>Ga0208125_100248_pt1 | contig 42889 bp, 40 predicted proteins | sample LakWasM128_HOW14_2_FD_183938 | JGI IMG/M metagenome (GOLD analysis project Ga0208125, IMG submission 183938) | Freshwater sediment methanotrophic microbial communities from Lake Washington under simulated oxygen tension - Sediment Metagenome... | ecosystem: Environmental > Aquatic > Freshwater >...
GTTCTTGCGCAAAGCCTCCCAGGCTTGCGGCTGCGTCTGCTGCACCCAGGCCAGCAGGTCGGCGGGGTACAGGGCGCGGGGGGTGTCGTAGCCGCTGGCATCGCCCTCGGTGCCGGGTGCGCCATACAGCCAGCCCTGCGCTGCCAGGTGGTTGCAGATGTCGGTCTCGAACGCGATTTCGTTGTGCAAGCTCATGGGCTGCAGGTTCCTTCCGATGCTGTTTGTCTCATGGGGACACCGTGACTGCACTCCATGCCTGGCCTTGGATTCAGCGGGGGTCAGGTGAGCTTCAATGCCTTGCGATGCCGCGCCATCCTTTTGCGGGCAGCTGGCAGCTCCCCTTCCAATGCCGGTGCGCTCGCAACCCGGCGTTCAATGGTGTCCATGTCGAGGAGCCCACTTTTCAGGCCAGCGAGCAGCCAACGCAGGTCGCGTTCTTCGCCGCGCATGTACTTGGAAACCGCCACATCGTCAGGCTGCACAAAAAAAGCCTTCACGTCACCGAAATCCAGCGGAATCAACCTCTCCTGCCACCCCTCCGGGAACGAGGGAAGGCTGGGGGATACAGGGTCCAGGTAATAACCGAATTCATCCTCGAACACAGAGCCCTGGCCCAGTGCCTGGGCCAGTTCGTAGGTGCGCTGGGGGTCGTTCTTCAGATAGGTATCCACATCAATGGACATCACCATCGTGCGGGGTGGGTCGCTGACGGCGCCCAGGATGGAGAGCGAGCCAACGATCACAAAATCTGTGTGATGAACGATGGCCTTGGCCTGCGTCAGCAGTGCATGAAGCTGTTCGCGGTTCAACGCAGTTCCCGCAGCAAGAACGAAAAGGGCGTGTTCTGCATCATTCCTAGCGAGCGGCGCTCCGACGCTTCCAGCACTTTCTGCTTGTAAACCGCACTGTCGCCCGAGCTCACCACACCAGACCAAAACCGGATGTAGTAATCGCTGCACAGGCGGCCCTGTTTCCACAGCCCGATGCGCTGGCGCGCATGCTGCAGGATCTCATCCTTGCGGTCTGACTGCAGCTGCTCGTAGACATAGCGGTGCAAGGACCGCAGCGCTTCGTCCTGCGCTTGCTTGCCTTGGCGTGCTTGCATGTTGGGCGCTTGCATGAAAAACCTTGGGTGAGGGACCGCCTGGAAATGAGATGACTGAATGGTAGCAGGAGGGCTGTCAGACGGCGTTTGCGTGGAGGCGTCTCGCTGGACAGCGCCCGTAGATCCTGGCGTTGGCGTTGCACCCGAACAGGCGGGGGAAATTTTCAGCGCCAGGGGGTTTTTCTCAGAAATGCGGGGAGGGGCGATTTTTTCTCAGTTTCCTGGTCGCCGGTCCACTACCCATCTGCCCTTGCAAGGGCGCGATGGTGGTCCGTCCTGTGTGTTGCGCATAAGGCGACGGTTGTTGCCTTTAAGGCTTCATGCGGCAAGGGGATAGGGTGGGTTTGAAGTGAAATTGCCCTCAAGCGCTTTCTGGATAAGCGCTGGCAGCTACTAAATCAGGAGCATTTGCACCGCCCACCAGCCCGCGCACGTCGATCTGGCCGGTGACGGCGGCGGAGATCAGGGCGGTGCGGCGTTCTTGCAGGAGGGTGATGGCAGTGCGGGCTTCATTGATCAACGGATCAAACTTCTGACCCTGATCCTTTAGATACCTCAGGATTTGTGTCTGCTCATCTATAGGTGGAGTTGGGATAGGCACCCTACCAAGAGTCACCATGTTTAAACCGTCCATCGTCGTCCCATTGGATTCGAGAACCAGATGCTCCTGGTGCTTTTGGCACATCAAAACGCTTTGCAGGTATCTGGGCTGAATCAGGTCACCACAACGGTATCTGACCAATCGAGGGTTGATGATTCCGGGTGGGGCATCTGGTGGAACAACCGCCACCTTGCCAATAGTGCCCATCACACTGACGAGCACATCCCCTTCAAAGACCGTATAGCGGCGCATCTCTCCATATTTTTCTTCTGAAATGAAGTAATCGCCAACAGAGAAGTCATCAGCAATCACCTGCTGCTGGCCATAAACGCGGTATCCATCGGGCGCATACATGGCCTTGGTTAACGAGGCCCCATAAGGACCGGCAACGCTCTCAATGACCAGCTGCTTTAGCCGGATACATTCCCAATGCGCCGGCACTTCCCCCAGCCACTCCACGCCCGAGTCCTTCATCGGCACGTTCGAGTCCAGCCCCTGGGTCACGGCGTGGGAGATGACGGCCTGGCGCTTTTCCTGCAGCAGGGCGATCAGCTTTTCCTGCTCGGCCACCAGCCCGTCGATCTTGGCGGTTTCGCGGTCGAGGAAGGTGGTGATAGCGCGCTGTTCTTCAGCTAGCGGAAGAGGGCACTTGATATCTCCAAGTAATTCCAAGTTCAGACCGTCACGCAGATCTCCGCCTGCCATATTTCGGATGTTCTGATAATTCGATTCCAGCCACCAATACAGGAACCGCGAGTTGATTTCCGATCCCGGGATGATCGCGGCCATTGATTGGTTGCAAGTGGAGGCAAATGTCAATTGTGCGACCATGCCTTTTGTCTTGCCTTGTCCCGCGAGCGCCATTACTAGCGCACCTTCCGGTATCCATTTCGCGCTACTGCTTTTGAATGCGTCTTCGGTAATGTAAGTTGATGGCTCGGAGATGAGCCGGTCATTGACGGCACCAGAGTTCAGCCAAGGAACAGTTCCGTCTTCCCAAAAGGCTGGGTTTGTTTTGTCTGGAGTTCCACCAGAATATCGGCGAGCGAGCCATCGAATGCTGCCTGTGCTCCAGTGCGACGGCACCTCCCCCAGCCACTCCACCCCACTGTCCTTGTACTCCGGGTATCGCGGAAAACTCATGCCGACAGCCCCTTGATCATGTCCAGGATGCGGTCGGTGGTCTGCTTCAGCTCAGCGTCAATCTCGGCCAGCGGACGCGGAGGCTTGAACACGTAGAAGTGCCGGTTGAACGGAATTTCGTAGCCCACCTTGGTCTTGTCGGGGTCGATCCACGCGTCGGGGGCGTGGGGCAGCACTTCGCGCTTGAAATACTCGGCCACGTCTTCGGTGTAGGGCACGTTCTCGGTGTCGCGCAGGCTGGCATCGGGCTGGGGTTTGCCCTTTTGCTTGCCCTTGAGGCCCAGCACCACGTTGCCCGCTTCATCGCGCAGCGGGCGCTCGACGGTGATGGCGTGGTAGCCGAAGGCTTCGTTGTCGAAGATGCGGCTGATGGGCTTGCCGTCGTGCTCGGCCTCGGCAAAGTCGCCAAACAGGCGGGTGATGCGCTCGATGTGGGCGTCGCTCAGTTCTTTGCGCTTGGAGCCGAGGCTCTTGCGCATCTTCTGCCACATGCCGCTGGCGTCGATCAGCTGCACCTTGCCCTTGCGGGCCTCGGGCTTGCGGTTGCTGATGATCCAGACGTAGGTGCTGATGCCGGTGTTGTAGAACATATCGGTGGGCAGACCCACGATGGCTTCACACAGATCGTTCTCCAGCACGTAGCGGCGGATTTCGCTCTCGCCACTGCCCGCGCCGCCCGTGAACAGCGGCGAGCCGTTGAGCACGATGCCGAAGCGGCTGCCGCCCTCTGATGTGGGGCGCATCTTGCTGAGCAGGTGCAGCAAAAACAGCATGGAGCCATCGGACACGCGGGGCAGGCCGGGGCCAAAGCGCCCGTTGTAGCCCTGGCTTTCGTGCTCTTTGCGCACTTCCTTCTCGACCTTCTTCCACTCCACGCCAAAGGGCGGGTTGGACAGCATGTAGTCAAATTTCTTGTGGCCATGGCCGTCGTCGCTGAGCGTGTTGCCAAAGGCGATGTTGGCCACGTCCTGGCCCTTGATCAGCATGTCGGCCTTGCAGATGGCATAGGACTCGGGGTTGAGCTCCTGGCCGAACACGGTGAGGCGCGCCTGGGGGTTGTGCTCGGCCAGGTATTCGCCCGCCACGCTGAGCATGCCGCCGGTGCCCGCTGTGGGGTCGTAAATGGTGCGCACCACGCCGGGCTTGCTCAATATGGCGTCGTCTTCAATGAAGATGAGGTTGACCATGAGCCGGATGACTTCACGCGGGGTGAAGTGCTCCCCGGCGGTCTCGTTGCTGATTTCGGCGAACTTGCGGATCAGCTCTTCAAACACCAGACCCATCTGCATGTTGCTGACCACCTCGGGGTGGAGGTCGATCTGGGTGAACTTTTCTGCCACCTGGTAGAGCAGCCCGGACTTGGCCAGGCGCTCGACTTGGGTGTGGAATTCAAAACGCTCAAACACATCGCGCACGGCGGGCGAGAACGCCTGCACGTAGCTGAACAGGTTCTGCGCAATGTGATCCGGGTCGCCCAGCAGCTTTTTCAGGTCGAGCGTGGAGGTGTTGTAGAAGCTCTGGCCCGCCTTGCGTAGTAGAAAGGGCTCGGGGTTGACGCCCTGTGCCTGCTTGGCGACCAGCTCGGTCAACACGGCGGGCTTGGTCGATTCGAGCACGCAGTCGAGGCGGCGCAGCACGGTGAAGGGCAGGATGACCTTGCCGTAGTCGGATTGCTTGTAGTCGCCGCGCAGCAGGTCGGCCACGGACCAGATGAAGGCGGAGAGGGTTTGTTGGTTCATTGATGGTGGTTATACGCAGATCTCTGAGGCAACTTCGTGTTGTGCCGCAGGGGACGGGTTGTCATTCTTGGTCCGACGTACTGTCTGGGACGTATTCGAACAATTCACCTACCGGAACGCTGAAGTAGCCACACAAGGTGTTGATCGCATCCAGATCAACTCGTGTAGCCGTCTCCTGGTAGAGCAGCGTGATGGTGTTCCTATGGAGACCAGTGTCCCGCGCAAGGTCGCTGATCTTGAGCTTTCGTTCTCCCATAAGCCTGGACAGGTGACACTTGATCAAGACATTCTCCATGTAGAAATATCGCTCAGAACGACAAAAAGTCATTGACAAGGGCGATTTCGCGCTCATAATGCCATCCAGGATGACAAAAAAACGCAGTGCGTGACTTTTTTGAATCCTGATTGTCCACCATTGCAAGGAGAGAGAAATGACATCGTGTACCTATCTGACCACTGACGAGTTGTCAGACCGCATCAAGTACGACGCACGGACCATCCGGGACAGGCTCAAGGACAGCGTCCTACTTGAGGGTCGGCATTACATCCGCCCTTTCGGTGGACGCAAAACTCTCTATATCTGGGAGCACATCGAAACAGACATGACTCAGTATTCGGCCGTATGTGCAGAGGGCATACCGCTGGCCAATGGAGGTGTGATTCATGGGTAGTATCCGCCGCCTGGAAAGTAAAGGGACGCTGTTCCTGGACTTCCGATATGCGGGGCAGCGGCTGCGGGAATACACCACGTTGCCCGACACCTCAGCCAACCGCAAGCGCTTACTGAAGGTGCTGGAGCGCATCGAAGGAGAAATCGCCCTGGGCGCCTTCGATTACCAAAAAACCTTCGGCAAACCCTTGCCTGCCGTGGAGACAGACCCCCCGCAGGAGCCCATGCTTGCCGGGCCTGCACCAGGCGCGTTGAAGCAGCCTCCCAGCACAACCCCGCTGTTTAGCGACTTCGCCGAGGTGTGGTTCGTAGAGGCCGAGGTGACATGGCGGCGCAGCTACAGCATCACGCAACGCGGTGCACTGGACAAATACCTGATCCCCTTTTTCGGGGACAAGGAGGTCGGCCAGATCACCAAGGCAGACGTACTGGCATTTCGGGCTTCACTCGCCAAAGTTCCCGCCCGAAAGTCCAGCAACACCCTATCCAACCGACGCATCAACTCCATCATGAAGCCTTTGCGACAGATCCTTAACGAAGCGGCCGACCGGTTCGAGTTTACGTCCGCCTTCCGCAATATCAAACCCTTGAAGATGAAGCGCAGCGATGTCATGCCCTTCACGCTGGAGGACGTGCAGCGCATCCTGTCCACCGCGAGGGCGGACTATCGCAACTACTTCACCGTGCGCTTTTTCACAGGAATGCGAACCGGAGAGGTGCATGGTCTCAAATGGAAGTACATCGATTTCGAGCGTCGGCTCATCCTGGTGCGTGAGTCGATCGTGCTCAACGAGGAAGACGAGCTCAAGACGGATGGCAGCATGCGCGACATCCAGATGAACGAGATGGTGTTCGATGCCCTGCAGGCGCAGTTCAAGACTCGGCACCCTGACTCGGAGTATGTATTCAGCTTGCGCAGTGGCAAGCCCATTGATAACCAGAACTTCCTCAACCGGGTCTGGGCGCCGCTGCTACGTCACCTGGGGTTGGAGCACCGCAGGGCCTACCAGATGCGGCATACGGCGGCAACGCTGTGGCTTGCTGCCGGGGAAGCGCCGGAATGGATTGCGCGACAGTTGGGTCACACCAGCACCGAAATGCTGTTCCGTGTCTACAGCCGGTATGTGCCCAACCTGACGCGCCGGGACGGCTCTGCCATGGAGCGCTTGCTCAAGCAGCACATCTCGTTAGCGCCCGTCACGGGGAACGTGACCCCCGTGATCCTGGCGCTTGAGGCTTCACCGGCAGTGGCAACCACTACCTAACCACATCGCTTTTTTGAACCTACGCCAAGTGCCCGACGCGCAGGGCAGGGCGGAGCCTTGCCTGCGCCCACCCTGTAAGCCCGATTGGCCGAATCTGCACTTCGAGTGCCAAGGAGTTTCATATGACCGCATCACTTCACTTGCATCGAAACCGTAACCGCATCTCCCTCCGCACGCTCATGTCGGAGCGCGTGCAGCAACATGACTGTGACGTGATCACGCAATATCGCGACGAGATCTACGCTCGTATGCCCGATGCTGCACAGGGCGCGCTGAACGCATTCATTCGCAATCTTTTTGGCGATGATGGCCTGGTGCGTGCCTATCTTCATCCCGTGGCAACTCCTGCGGGAGAGCCGGCGACCATGCCTCTGGACCTTTGCGAACGCGCCGCAAACCAAGCGAGCCGTTACCCGAGACTGTTGCACCGCCACGAAAGAGAGTTGGCAGCAGTCGCCGCCTTTGTGCAATCCTGTGGCTACTATTGGTGTGCCTACCAACAAGTCCTGGGGCGGCCTGCTGCCCAGAATGCCGAAACCATGCGCTTCTATCGCAGCCGCATAGCCTCGGCACACAAAGCGTTACTGGAAGAGCCCCTCAGGCAACTGCGACGCTGCCACGCGGATCTGGGATACACACTTGCTCAAGTGCTGGGGATGGAACATGACGACACGGCTGACCCGCAGCAGGTAGCGCGTATACAGGCTGCGCTTGGCAGTGTGATGATGCAGATGCCTTAGCTATCAATCAAGGTGCACAAAATGAGAGTTCATGAATTGATGTCGACACCGTTCGTCGCGGAACTCATTTGCGACCGCTGTGGAACGCAGGCGCGACACGATGAGGGCGATGGCCTGAACAACTTCCTGCAGCTGGGGTTCGACGCGGGCTGGGGATCGCCCCTGGGCGATGGAACGCGGGTGGATATCGATCTTTGCCACAGTTGTTTGAAGGAAACACTGGGTCCCTGGCTGCGCCTGTCGACGTCTGCCTGGGCCTTAGCACCCAAGGGTTGACCAAGGAATCCACATGAGAAATCCGCATTATGAGTATTTGGGTAGGCGCATGCGTGAGTATCACCGCATGCAACAGTGGCGTCTTTCAGATGGCGGTCTGTTCATCCCGCACGCCTACTGGAACATGGGGCCTGAAAGTCTGTCGTATTGGGATGACGTGGGTTTCATCCTCAACGGGCGGCGCATCATCGTCTGGTGGCATCACCCTCGACACACCTATGGGGAGGCTATTTCTTCCATGGCTTGGGACGAGGCGGGTGACGGCCCACGGGATGACTGGCTCTTTGAGGGCGGGACCAAAGGCTACAAGATGGTTGGCAAGTCGAGCAAGCGGAAAAAACTGAGCAGCTTCACCAGCCGCGCACCTTCCGAGGCCCAGACACAGCACTACGCAAAGCTTCAGAAAATTGAAGAACGGCTGACCCGGGATGGGATTGACTTGGAGGTTCGGCCCTCATGGAAATGGGAGCGTCTCAGTTGGGCGATGGGTGTCAGCCTTGTGGCACCGTTTGAAGTAAGAAATGAAAAGGAGCTGGCAGAAGTGGCGCACTTGGCCCGAGAACTCATCTTGCAGAAAACCACCTTGACCCAAGAGTTTCCGGACTTTGTATACGACAAAGCAAGCTGGCTGCGCGAGCGGGCCGTACTGGCTCCCGCCCACCACACTGCCCCTGAAGTGAAGGCCTGAAGAGGCTTGAATGGACAGGGCAGTACCGGCTGTATGGCGAAGTAGTACGCAAGGAATTGATATGACGATTGACCGTGCCAGCTATCCAGGCGTGCCGGATGATTTCCCGGTGACTGCGGTTCCCTCTGCCATTGGAGGCGCCCAGCCGAAGATGAGCCTCGTTGAGGAAGATGGAAAGTTCTATGCGCCAGGTACTTCGCCCTCAGAAGTCGTGGCAGCCTTTCAGATGTGTGACGACCTGGTCTCGCAGATGGTTCCGTACTGCCAGCGAAAGCTGCCCACCTTTGAAGGGGGCCAGGAAGCGACGGTGAAGACTGCGTTAAAAGGTCTTCTGGCCAAGCGATGGTGCACAGATGCGCAGTGCGTATGGATCATGCGCAGGGTTGCGCGAGAGCTGCAGTGGCCAGTGGACGAAAGCGCTTTGGGCGTCTGAACGCTTTGGCTCGTTACCCCGGCGCTGTTGATCGAAGACCATGTGTTGACGCAAGGTGCGCTTCGCGCTGGCACGCTCATGGGATTTACCGACGAAGTGCTCTCCAATGCCATTGGACTGTAGCTCAAGACGATTTTAAGGTTGGACGCAAGACTGCAGGATCTTTGTGCGGGCACTGCAAGTGGGCTCACTTGAAGTCGGCTGTGCAGCGGAGGACTAAACCGCTCGCGCGGTAGACCGCCGCGAAGGCCCTGACGCAAAGTACACATCGCGCCCCTGTCTATGTTGGCGAGTGAGGCAACCCATGCTGGTGCGCAGGCGTTGATCGGTATCGCATGAGATCTGCTTGGCAGTTCTCTACAAGATGAAAGGAATATGCGCCATGGTGGGCTTAATTACCCTATGCCTTATCGGCGGCGTGATTACCTGGTTCGGCATATATGTGGCCACGAGCCAAACGCAACCTTCTGGCCCCTGCGCCGCCAACTACACGTTGGAGTGCATGCGTGACAACGACGGACGGTTTCTGGCCGAGGTTGTCCCGGAGCTGCCGGGAGCACGTGCCTTGGGAGCCACGGCTGAAGATGCCATGGCGAAGGCCCAGGCCGTAGCGTTGCGCGTTCTGGCCGAGCGGTTGGAGCAAGGCGAGGTCACGCCGCGCGCCATCCGCATCGAACTCCGCGTACCCGCAATGACGGTGGATGCCCCTGCCACCCCAACGTAAACATTACCCGAAGGCAAAGGCACAGATTCGAGCGCTCCTCATGTATGTCAACAGTCATCCGGCGATTCAATCATCCTAAGAAAAGACAAATTGACGGTTTGGCCTATCCGATTGACATAGCGGCATGCGTCAACCTCAACGAGTGCTCGTGACTCCATGGATTCCAGGAGAATTTCATACAGAAATGGATGCTCCAGCGGAAGCCAGTGAAGCTGGATCTGCTTGCTCTTGGTCTTCAGTTGTGATCGATGTTCCTTGGTCGGCTCAATAACAGCTTTCTCGCGACCTACCATGTCTACACGAAAGCGAACGGAGACGGGGTCGGGAAGCATTGTTCTTCGCGATTGGTAGATTGAATCCACAGAGATAGTCACGCCATCGCTGGTCCGGAAGCTCGTGGTTTCTTCCCGGTCCGTAAGCAGGCGGATCAATGCTGGCGCAGTGGTGCGTATGGCATCAATGAAGTCATCAGGGCTCAAGCCCGTCGAGGTAGACAATGTTCTCAGGTGCTTCAATGCGTTAGTCGCTTGCATGACTGTTCCAGCGAGAAGCGGATCCTCGGTGGAGGATGCTGAGTAAGGCGCCTTTCTGTCCTCAAAGAGCCTGCGCTGAAGACTGTCACAGCAGGAAACCACTAACCACTGGTCAAGTTTGCACGGGTCTACCTCCAGAGAGTAGTACAGGCGGTCCTGTTCAGACAGCTGCCCCAAGACCGTGTTCATCGTGTTCTGCACGAGCATGATCTCCCGCTGCTCCTTGGCGGGATCTCTGGCCTTTTGCACCGAGTTGATGAACACCCGAAATATTTCTTCGTGCTTACTCATGCGCATCCATTCCAATCATGCCGTGCCATACGGCCATGGAAAACATAAGGCCATGAAAAGATCCCATGCGCAATCTGGCGGAAGGGCAAGGCTTGGATGTTTTGGTGAAAGGCTTTCTTGAGATCAGCATGTAGGGAGGTTGTTCGAGTTTCCGTTGGCGAACCCCTTCAATCGTGACGGAGGTCCCGAAGTACTGTCCTAGCTGATCTTGCGCACTTCTGGCTGAATCACTGCTCACAGTCGTAGCGCGAGAATGAGGATCAGCAACATGCTTCATTGGAACTCGAAGGACAATGCAGCTGCCAGGAACGGAGCCGTCGCTCAGCCAACGCAAAAGGTCGTCGGCCGATCCATCGGGTCGCAATGCAATGCTTTGCCCATCGCGGCAGTGCATCCATGAGCGCACGGCATTGCGCTGTGCAAACGTAGGAGCAATGTTTTGAGGTGCCAACTTTTGCCAGGAAGGTTCATCGGTGACTGTCGGCCGAATATCGCAATCCATAAAGATCTGAAGTAGCCGTGCAAGTTTGATCACCCGCGTGGCATGTTCGAGGATCAGGCAGCGACCACGGACACTTCCCAAGACAAGAAGCTGGTTGGCGATCAATACAGCACGATCGATCACTTCCAAGACGGTGGCCAAAGGGACACTGCAGCGAGAAGCCACAGCCTCGACTGGTATGCCAGTGTGAAGGTCGCAGAGGATCTTGCGTACATGCATCAGGCCGATTGACGCTATTGGTGGCGGCGGCAACGCCGCCAGCAGAGATGGGGGCGGCGCTTGGCGTACAGCCAGCCCAGTGGATGTCTCGAAGAGACAAGACCACAAGAATTCCGCTTTGTTCTCACTGCGTTGTTTAGCCTTTCGCAATGCGGCAGCGGAACGTCCGGTCCAGAAGGCTGCGACTTCAGCGGTAAGTGGCCTCGTCTGCCAATAGCTGTTCAGAGAGCAGCGCAAGGCCATGTCGGGTCGGTGGAAATAGTGCTGCAGGGTTGTCGGAACTTGGGCATGTCCCACCTCAGCGGCAACTTTTTGCAACCAGGAAACGGGGCTTGGACGAGAAGAAGGCTGATCCAGCTGATGGATGATGTTGCGGTTGACCCATGCGTGCCGCAGCGTATGGAAGGAAACTGATTTGTCGCCGCAGACTTGCTTAAGAGCGCGGTTGACCAGTCGGCTGCAGGCGGAAAACATGTAGGTGCGATGGCTGCTGTGGGGATCTCCAAACAGCAGAGCAGACTTGCCATGTCTGCCCTCTTCTTCACTCTTCCTGCGCTTGATCCAGCTGACTACGCACGCCACCCACGCCGGCTCGCCGAAGCTGCGCATCCATCGCTTCGCGCTGTAGCTTTTACCTTGATGCTGCCCTCGCCGAGGGTGGTATCGGAGTTCGATGCCTTCATCAGTGATGACGAAGTCCTCCAGGCGTAGGGCTTGTGCCTCGCCGATACGCAGGGGAAAAATAGCGGCAAGAGCCAGCAGCGCTTGCACACTGGCGCAGATGCGTGCATCGCTGCTGGCAGTGAGGGCAAGTTCCAGGGCCCTGTGGATTTCTTGGGACCAGACCGTGTTGGCGTGCACTACCGTGGTGTTTCCGTCACCCGAAAAAAGTACCTGCGCCATCGGCGGGGCGCCAAATGTCTGGATGCAAAACTGATGGAAGGAGGCAAGGGCCGGGCGTTGTGGGTCGCTGTTAACGGCATGCTTCAGTGCATCGAAGAAGGCGATCCACTGTTCATCGTCCATGTGAACTGCAGAGCACGGGCATTGAGTGTAGTTTTCGGAGATGAGCCCCGCGGCAGCGCTGACGTAGCGAGAGATTGTTGCGACGGAAGGATTCTTCAGGCGCACGCTGCCAACGCTGAGCAGGTGGTGCACCCACAGCAGGACCAGCGCATCGCCTTCTGTGCCTTGGCGTGCAATCAAGTCGGCGGTCATGGCCAACCTGCTGTACAGGCTTGTTCGCCAATGCTGATCAGAAAGCCGGATGTCTGTTGCCTGGTTGGGTAGAGTAAACAGGTCTTGAATCTCCTTCAGGCACCGAGCGCGGCGGTTGATGGGCGCCTCCATCTCAAGGAGTATTTCCAATGCTCCGTCGTGGGAGGGACTGAGAGCATCGTCATCTGCAGCATCCCGCGTTTCCCAGTGCACGTCCTTTTGTCGTAGGTTCCATCGCGTAAGCACATCGCGGGGCAGTGCCGTGATGGGAATACTGCCCGTGAGCATCCCCAGACAAAAATTGGGGATGTGCTGATGTAGCCAGGCCAGCGCGTCGTGGAAGATGAGATGCCAGAGGTCCTTGCCCATCTGGGATTGGGCCATTGGGTAGTTCTTCAGCAATACTTGATGGAAGGAGTTCAGGTCCTTCTTGGGCAACGTTCCACTGGGGACTCGGAACAATGCGATGCGCGTGCGTGGATCGAGCGCCCGGCTATGCAGACGGTCCTGTTCATCGGACCATTGGACGTAGTGGCCGTCACAGGTGGAGTGCGATGACACCAAGGCATGAAGGAAGTTCGATAGCTCTGCGGATGAGCCCATGCCTTCGTAGAGGATGGCGCACAAGATCAGGGCATGCGAAGGCGCGAGTTGGGTCACCAGCCGGTCGGCCGATCGAATAAAGCTGTCGAAGCGAGCGACCCCGCCGGGAGCGCTGAAGGCCGGAATCAGGACTGGATTTCGTTTTGTTGTTGTCCAGGGTTGTGACAGAGATGTCATGTAGCGATTTCCTTGCTCAGGCCGGACCTGGGTCGGATGTTCAGCTCCAGTAGCACTTGGTCGATGCCTGAAATAAGGCGTTCGGTGCTGTGGTACTTGACGCGGTTGGAGTTCAGTTCGTGCGTTGAGATTCCCGGCGAGAAATGGCGGAGCCAGTCTTGGATATCCTCGAATGGCATGCCCGCATCCAGCAAAAGATCCGGCAGAGAATGGCGACCAAAGTCCCGGTTGAGCTGGCTGGCTGGGCCCGTGAAAAGGACATCTGAGCTCAAGGGGACGGGGGCGCCATGCGTGTCCAGCAAAAAAAGCATGGGCAAGTTCTGGAGTTCCCTGATTTGGCGGATGAGTTGAAAGGCGGCCGAAGAGCCGGGGGCTTGCAATTTCAATAGCCGCTTATCCAGCGCGGCGATGTGCGCGTGCCAAAGCTTGAGCTGCTCGGAGAGCGCTGCTGGGATGGGGATCGGTGTCGTGCCTCGCGTGGCACTCAAGGGCTTGTCTTCCATCAAGCCGAAGGTCGTGGTGCTGCTCCAAACGCTCGCACGAAAGTCGATAAGGCGGCGGTCGCGGCCTCCAACGACAAACTGCATCAAGAGGCCGACGTAGCGCGCACACGCGTTGTGGTGCTCGATCAATGATGGCAACGAGTACCTGCGACCACACTTTTTCGCGAGCAGTTCATCGCCAGCGCTTGCAAATACTTCTTTGATCCAATCCGCCGATGGTGTCAGGCGGGAGCCGATGCGGACGTTGGAGTTGCCACCACTTTGCGGTACTGCTGGCCCCAGGCCGACGGCGTCATAGAAGTCGGAGCAGGCCTGCCAGATCTCGCGCTCGCGTGGGCAGACGTAATGGAGATCGGATTTGTTTACCAGTTCAAGGGCAAGAGTCGCGTAGGCAGAGATATCACGCCTGTCGGTGGTCTCTAATGAAATCGATCGCGCGGAGTTCATCAGTCCGGCCAACGAAGCGCTGTGATGAACCCCCAGCAACGAGATTTTTTTGCGGCTGGTTGGTTTGTTAATGCACAGATCGGCGAGCGTGCGCAACTGGCTGTTTTGCGTGTGAGCCTCTCGCAGCATGGTGGCAACACCCTGCGGCAGGGGGCGCTTCAGGATCAGCGTGGACGCTTGATGCCGCGGGCTTGAACGTTTACCAAGACCTGCCAGTGCGAATGACAAGTCCACGTATGTTGAGCCTGCAACCGGATCGATCCAGGCCATCCAGCCTTGTCCGCTTTCGCCCGAAACCAGTGGTATTCGCTTGCCGAGGTTTAGGCCGAGGCCAACGCATAGGCAGATGAGGGTGACCAGGTCATCAGAGTGACCCTGCTGTGCGTGGTCGAGAAGAAGGACGACGGTGCGTGTGAGCTGGTTGCGGCTGAGTGTTTGGCCGGTATCTACGGCCTGGCGCTCGGTTTGACGTAGGGAGCTCAGTCGATTGGAAAGGCAGGAGGTCACCGCTGCGTTAAATGACAGTTGCGCGCTGTTCGTGGAGCAGGAGTTCAACGCCAGCAACTGCAGGAGCTTTTGATGTGCTTGCCCTTCAAGCTTGGTGACCTCCGCTTCGAACTGCTGGTTTGTCAGGATCTCGTCGTGAGATTGTTTGATGAGCTTGCGCAGTTTTTGAACGAAGCTCTTTTCTATGGAGGCTTCTTTCAGGAGGGCCGCGGCCAAATGCTTGCCGACCAAGCTCTGGAGTCGATGCACGCAAGGAAAACTGGCCGATACGAACCAAGCCCAGGCTGGGTAATCGCTCGCGAGGCCGAGCATTGCATTGGGATGAGCAATGCAGGCGCCTGAATCGTCGCTCAACTTGTTGAGCAGCGAGATATGTTGCGCGAGATGAGATCCGGCAGCGGGAACTTCGATCAGCAGTGCCGTCAGGCAGGTCAAGGCATTTTTAGCGACTAAGCCGATGCCCGGTTGATGCGGTGGCGCCGGAATGATGCTCAAAAGCAGTCGCGCAGCATCAGGCCCCTCCACGGCAACGGAGGTTTGAGCGAAAACGAAGGACGCCGGAATAGTCATAGCAACTCCATAGAAAAAGCCGGGCCGAGAAAGGGGGGAAGGGCCATGTAGGCGCGCGCGGATGCACCTCGATCGGCGCCAGCCGAGGTGTCGGGCATCAAGGGGGGCGGCGTGACGCCGCTCGTGATGTGGCTGCGCCGGCCCGAACGTGGTACGCGTCAGGCGGGCAGCATTGAAGGGGCGCGCGTGAGCGCGCCGCATTGATAGCCCCTAATCAGGGCAACTTTTGGGGCTTGGCTTTGCTGGCCTAATTTCCGGACATCGGAGATCGTTCAGTCGAACGCCCTCCACTGAGGTACAGGACGACCTCAAAGAGACTTTTGGCAAAAAAGCCATCGCGAGCAAAAGCCCACGAAATTTTTATCTGCGCAAACAGAAATATCCGGCCTAGGGGCCTTTTGCTGGGATCGGGCCCAGCTTGTTCAGGGGCCCGCAAGTATTTTTGGTGCGGCGGGCTCACACCAGCAGGCCATAAAGCTAGCTCGCGCTAATCTAGCGGAGCTGATGGCTCTTTGTCAATGCCCATTGAGCGCGTCCGATCAGAAGCTGACTGCCCGGTAACTTTATGCATGTGATCAGCAACTGGTCGATGGGACAAGAGGGCTGTTCCCTTCTGCCCTGTATTCAATCATCATCAAGGGGCAGCACGCCCTGTGGCGGTGTGGGTGGCCACTTTCCTGCGCCGCCGCGCTTTTCAAACCAGCGGTGCATGGCCACGTCTTCTAGCGCGTATTCACCGCGGGCCGACTTCCATACCAACGCGGGCATACGCTGTCGCAAACCCTCCAGCGCCCGCTGAACTTGGGTAGCGTTTACTGGGTGGCCAGTTCTTTCCCGGTAAAAGCGCAGTGCTTCGGCATCGTAAGGGCGGTATCGTGAACCTTGCGTCAGCATGCGCCACAGCACGGCCTGCTCGGTGGGCTTCAGCCCCAGGTAGTCCGACTCCATCTGCGCTTCGTCGTGGGTTTGTTGTTGTTGAGCCGCATCCAGCAATGCCGATTCAAAGCGCCCGGTCAGGGCAGCGAGGGGACTGAGCACCTGGCCCAATGCGGCCATGAAAAATTGCGGACGGAAGCCGAACACTTCAAATGCCTGTTGCAGCAGGGTCTGATCCACCGGTTTGAGTTCGGGCCGCTGCGCCTCGATCAACGCTGCTATGTGGGCAATGAAGTCAGGCCCCAGGGGCGGCATGCGCTGAATCTGTGAGCCGTAAAACGGTGCACCGGCCGTGTTGACCAAGCGCAGCAATTTGTCGCGGTCTGAGCCTGACATCACCAGCATCAGGTTCACCACGCCGGGCTGATTGAGTTGGTCGCGGGCTGATTTCAAGGCAGTCATGGCTGCCTCGCCGGCTTCGCTGGTAAGGGCGTGCTGCGCTTCGTCGATGATCAGCGCGATCGGCTTGCCGGCGTGGTCATGCAGCAGGCGCAGCGCATCGGTCAGGGTGAGTCCATCGATCTTGCCGATCTTGCTGGTGTCCACCTCTAGCCCGCCCACCTTCACCTTGTCCAACCCCGCCTTGCGGGCGGTTCGGGCCACAATGCCCAATTGGGGTTCCAACGCGCGAGCAATGGCTTCGGCGATCAGTCCACCCGGGTCACGTCGCGTATCGGCCCACAGATCCACATACACCACGACCACATCGGCTGCTTCCAGCGCGGGTCGTAAGTCACCTTGCAAAAAGGTGGACTTGCCGGTGCGGCGGGGGGCGGCCAAGAACAGGCCGTTGTGGGCGTCTCCCAGCAGGGCTTTGCCTTGCAGGGCGGCGACTAACTCTTGGGCGAGTGCGGCGCGTGGGAAAGCGATCATGTCAATTATCGGAAATTATCTTGAAAAAGATATTTTATCGTATTTTCGATAAAATAGCATAATTAACGGTGTTCTTACAGTGGCTTTGTTGCACAAGCCCAATTGTGCGAACTGGTATCAGCGCACCGGCGAAGGGCGCAATGAGCGAGTGGCGCTTGCATTTGAAGGCGGCTTCAGGCTGGTTGCTGCCGGTGATCCTGCACGCCTGAATGTCAGCCGCCACGGTTACCAGACATTCGATGATGGAATGGTTAAACGACCGCAGCACCTACGTTACCGGCCATTCAACGCCGGCCGGCCAATTCAACAGAGGGATTCCTAGACTGTTTCTTGTGAAGGGCGATACAGCCGCCAGCAAGCTAAATCGTCACGCTCTTGATTCTGAATTGACAAAAGGTATGCGTGCTGACTTACCATCTCAACAAGCGTCGTTACTTCTCTTCATGCCTTGGTTCGGGTCCGGGCGGCGGCTTGTCCGTTGAGTCAGTACCTTCTTTGAAAATGACCCGGCCTACAGTGACCACATCTGCGTTATCACGCATGCCATGCTCCAGGCAGTCTCTCCGACCCGAAGAGGCGTTATTGGTCCATGTCGGCTCTTATCTGGAGCAAATACATGAGCAAATCCGTACTCGGAGCCGCGTTGGACAATCGATCCAACCAATTGAACCCGCAGCACCCCCTGTACTACCTCAGTCGGGGACTGGATTAGGCGCAGGCAATGCGGCAATCACGCGCACTGATCCCCCTGCACCAGCGCAGCCGGTGAACAGTTTGCCTGTGAAGGCAAAACGTTCTGCCAAGCCATCTTCTGAATAAGACACGGCGCAGCCCTGTCGTTCCGCCGTCGTGGCTTTTGAGGCCTCGGCAGCTCACGTCTCATGGAGTAAGCAATTGACTCAACGAATACTGATCACTGGATCAGAAGGACTGATTGGTCGTGTTGTTCGAGAGGACTTGGCCGCTAACGGCTACTTGATCAAAGGCCTTGACCTGCGGGGCTTGAATGACGAGCGGGGTGATGTCTGTAACGCCGCTCACGTCGCCAACGCTGTTGCCTCTTGCGATGGCGTGTTGCACCTCGCCGCCGTATCGCGTGTTGTTTGGGGAGAGCGTGATCCTGAGCGTTGCTGGGCAACCAACGTCGGTGGGCTTTGCAACGTTATTGAGGCAGCGCAGTCGCATGGGCGAAGGCCATGGGTCATCTTTGCAAGCAGCAGGGAGGTCTATGGTCAGCCTGAGTTGCTCCCCGCAACTGAGGACACGCCATTGGCACCAGTCAATGTCTACGCGCGATCCAAAGTAGAAGGGGAGCGTCTGGTGCAACTGGCACGCCAAAGCGGCCTGCAGACGGCGGTGATTCGCCTGTCCAACGTCTTTGGACGATCTCACGATCATGCGGACCGCGTTGTCCCTGCATTCGCGAGGGCTGCCGTTGCAGGTCAGCCTTTGCGCGTGGATGGTCCGAGCCATACCTTTGATTTCACCCATGTGGAAGACGTTAGTCGCGGCATCGTGTCGCTGATTCAACGTTTCACCGCCGGTGACGACTGTGTGGAGCCGATTCACTTTGTTTCAGGCCAAGCCACAACGTTAGGAGAATTGGCTGCGTTGGCTATCGAAATTGCGAGCAGCTCATCGTCTGTGGTCACTGCACCTCCGCGCAACTTTGATGTGGCTAGGTTTTATGGAACGCATCAACGCGCCACGACCACTTTGAACTGGACTCCTCGGGTGCCACTGCGAGATGGGCTGGCCAAGCTCATTGCAGATTTTCAACCTGAGGCTTCCTTGCCAACCTCCACCTTGACTACCGCATGAAAATTTTGAAAGTCATCCATGGCTACCCGATGCGATACAACGCAGGCTCGGAGGTCTACAGCCAAACGCTTTGCCAGGGGTTGGCAGATCGACATGAGGTTCACGTCTTTACCCGTGAGGAAGACTCGTTCGCTCCTGATTACCGTCTCAGAAGGGAACTGGACCCTGACGATGCGCGGATCACGCTGCATCTGGTAAACAACCCACGCAACAAGGACCGCTATCGAGTTGCCGGTATCGATCAGCGTTTTGCCGAACTGCTGGATCACCTCCAGCCTGACATTGTTCATGTCGGGCATCTCAACCACTTGTCGACATCATTGTTGGTTGAAGCGGCCAGCCGCGAGATTCCCATTGTCTACACCCTTCACGACTACTGGGTCATGTGTCCACGTGGTCAGTTCATGCAAACCTTCCCGGAGGATCCACACAGTCTTTGGGCCGCCTGTGATAGTCAGGAGGACAGGAAGTGTGCGGAGCGCTGTTACTCACGATATTTTAGTGGCGCGCCCGAGGAACATGCTCTTGACATGTCTTACTGGACCCAATGGGTGGGCCGGCGAATGAGTCACATGCGGGAGATGACGGAGTTGGTCGATGTCTTTGTGGCTCCAGCGCGGTACCTGCTGGAGCGATATCGGAATGACTTTGGCCTGCCAGCAGCGAAGTTGAAGTACCTGGACTACGGTTTTGACCAAAAGCGATCTGAGGGACGGTCACGTGCCTCGGGCGAGCCGGTGACCTTCGGCTATATCGGCACTCATATTCCCGCTAAAGGCATTCACGATTTGATTCGCGCCTTTGGTCAGTTAGGTGGTGATGCCATCTTGCGGATCTGGGGACGTCATAGAGGGCAGGACACGGAAGCGCTGAAAGCCCTGGCTAGGGACCTTCCTGAGGGGCTTGTGGATCGTGTCGAATGGATGCCTGAGTATCGAAATCAGGACATTGTTCGAGACGTCTTTGACAAGGTAGATGCGATTGTTGTGCCATCGGTCTGGGTTGAAAACTCACCCCTAGTCATTCATGAGGCGCAGCAGGCAAGAGTGCCGATCATCACTGCAAACGCGGGCGGAATGGGCGAGTATGTTGAGCACGAAGTCAATGGTCTTTTGTTCGAGCATCGATCACACCAGGCACTCGCGAAGCAGATGCAACGATTGATCGACGAGCCAGGTTTACTGGGGCGTCTGGGGCAGCGTGGCTATCTCTTCAGCGAGAGTGGGCAGATCCCCCCCATTGATGAACACGTTCGAGACATCGAGGCCTTGTATGAGTCGCAGATTCGGCGTCGAGATCGAACGCGCATACAGTCCACAGATGGACCATGGCGCATCACGTTTGATACCAATCCTGACACCTGCAACTTGAACTGCGTCATGTGCGAAGAGCACTCGCCTCACAGCACCTTGCAGGAACAGCGCAAGGCCCGTGGTCAGGCTCGTCGGATCATGCCTGTTCGGTTGATAGAGCAGGTGCTGGAGCAGGCAGTCCCTCATGGCTTGCGCGAGATCATTCCCTCCACCATGGGCGAGCCGCTTGTCTACGATGATTTCGATCGCATCCTGGAGTTGTGCGAACAGCATGGCGTCAAGTTAAATCTCACGACTAACGGTTCGTTTCCAAGACTGGGTGCCAAGGCATGGGCCGAGCGCATCGTGCCCGTGACATCGGACGTCAAGATCTCCTGGAACGGGGCCACCCAGGCCACCCAGGAAGCCATCATGATTGGTGCTCGCTGGGACACGACGCTTCGGAACGTTCGGGACTTCATCGCCGTTCGTGATGCTCACGCGGCAAGAGGCGGACATCGTTGTCGAGTGACTTTTCAGATGACCTTTCTGGAGTCCAACGTGGGCGAGTTGGCCGACATCGTGCGACTTGCCGTCGAACTGGGTGTGGATCGCCTGAAGGGGCATCACCTTTGGGCGCATTTCCAGCAGATCGAGAACCTGTCAATGCGTCGCAGTCCGGCGTCGATACAGCGGTGGAATGAGGCGGTGATGGAGGCGCGTCAAGCCGTCTCTGAGCGGATGTTGCCCAATGGCAAGCCGCTCTTGCTGGAGAACATCTTTCTTCTGGACGAGGGGGCATTGACCGATCTTGCGCCCGAGGGGGGCTGTCCCTTTCTGGGGCAAGAGGCCTGGGTGAGTGCCGAGGGGCGCTTTGACCCCTGTTGCGCACCCGATGCACAGCGTCGATCATTGGGCGAGTTCGGCAATCTCCATGACCAAGGCATCATCGAGATTTGGAAAGGCAAGGGCTACCGGGACTTGCAATCCACCTACAGGAACAAGACCCTGTGCTTAGGCTGCAACATGCGCAAGCCTGTGGACGCTGTGGCATGAACTGGGCCGATCTGGCCGTCTCACGTTGTGGCACCCACCACCTCTTGAGCCATGCGCCTGCTTACTCAGAACGCTTTGAGGAGGTTCTGAAGTTTCACTCACCTGGCTTGGCCCCAGTGCGATGCGGTGGTCTCGCGTGGCATATTCAACCGGATGGCACGCCGGCCTATGTCGGGCGGTTCAACCGGACATTCGGATTCTATGAGGGCTTGGCCGCGGTCGTGGCAGAAGAGGGGGCTTTTCACATCACGCCCAGTGGAGAGGCCGCCTATTCCGAGCGATACGAGTGGTGTGGCAATTTCCAAGGGGGCCATTGCCCTGTTCGCACCACCGATGGCGCCTACCTGCACATTGCCCACGATGGCCGACCGGACTACACCGAGCGCTGGAGGTATGTCGGCGATTTCCGCGATGCCGTTGCAGTTGTTCAGTCTGAGGACGGCCGCTCCACTCACATCAACACGCAAGGTGTGAAGATCCATGGCGTTTGGTTCGAAGACCTGGATGTTTTTCACAAAGGGTTTGCGAGAGCCAAAGATTCGCGCGGTTGGATGCACATCGACGCACAAGGGTGGCCGATCTATGAGCGGCGTTTTGCCTCGGTTGAGCCCTTCTACAACGGACAGTCGCGTGTCGAAACGTTTTGCGGTGGCTTGGAGGTGATTGACGAGTCCGGTTCGACCGTGGCGGTTCTGCGCGTGTCACGTCAGTCGGAATTCGCTTCGCTGTCTGGTGACATGGTTGGATTCTGGCGCACTCAGACCATCGCGTCTGCAGTCGAGCTTGGTGTGTTTGAAGTCTTGCCAGCCACTGCGACCGCCATCGCCCAAAAGTTGCAGCTGCACTCCGATCGTTTGGTTCGCTTGCTTCGCGCCTTGAGTGAGTTGAACCTTATTCAGGAAGTGTCGGGGGCGTGGCGGGCAACCGAGCGCGGATCCTATTTGCGTCACGATCATCCTCTGACTTTGTCACACGCGGCCGTGGAGTTTGGCCGTCACTTTCCCGTGATGTGGCAGAAGCTGCCCGCAGCTTTGAGAAGGAAGGGGGAGTGGACCTCTCCCGACATCTTCGGCACGTTGGCGGCAGACCCCGACAGAGGAGCGCTACATCATCAGATGCTTCGCAGTTATGCGCGTCATGACTATTCGTGCGTTCCAGCTGCTTTGAGTTGGGTGGGCACGGAGCGCGTGATCGATGCCGGTGGCGGCTTGGGTGATTTGGCCGATGTCTTGCTGGCTCGGTATCCCGCTCTTGATGTGACGGTGCTGGATCGGCCAGAAGTAGTTCAGCAAGCCAGCGCGATACACCCGCGACAAGAGCAGATCACGTGGCTTGCAGGAGACCTCTTTGGTGACTGGGCCACCTGCGCCGATGTGGTGGTCATGGCACGCATCCTTCACGACTGGGACGACGCGGACGCGCTTCGCATCTTGGTCCGTGCCCGGGGCAGTCTGCCAAAAGGCGGACGCTTGTATCTCGTCGAAATGGTGTTGCCCGATGGTGATCCCAGCGGTGCACTTTGCGACCTTCATTTGTTGATGGTCACGGGCGGGCGCGAGCGTACTTTGGCCCAGTACGGGGACTTGTTGGTTCGCGGCGGCTTCAAGCTCAAGGAAACGAAACGCTTGAACGCGTTGTCCTCGATTTTGATCGGTGAGGCGGCGTGACTGTCTTGATGAACTCAGCTGTGAAGCGCACCTTACGCTTGATTCAGTCCGTCCCGGCAGACTCCCCTGTTGCGCTGCTCATCAGGCACTCCGCTCGAGATGACATCCCCGATGGAGGCACAGGCATGGAGTTGCCACTCAATGATCTGGGCATTCGCCTGTGCCAAGAGTTAGGTCGTGAGTTGGTGGGGCGGGTTAGGTCTGCTCGGTCAAGCCCCGTTCTCCGGTGTGTGCAGACTGCCAAGTTGTTGGGCCAAGCTGCGGATACGGATGGAGAAGTCATATTGGACAAGCGCCTCGGCGCACCTGGTGCCTATGTTCTGGACGAACAATTAGCTTGGGGCAACTGGTTGGCGCATGGTAACGAAGGAGTAATCCAACATCTGGTTTCAGGATCAGGGGCATTGCCCGGAATGGCTGATCCGGCCGAGGCAGCGAATGATCTCATTGAGCATTTGCTTAAGTGCGCTGGGGCCGAACCTGGCCTGCATCTGTTCATTTCACATGATTCGATCGTGACGCCCACAGTGGCTCGAGCGTTTAGCCAAGGCATGCCCAAAAGTCACTGGCCAGAGTACCTAGACGCTTCTGCATTCTGGCGGCAACAGAAGGGTCGGGTGGTGGCATATCGAGATATCGTCCAAGATGATTTGTAGGCTCTGGTGCGACCGTAGTACCTCGCACAGCCGCCACTCGGGTTTGCGCCAGTCGCAGTGCCCAACAGCCGCTTCGTGGCAATGTTCGTGAGTACGTCAAGCTGCACCCACTGGCAGTAATCGCTGCACAACGGTCATTCAAAGTGGAGCTGAGCTTGTCAGATCAGGGTCGACCCAAGCAACGCCATCGGCTCTTTATGGGCGGCAACTGCAATTCCACGTAGGGCACCCAGTACAGACCCTATCCGCCCCAGTCCTCTCCAAATACCTGCGCCTGTTGCAAGATTAGCTCCGCCGCAGCCTCCTGCAGATCCGGCGGGTACTTGTACTTGCGCAGAATGCGCTTGACCATCAGCCGCAGCTTGGCCCGCACACTCTCACGCTCCGACCAGTCCACCGTCAGGTTCTGGCGCAGGTTCTCGGTCAGTTCGTGGGCGATCTTCTTCAAGGTCTCGTCAGTGAGTTCCTTCACGGCAGACTCGTTGGTGGCCAAGGCGTCGTAGAAGCGCACCTCGTCTTCCGTCAGTCCCAGCTGCTCGCCCCGGCTTGCGGCCTCGCGGAACTTCTTGGCCATGTCCACCAGTTCTTCCATGACCTGGGCGGTTTCAATCGAACGGTTCTGGTAGCGCTTGATGACGTTGCCCAGCAGGTCGGAGAACTTCTTTTCCTGCACCACGTTGCTGCCAAAGCGGCTCTTGATTTCGCCTTCGAGCAAGCGTTCGAGCAGTTCCACCGCCAGATTCTTTTCGGGCAGGTTCTTCACCTGGGCCAGGAATTCATCGTCCAGCAGGCCAATGTTGGGTTTGTCCAGGCCCACGGCGTCAAAGATGTCCACCACCTGGTCGGACACCACCGCGTTGCTGATGATTTGCCGGATGGCTTCGTCACGCTGCTCGTCGGTGCGCTTCTGGGCGGTGATGTCCCGTTTGGTCAGGATCACCTTCACAGCCTGCATGAAGGCGACTTCCTCCCGAATTGCCTTGGCTTCGTCCAAGGTGCAGCACAGCGAGAAGGCTTGGGTCAGTGCCAGGGTGGTGTCGGCAAAGCGGCGTTTTCCGTCCTTGCCGCCTTCTTCACGCAGGCCCAGCACATGGTTGGCGGCGCGCGCCAGGGTCTGGTGGCCACCGGTCAGGAAGTCGCTGTAATCGCAGCCGTGCAGCATGGCTTGCAAAACGTCGAGCTTTTCCATGAGGACGCTGTAAGCCTCGCGGGCATCCACGGTGGGAGTGCCCCGGCCTTTGCTGGCGGTGTACTCCTTCATGGCGGCTTTGAGTTCGTTGCCAATGCCGATGTAGTCCACCACCAGGCCGCCTTGCTTCCCCTTGAAGACCCGGTTCACACGGGCAATGGCCTGCATGAGGTTGTGGCCCTTCATAGGCTTGTCTACATACAGGGTATGCACGCACGGGGCATCAAAGCCGGTGAGCCACATGTCGCGCACGATGACCAGGCGCAGCGGGTCGGCGGGGACTTTGAAGCGCTTTTCCAGGCGCTTTTTGACCTTGCCATCGTAGATGTGGGGGCGCAGCAGGGCTTTGTCGCTGGCTGAGCCGGTCATCACGATCTTGATGGCGCCTTTCTCAGGGTCGGGGTCGTGCCAGTCGGGACGCAGCTTGATGATCTCGTTATAGAGGTGGACGCAGATTTCGCGGCTCATGGCCACCACCATGGCTTTGCCCGATTGGGCTGTGCTGCGCTCTTCAAAGTGCGCCACCAGGTCGGCGGCCACACTGGCGACACGGGGTTCGGCACCGACGATCTTTTCCAGGGCGGCCCAGCGGCTTTTGAGTTTGGCCTGCTGGCTTTCTTCCTCGTCCTCGGCCAGCTCGTCCACTTCATCGTCAATGGCGGGCAGGTCTTCGTCTTTGAGGCGCAGCTTGGCCAGGCGGGACTCGTAGTAGATGGCCACGGTGGCGCCATCTTCCTTGGCCTGCTGCATGTCGTAGACGTGGATGTACTCACCAAACACGGCTCGGGTGTCGTGGTCGGTGCTGCTGACCGGGGTGCCGGTAAAGCCCACAAAGGTGGCGTTGGGCAAGGCATCGCGCAGGTGCTGGGCATAGCCTGCCTGGTATTTCTCTTCGCCGGGCTTGCCTTTGAGGGTGGCCTTGAAGCCGTATTGGGTGCGGTGGGCTTCGTCTGCGATCACCACGATGTTGCTGCGCTCGGACAGCACCGGGAAGGTGTCTTCATCCTCTCCCGGCATGAACTTCTGGATGGTGGCGAAGATGATGCCGCCCGAGGGGCGGTTGCCCAGCTTGGTGCGCAGGTCCGGGCGGGTCAGCGCCTGGGTGGGCTGCTCACGCAACAGGTCTTGGGCCAGGCTGAACACGCCAAAGAGTTGGCCATCCAGATCGTTGCGGTCGGTGATCACCACGATGGTGGGGTTTTCCATCGCGGGTTCCTGCATCACGCGAGCGGCAAAGCAGGTCATGGTGATGCTCTTGCCGCTGCCCTGGGTGTGCCACACCACACCGCCCTTGTGCGAGGCGCCGGGGCGCGAAGCCATCACCACTTGTTCGATGGCGGCACGCACGGCGTGGAACTGGTGGTAGCCCGCGATTTTCTTGACGAGCTGGCCGTCATCCTCGAACAAGACGAAGTAACGGATGTAGTCCAGCAGGTACTGGGGAGCCAGAGCGCCACGCACCAGGGTTTGCAGTTCCTGAAACGGCCCCAGCGGATCGAGGTTCACACCGTCAATCGTGCGCCAGGCCATGAAGCGCTCGGCGTTGGCAGAGAGCGAACCCATCAGGGCGTCGGTGCCATCCGAGATCACCAGCACCTCGTTGTACTGGAAAACGTCCGGGATTTGTTCCTTGTACGTCTCAATCTGGTCGAACGCTTTCCAGATGTTGGCGTTCTCGTCGGCGGGGTTTTTGAGTTCCAGCAGCACCAGCGGCAGACCGTTGACGAACAGGATGATGTCAGGGCGCCGGGTTTTATGGGCGCCTTTGATGGTGAACTGGTTGACGGCCCACCATTCGTTCTTCTCGGAGTGCGCCCAGTCGATCAATCGCACGAAGTCGCCGCATGTCTCGCCGTCCTTCTGATACTGCACGGGCACGCCACCTACCAGCAGCTTGTGGAAGGCGCGGTTGGAAGGCAGCAGGGAGGGAATGCCCAGATCCGTGACTTGCTTTAGGGCGTCTTCACGGGCGGCGACCGGAATGCTGGGGTTCAGGCGGTTGATGGCCTCGCGCAGCCGAAAGGGCAGGATGACCTGGCGGTAGTCGGCACGCTCGGGTGAAGAACCATCGAAGGCGATGTCAGGGCCACGGCGGTGGGTGTAGCCCACGTCTTGGAGCCAGGCCAGCGTGTCGCGTTCGAGTTGGTCTTCGGTCATGTCAGAACTGGTTTGCGATTAAACACGCAACCCATTGATTTATAAAGATAAAAAAGTCTTTTTGCCACTTATGCAGGTTTGCGTTTAAGCACTCTTCAGGCCCAAAACGGTAAGTAGCGGGCATAGCGGGTTGAGGTTGTGTCCGACTCGTCCGGCTTTATCAACTCGGCAGTCCTCGTTGCACTGATCACTTGTGACGCTGTCGCTGTTTTTGACTCGGGGAGTCTGAACCGCTCGCGCAGACTCTGGTTAGACATCCGTTCGTTGCTTACGTACTTCAGGCAGCAGTGCTGATAGCAGGCCCGAATGCGGTCTGTCTTGCTCATGTCGGCAAAGTCTCGGTGTGCAAACAAGACAGCCGTGGTTCGGGTCTCGCTGGTGCGAAAGTCTGGTGCTGGCAATTGGTACACCTCTGCCAGATGGATCACCTTGTCGATACCGCTGCCCTTTTCTTCGCACACCCGCATGCGGCGCATCAGTTCAGCCAAACGCTCATTGCGCGAGCGGAACTCATCAATGAAGCGTTCCACTTGTATAGGTGGTAAACCTGGGTTGGACACCTCTAAACGGTCGGCGTACATCTCAACCATCACAGACTGACCAGTGGCTGACTCGGGCCACTATGTCTTTCCACCTGCGCGCAAGTTCAACAACTCGGCGCCAACTCACGCAGCTCCTTAACAACGATGTCATCGAGCTGTCCTGATTCTGTTGGGGTGCGCTCCCTACGATGAACACATCTCCTCAACGCCTAAGCAAGGCATGAGAGATGCAATTTTCGTCCACTTTGTTAAGGAGCTTCAACCATGATCCAACAACGCCTCTCCCTGTCTTCCATGATCGCAGCCGCAGCCTCAGTGGTTGCCCTGGGCCTCCCAGGGATGGCTTCTGCCGCATACGAACATCCTGCCAACAATGAAAAGGGCGTAATCGTTCACCCGGAACACTTCAAGAGCGAGAAGACGCGAGAGCAGGTTATCGCAGAAACCAAGGCTGCTATGCAGCAAGGACTCCTTTCTTACGGAGAAAGCAACTTCCCGATCCGCACACCTGATGCAGCTGGTCCAGGCAAGACGCGTGCGCAAGTAATCAACGAACTGCGGAATGAGTCCCCTGCCGAACGCGATGCGCGTCTGCGTCTTTACTACCAGGGCTGATTGCCTAAGTTGGTGTCGCAGAAAGCTTTGGAATCCATTCTGTTGGATCGTTGGCGTCGGCCTGACTGACCTCTTGTCAGTCCAGGCCGCCGCCCGAATTTCCCTGACTCTCAACCGCCGACACACTGTCGCGAGAAGAGCTACGGACCGAGTGGGTGGCGCGAGGGCAGTCGGCCGGGGCGCATCGTACCGCGCATGCGAAAGCGACAGTCAAAACCCTATCCTTGGCTGAAGACACCCAGATCCCACGCTCACACCCAGGTCAAGCGCTACGGCCATGATTGGGCGACAAAGTAGGTGCCATTCGCCTGATCAACAAACGAGCGGCAGTCTGGTCTAAATTTCACCGGAGGCAACATGAAAGGGTACTGTTCCGCCGATGGAAGCCCTGTTGGCGTTTGGTATTCTTATAGTATCAGCCTGCTTGGAAATTCGAGGCTGAACTTTGTTCTCCCCGAGCCGGATTCAACCGTCACACGTCCTCCGTGCGCTTGTGCAATGGCCCGGGTAATTGATAGTCCGAGGCCAGCACCATCGGATTGTGGGTGCGACCGAGACGGGTCGGCACGGTAGAAGCGGTCAAACAGACGAGGAATGCTTTGAGGATCAATGTCCTCCCCCGTGTTCTCGACCGTTACGACAATGGCTTGCGCTGTCTCGCTGATGTCAATCGTTACATCGCTATGGTCTTTGGAATGGCGCAATGCGTTCGACAACAGATTGCTCAGCGCTCTGCGAAACATCAATCGGTCACCCAAGATGGCTCCATCACCGAAATGGTGTAGCGTAACACCCTTTTCTTCAGCGACGGCTTCATAAAATTCTAATAAGGCCTGGGCTTCCTTGGCTGCAGAAAACCGCTCCTTGTTCGGCAAGTCAACCCCACGATCCGTCTTGGCCAGGAACAACATATCCGACACCATGCGCGCCAGGCGTTGGAATTCCTCCGCGTTCGACGCCAGTATGTCTCGATAGGTGTCAGCGTCTCGCCGGGTGGCGAGTGCAACCTGGGTTTGCGTCAGCAGGTTGCTGATGGGGGTGCGCAGCTCATGCGCCAGGTCTGAAGAGAACTCGGACAGTCGTTGGAAGTCATTTTGCAGCCTGTCCAGCATTTTGTTGAGCTCCTGCGCCAAGTCAGCCATCTCCACAGGAACTGCCTCGATGGGCATTCGCTCATCGAGACGATGAGAACTGACCGTTGTGGCCTGGGTCTTCATGGCGCGCAACGGTGCCATGCCTTTGTAGGCTGCGAACCACCCAAGCACCCCGCTGACCAAGATGGCACCAAGGGCATAGAGCGTCAGCGTGCGCTGCAATTGCGCCATGAATTGCGTGTGATCATGCATGTCAATGGCGATCAGGACATCCAGCGGTGGCGCCGCACTATGGACAGGATGGAAGCGCAAGTTCAGCGCGCGAAATTCACGGCCTTGATCTTCCCAACTCTGAATCTCAGCGGTACGATTTTTCGGTGTTGGCGCATCCAACGTGGCTGGTGCTTGAAACCCTTCAGTCCTGAAAATAATATTCCCATTGTCATCTTTGACACTGACAGACAACCCGTGGTGATTGGTCAATGCCTCGCGCAAGCGCGATTGAATGTCATCGGTGGAGTTGGCATTGACTATGATGTTTTCGATCAGGTGCTGTTTGTCTTTCAGCGTGATTCGATCCAGTTCCAGGAAGTGGCTTTCGGTCGCAACTAGGAACAATATTCCAAGCCCCAGCACGACGGCCGCAGCCACTATCGTGAAAAAGATGGCCAAACGATGGGTGAGCGAAAAGAACCGGAACATTCAAGCGCTCTCCGGCGCTTCCAGCACGTAGCCCATACCCCGCACGGTCTGGATCAACTTGACGTCCTGGCCTTCGTCGATCTTCAGGCGCAAGCGCCGCATTGCCACTTCGATCACGTTGGTGTCGCTGTCGAAATTCACGTCCCATACCTGCGAGGCGATCAAGGAGCGCGGCAAGACCTCGCCATGGCGGCGCATCAGCAGCTCCAAAAGACCGAATTCCTTGGCCGTCAGGTCGATGCGCTTTCCGGACCGGCTCACACGCCGGCGCAGAAGGTCCAGTTCCAGGTCAGCCACTTGCAGCGTGGTGGCTTCCATACCGGTTCGACCCCGCCGCAGGATGGTGCGTACACGCGCCAGCAACTCGGCAAACGAAAACGGTTTGACGAGGTAATCGTCGGCCCCCAACTCCAGCCCTTTGATGCGGTCTTCCACCTGATCACGGGCCGTGAGGAACAGCACGGGCATCTGTCGCCCCTGGCTGCGCAGGCTGCTCAGCACCTGCCACCCGTCCATGCCCGGCAACATGACGTCCAGGATCACCAGATCATGGTCACCCTCAAGCCCATGGTGCAGACCATCTATACCGTTGGTGACCAGATCAACGGTGTAACCTGCCTCGCGTAGGCCTTGCTTCAAGTAGTCGCCGGCTTTTGGCTCATCTTCAACGATCAGAATTTTCACGGTCTTGCTCCTGGGCGCTAGTTTGCCTGCGTATCGGCCCATCGGATCAAACATGTCATTTTTGTAATCTGACGGACAGGGAAGTGACGCACCAGCACCGTGAGAATTCGGCCTGTTTGATCCATATCAAAAAGGAGCGATTGCAGTGAGATCTTCAATTCGAGTCCGTGCCACATGCCGCCTCTTGGTGGTGGGCATCTTGGCTGGCCCACTTGCGCTGTCTGCGCAGACAGCTTCTACAGTTCAGGAGTCCGACTGGCGTCGTGCCAATGATGCGGTGGGAACTTTCAAACGCGGCCACGCCGACGTGCTCAAGTGGGAGCAGGCCAATCTGACCGCCGATGCCAGACAACCGGTCGCTACTGGCGCAGCCATCCCGACCGCCGAAGCGGCGGTTCGCATGGCCTGGCGGGCTCATCTCGAACTGGCCGGTCCGCTGGCTCGCCTGGGTGCGCAGAACGAACAGTTGATCGCGGAAGGCCGATGGACAGCGCTGGACCCAAGTCTGCAGCGCCGTGTCCACGATGCGGGGGAGGTGCTGGAGGTGGCCGTCCAGGGGCGCAAAGCGTGGATTGAAGCCGTGGCGGCGCAACAGGTGCTGAAGCACCAGCGCGACATGCTGGAAGCGGCCCAGGCCGCCAGTGAGCTGGGGCAGCGCATGGTGACGGTGGGCAACTGGAGCAAGTTGCAACTGACCCCGGTTCAGCTGGCTGAGACCAACGCCCGGATGAACCTGCGCCGTGCGCAATATGCGGCAGACCGGGCACAAAGCAGTCTGATCAAGACGATGGGGCAAATGGGTCTCCAGGACGGGTTTTCGCTCCCGGAGCAGCTTCCCGCCATCCCGGCTCAGGCCATGTCCGAAGCCGAACTGCAACCGCGTGCCGAGGCGATTCGCCAGCAGTTGCCCGATGCAGAGAGCCTGCGCAACCGGGCGCTGTTTAGGCAATCCATGAACGCCTACCGGTCCGCGCATGCACTGGCGCTGGACAGCCAGGGGGATGTTCTGAAGACCCGTGAGTTCATCACCGAAGAAACGGTTCTTCACTACAACGGCATGCTCAAAAGCGTCTGGGATCTTCTGGACGAGGTGCGCAACCAGTCCCAGGCGACGGTAGCGGCTATTGGCGCGCAACGCGATTTCTGGATCGCCGAAACCGACCTTCAGTGGGTCTTGCAGGGTGGAGCGCCTGACGGCTTCGTATCGCTGGGTGGCTCTGGTGGTGACGCCCCGGCCGCAGCAGCCCATTGAAAGGACAGAACCCATGAACAACACCAATTCCAGACGACAGTTTTTTGCCGGCGCCGCGGCGTCCGTGGCCGGTTTGGCCGTGGCCCGCTCCGCCCTGGCGGGTTTGCCCGAGCCAGTCATTCAGACATCTGTCGACACCGCTCCGCCGCTCATCCCCTCGACTGGCAGGCCTTACAACCCGGTGGTCACCCTCAACGGCTGGACCTTGCCCTGGCGCATGAACAACGGAGTCAAAGAGTTCCACCTGGTGGCCGAGCCCGTGGTGCGCGAGGTATCGCCAGGCTTCAAGGTGAACATGTGGGGTTACAACGGCCAGAGCCCGGGCCCCACCATCGAAGTGGTCGAAGGCGATCGCGTCCGCATCTTCGTGACCAACAAGCTGCCCGAGCACACCACCATCCACTGGCACGGCCAGCGCCTGCCCAGCGGCATGGACGGTGTGGGCGGTCTGAACCAGCGCGCCATTCCGGTGGGCAAGACCTATGTCTACGAATTTGAAGCGCGGCGCCCCGGCACTTTCATGTACCACCCGCATGCAGACGAAATGGTGCAGATGGCCATGGGCATGATGGGCATGTGGGTGACCCACCCCAAGACCAAACACCCCCACATCAGCGAGGTGGACCGGGACTTCTGCTTCCTGCTCAACGCCTTCGACGTCGAGCCCGGCAGCAAGACGCCCAAAGTCAACACCATGACAGACTTCAACATCTGGTGCTGGAACAGCCGGGTGTTTCCGGCCATCGACACCCTGAACGTTCGATTGAACGACCGTGTGCGCATCCGGGTGGGCAACCTCACCATGACCAACCACCCGATCCATCTGCACGGCCACGAATTTCTGGTCACGGGCACCGACGGCGGCCCCACACCACCCAGCACGCGCTGGTACGAGGTCACCACGGATGTGGCCGTGGGCCAGATGCGCCAGATCGAGCTGATCGCCGATGAGGAAGGCGACTGGGCCATGCACTGCCACAAGAGCCACCACACCATGAACGCCATGGGGCACGACGTGCCCACCATGATCGGCGTGGACCACCGCGGCTTGGTCAAGGAGATCCAGAAGGTCGCGCCCGACTACATGCTGATGGGCGAGCGCGGCATGGCCGATATGGGCGAGATGCAGATGCCCATACCCGACAACACGGCGCCCATGATGACCGGCACCGGCCAGTTCGGCCCGCTGGAGATGGGCGGCATGTTCACGGTCTTCAAGGTGCGCAAAGACCAGAAACCCGGTGACTACAAAGACCCGGGACCGTACAAGTTCCCCGAAGGCACCGTGGCATACGAATGGAACGGCGCGCTCCCGCCGACACCGCGCCCTGCAGCCAGCAGCGATGCGACGTCGGCCACCGCCAAGGCGGTAAAACCCTCCGCAAAAGGCATGTCTCACTGAACCTGCAACACCCGTAACAAGGGTGCTCAACCTTTTTCCAACCCAACATTGAAAACATCCCCATGAAACTCGCACGATCCATCCTGTCCCTTCGCTCTGCGCTTTTTTTCTCCGGCGTTTTGCTGGCCAGCACGGCGGCCACCGCCGCCGGAAAACATGACGGCGGGCACCACGAGTCCCCGATTGGCAAGCCTGGTGTGGCCTCAAAAGTCAGTCGCACCATCCATGTTGACATGAGCAATGGCATGCGGTTCAAGCCCTCGGACATCCGCGTCAAGCAAGGCGAAACGATCCGCTTCGTCCTGAAAAACACCGACAGCGTCAAACACGAGTTCAGTCTGGGTACGCCGCAAGAACTGCTGGAGCACTACGAAGTGATGAAGAAGTTCCCCGAAATGGAGCACGATGAACCCAACAAGATTTCACTGGCCCCCGGCAAACAAGGAGAGGTGATCTGGCAGTTCAGCAAAGCTGGTACCGTTGATTTCGCGTGTCTGCACGTGGGTCACTTCGAAGCAGGCATGAAGGGCCAGGTCAAGGTCGCCGCCAAGTAACCGAACTTTGATCCAGCATGACCTCAACCCAATTGCACATGGAGTCACGATGAAACTGCGATTATTTCTGAGCGCAACCGCACTGGCCATCACGGCCCTGGCTGGCAATCCTGTGTTCGCGCAGATGAACATGGACCACGGAAAAATGGGCATGGCGGCAGCCCCCGGCATGACCGATGGCGAAGTCCGGAAAATCGACAAGGACGCGGGCAAGATCACCATCAAGCACGGCGAAATCAAGCACATGGAAATGCCCGGCATGACCATGGTGTTCGTGGTCAAGGACAAAGCCTTGCTGGACAAGACTGCTATCGGGGCCAAGATCCAGTTCATGGTCATGAGCGAAAGCGGCCAGATGGTGGTGACGGATATCCAGCCCACCAAGTGATCCGGCGGTCCCAGTCTGTCCGTCTTGCTGCGGCCGGCCTTGCCTTGGCGGGGATGGCCGCAGCCCTCTTTTGGTGGCGATCGGCTGATCTCTTCGGCGCAAACGCACCAGGAGTGCTTCGCCCTGATGACGCTGTGGTGCTCAAGCAGGGTGGGCAGATCTATCAGGCGCGGTGCGCCAGTTGTCACGGCGTGAATCTTGAAGGGCAGGCTAACTGGCGAGAGCCGGGCACGGACGGGCGCTTGCCCGCGCCGCCCCATGACGAGAGCGGACACACCTGGCACCATCCTGACGACGTGTTGATTCGCATCACCAAAGAGGGCGTTGTCAAGGCAGCTGGCTTGACGGACTACGCCACCAACATGCCGGCCTTTGGCGACTCGCTCAGCGATGCCGACATCGTGGCGGTGCTGTCCTGGATCAAGTCCCGGTGGTCGCGAGACATCCAGTCCCAACACGACGAGGCCAACCGCCAATTGAATCAACGGTCGAAACGCGGATCCTGACTTTTTTGTCATCTTTGGGTCATCTTGCCGACCATGGTCGGCTCCTACAGTGACTGCATGGCGTGAGGGCGCCGATACAAACCACATGGTTGTCGATGACCTTCATACCTGCTCTGGCAATCCTGCCGGTTTCTGGTCGTGAAAGGAAATAGATATGTCCAAGTGGATCCCAACCCTTCTGGCGGTGGCAGTCTCCGGCATGGCGTTTGCTGCTTCGGCGCAACAGGCCGAAGTGCAAGCCCCGCAGGCAACACCCCAGGCCGGCATGCCCATGGGCATGTCTTCAATGCCGCAGATGCAACAAAAAATGCAGCAGCAGATGGACACCATGCAGGCGCTGCGCGCCAAGATGGCGGCGGCCAAAACACCTGCTGAGCGACAAGCCCTGATGGCCGAGCATACGAAGGCCATGCAAGAGGGTATGGACATGATGAAAAGCATGAAGTCCATGGGGGGCATGCAAGGAATGCAGGGAATGGGTACCCCTGGCGCCGGATCGGCGGATCTGCCCCAGCGTCATCAAATGATGGAAATGCGCATGGACATGATGCAGAACATGATGGACATGATGATGCAGCGCATGCCGCCAACGCCCGGAGACGCCGGCGCCAAGTGAGTGCACGGGCCGACCGGCTCTTGCCGACCTTCCAGTTCCAACCCAGGAGATGCTGGATAGATCACGCCGAAGCAGGATGGATGCTGCGGTACGCGGTAACGGTCTGAATAACCAACGGCGCAGGAGCCCACCATGAACCAGCAGATACCCAACCACGCGCATGAACCCAAGAGCCTGTGGCGCACGCGCTATGGCATTGGCCTGCTGGTGCTGGGCGCGGTCGCGGCATTTTTTCTGCTGACCGAGCACCGGGCACATGTCTTCGGCGCCTTGCCGTTTCTGCTGATCCTGGCCTGCCCCTTGATGCATCTGTTCATGCACCGCGGCCATGGTGATCATGGTCATCACCGTGGTTCCGAGCAGCCACGGATCGAGGCAGAAGAGCCAGGCCAGCCAACCCAGACGAACCAGGGAGATCGGTCATGAATCACAGTGAAACCGCGTATGGCCTTTGGTTTTTGGTGGCCCTTAACTCGGCCGTTTTCATCCTGTTTGCCTTCAGCTTCTTCAAGCCTGCCACTGCGCGCGACTGGCGCACTTTTGGCGCCTTTTCTGCTTTCGTCGTCGCCTTGTTTGTCGAGATGTACGGCTTTCCGCTGACCATCTACCTGATGTCTGGATGGCTGGCGACGCGGTTTCCTGGTCTTGACCTGCTGACCCACGATACCGGTCACCTGTGGTCCACCTTGCTGGGCGAAACAGGTGATCCCCATTTCGGTGTCCTGCATCTGGCCAGCTATGTCTTTCTGGGATATGGCTTTTACCTGCTGTCGAGCGCGTGGCATGTTCTGTATCACGCACAGCGACAGCATTCGCTGGCGACCACCGGGCCTTACGCCCGCATCCGGCATCCGCAGTACGTGGCCTTCGTGTTGATTCTGCTGGGCTTTCTCTTGCAGTGGCCGACGCTGCTGACCCTGCTGATGTTCCCGGTCTTGCTGGTGATGTACGGGCGGCTCGCCATCACGGAAGAAAACGAAATGCGCAAGCAGTTCGGTGTGAAGTACGACGCGTATGCCCGGTCCACACCCCGATTTATCCCGCGCATCGGGCGAGGCGCAGCCGAGGGCTAAGCAGGTGGCAAGGATGAACCGGACTTTTACATAGGTACGGGTGGCTGCGGTTGCCGCTGACTAACATGGGCAATGATCTTTTACTCAAGGAGTGCATCATGGTGAATAAAAATGACGGCGTGACGGGCCGGCGCATGGGGTTCGTGGCATCCATGGCCTTGGCGGGCCTGTTGATGGCCACGGTGTCATGGGTTGCACGGGCCCAAACAAACCCGGCTGCCACCGCCGAGCGGTCGTCCAGTGAGCAGGGGGTGACGGTCAAGGTGACTGCGAAGTCTCTCGGATTGCCGGGCAGCCCGTGGGAATTCGCTGTTGTGCTGGACACGCACAGTGCCGACCTGAGCGATGACCTGATCCAAAGCGCCACCTTGACGACCGACGACGGGCGCACGTTTAAGCCCACAGGCTGGCTGGGCGCGCCACCGGGCGGTCACCACCGCGAAGGCTCGCTGGTGTTCGATGTGCCGGCGCCGCGCCCAGGTGCGATTGAACTGCGGATCGACCGGCCGGGCGAATCCGCTGCTCGTACCTTTCGCTGGCAACTTTGAAAGGTTGACTCCATGAACCAACCTGACAACGGCTCCCGTCCACCATCGTTCTGGCGCCGCCCAGCCGGCATGGCGCTGGCAACGGCTGCCTTGATCGCCGGTTTTTACCTGCTGCGAGAGCACTGGGGCCATGTTCTGGGTTATTGGCCCTACTTGCTGCTCCTCGCCTGCCCGCTGATGCACCTGATGCACGGCCACGGCGGCCACGGCGGCCATAGCGGCCATGGTGGGCATAACAACCCTGCGCAGACGCCCCGGCGGCCCAACAACGACAAGGAATAAGCAATGGACATGCATGCACACCACCATCACGGCAGTCCCCCCCCTGCCGAGCCTGCCCCTCCAACGGATCTGAAGGATCCGGTGTGCGGCATGAACATCACGGAGCAGTCTGAACACCAATGGACGCACGCAGGGCGGCCCTACTATTTCTGTAGTGCCAAGTGCCAAAGCAAGTTCGCGGCGAACCCGTTGCAATACCTTGTATCTGTAGCCCCCGCGGACACTGCGCCAGAGCCTGCCGGAACCATCTACACCTGCCCCATGCACCCGGAGGTGCGCCAGGATCATCCCGGCACCTGTCCCAAGTGCGGCATGACACTGGAGCCCATCATTCCCCTGGGCGAGGAAGACAACCATGAGTTAAAGGATTTTCAGCGTCGCTTCTGGTGGACACTGCCCTTCACGGTCATCGTCACCGTTCTTGCCATGTTCGGCCATCGCCTCGGATGGTTTGACATGAAAGTGCAAACCTGGGTTGAACTGGCGCTGTCGCTCCCTGTCGTGTTATGGACTGGCTGGCCCTTCTTCGCACGCGGATGGCAGTCCCTCATCCTTCGCAGTCCCAACATGTGGACCTTGATTGGTCTGGGTACGGGCGCGGCCTTTCTCTACAGCCTGGTAGCCACCCTGGCACCGGGCGTGTTCCCGGATTCGTTTGTCTCCATGGGGCGTGTGGCTGTGTACTACGAGGCAACCGTGGTCATCATCTCGCTGACCATGTTGGGCCAGATCATCGAGTTGAAGGCCCGTTCGCAAACCTCTGCGGCGATCAAGGCGCTGCTCGGTTTGGCACCCAAGACGGCACGCCGCATCCATGCGGACGGCAGCGAAGAAGACGTACCGCTGAACCATGTTCACGTCGGAGACCTGCTGCGCATTCGCCCCGGCGAGAAAGTGCCGGTCGATGGCGTTGTGACCGAGGGCAGCAGCGCCGTCGATGAATCCATGCTGACCGGTGAACCTGTGCCGGTGACCAAACGCATTGGTGACAATGTCATTGGTGCCACGATGAACACCAGTGGCGCCTTGGTGATGCGCTCCGAGAAGGTCGGTGCGGCCACCATGCTGTCGCAGATTGTCCAGATGGTGGCCAATGCCCAGCGCTCGAAGGCGCCCATGCAGCGCATGGCGGACGTGGTCGCAGGAAAATTCGTGGTCGTGGTGGTGCTCATCGCCATTACCACCTTCTTTGTCTGGGGCCTGTTTGGTCCGGAACCCAGCTGGGTGTTTGGCTTGATCAACGCCGTGGCCGTGCTGATCATCGCGTGCCCTTGTGCACTGGGGCTGGCCACGCCCATGTCGGTGATGGTGGCCACAGGGCGGGCTGCGACACAGGGAGTGTTGTTCCGCGATGCGGGTGCCATCGAAAAAATGCGCGAGGTGGACACGCTGATTGTGGACAAAACAGGAACTTTGACAGAAGGTAAGCCCGCTTTCGACACCGCAGTAGCCGCCCCAGGATATACAGCGGACGAAGTTCTGCGCCTTGCTGCCAGTTTGGACCAAGGCAGCGAACACCCTTTGGCAGAGGCTATCGTCAGCGCTGCGCGTGCTAAAGGCCTGGAGCTGGTCAAACCCGTTGATTTCGAGTCAGGCAGCGGGATCGGTGTGCGAGGCATCGTCGATGGCAGGCACCTGGTGCTGGGAAACACCGCATTGATGCAGCAGGAGGGCGTGGCCACTGATGCGCTCAAGATGGATGGCGAGCGCCTGCGCAGTGAAGGCGCCAGCGTGATGCATCTGGCCGTGGACAGGCAACTGGCTGGCATCTTGGCCGTGACCGATCCCATCAAGGCCACCACGCTGGAAGCCATCAGAACTTTGCACGCCAGTGGCTTGCGCATCGTGATGGCCACTGGCGATGGCCTGACCACCGCCAAGGCCGTGGGTGCAAAACTTGGCATCGACGAGGTGCATGGCGAAGTCAAGCCCGCCGACAAGCTGGCGCTTGTGGAACGGCTGCAGAAAGAGGGTCGCATTGTCGCCATGGCCGGCGATGGCATCAACGATGCGCCTGCATTGGCCAAGGCCGATGTCGGCGTGGCCATGGGCACGGGGACCGATGTGGCCATGAACAGCGGTCAGGTCACACTGGTCAAAGGCGACTTGCGCGGCATCACTGCGGCGCGTGACATCTCCACTGACACGGTCCGAAACATGCGCCAGAACCTGCTGTTCGCATTCGTTTACAACGGCATTGGGGTGCCGATTGCGGCAGGTGTGTTGTACCCGTTTACTGGGTGGTTGTTGTCCCCGCTGATCGCGGCACTGGCGATGAGCCTCAGTTCGGCGTCGGTGATTTTCAACGCGCTGCGTCTGCGGCGCGGCAAAAGATGACACCGTAGTTCGGAGGAATGATGAAACCCCCCACGTCGCCACAAAAACCTCGTACCTCTCAAAGCGCCACGGCGGGGGGCAAAAAACCAGCGGTGCAAAGGACGCAACGCGAGGCAGAGGATCTACAACAGACCGCCTTGGATCATGCGGGGGAGTTGGTCAAGCCTGCGGCACAGGATGCGTCCAGTGGCATGAAAAGAGCAGCCGAAGCACCTTCGACGCAGGACTTTTTCGACTACCAGCGGGACTTCTTCGAACGCTCGGTGCTGTTCTGGGACACGCTTCGCCAGCGCGCGAACAACATGCTGGATCACGAGCGAGCCGGGTTGCCGCCGCTTCTGGACTTCAAATATGAAACGCTGCTGGACGCGCGCAGCTTCGAACGGCCCGTCAACTATGCACTGCTGCGCATCACGGAAATCGACGGGCATTGCTGGGACGACTGCGTCGACTCTGACAAACCGCCGGTCATCATCGTCGATCCACGCGCGGGCCACGGCCCCGGAATTGGCGGCTTCAAGCGCGACTCCGAAGTCGGGATGGCCATGCGCGAAGGCCATCCGGTTTACTTCGTCATCTTCTTTCCGGAGCCAACTCTGGGGCAGACCCTGGCAGACGTGTTGCATGTGCTGCGACGTTTCGTCGAAGAGGTCGCACTACGCCATCCTGGCAAGCCTCCTGTGCTTTATGGAAACTGCCAGGCCGGGTGGGCGGTGACACTGCTGTCCGCAGACTGCACCGGTCTGGTCGGGCCGGTCGTGCTCAATGGCTCGCCTTTGTCGTATTGGGCCGGCGAGTCCGGTGTCAATCCGATGCGTCTTTCCGGAGGTTTCCTTGGCGGCAGCTGGCTGGCGCATCTGACGGCCGACCTGGGCAATGGCCGCTTCGACGGGGCCTGGCTGGCGCAGAATTTTGAGAGCCTCAAGCCCGAAAAGGCGATTTGGGAGAAGTACGCCCAACTCTTCACCAACGTTGACAGTGAGCAGGGGCGCTTTCTGGAGTTCGAACGCTGGTGGACCGGGTTTTATTTCCTGAGCCGAGAAGAGATCCTCGCGATCGTTGAGAACCTGTTCATTGGTAACCAACTTGAGCAGGGCCTTTTCCAGATTTGCCAGGGTTGCACTGCTGACCTGAGGCGGATCAGGAATCCAATCGTCATCTTTGCCTCTTACGGCGACAACATCACGCCACCGCACCAGGCGCTTGGGTGGATCCCCGCTGTCTATAGTGACACCGATGATCTCAAGCGGGCAGGGCAGCGCATCGTTTACCTCACGAACCCGCATGTCGGCCATCTCGGCATTTTTGTCTCTGCTGGGGTGGCTCGTCTGGAGCACCGGGCGATCCTGGAGAGCCTGGCTGAGATTGAGGCGCTGGCACCGGGCCTCTATGAGATGAAGATCGACAACCCGTCCGGGAGCCTGGACTGCCATAAGCCCTCCTACAGCATTCGCTTTGAATCCCGTCAGGTTGAAGACTTGAAAACGGATTACCCGCAAGAAGCCTTTGAGCGGGTGAAACAGGTCTCGACATTCAATGAGGCGCTTTACCGGGCATTTGTCAGTCCCTGGGCACAAGCGTTCTCCACGCCCTGGACAGCCGAAGTGCTTAAGTGGCTCCATCCAATGCGCAGCAGTAGGTATTTGTTTTCAGAAACATTTAATCCGTGGATGAAAGGGGTCAGTGTGTTGGCCGAACCCCTCGCCAGGACCCGACAACCGCTTGCGCCGCATCACCCGTTGATCGAGCGTGAGCGTGAAGCTGCAGGACAAGTTACTCATGCGCTGGGACGACTTCGCGAAGGCCGCGACGCTGCGATCGAGCAAGCGTTTCGTTTGATGTTTCAACGTCCTGGCTAGTTTTTATGCGTCCTGGACATGATGGACAAAAACGGTGACGGTAATACAGGACCCACAAAGTGGACATAGCCCTGATCTAAGGGCCGTTTCTCAACAAGGATTGATCATGATGAGAAGAAAAATCAACTGGCTTTTGACAGCGGTCCAGATCGGCCTGCTGACTTGGTCCGGAACCACTTTGGCCGCCGACCAAGTGTATGTGGCCAATGAAGGCGCTGACACGGTCAGCGTCCTCGATGCGGCATCGTTGAAAACGCTGACGAACGTGCACGTCGGCAAGATGCCCCACAACGTGCAAGTGTCGCCCGACGGCAAGCTCGTATGGGTGACCAACAACGGCGAGCCTGACCATGCAGCCGACGTTTCTGCGCACAAGGGCATGGCCCAAGGCGACCACGATGCGATGGGAAAACCGGGCGCGATCTGGGCCATCGACACCGCGACCAACGCGGTCGTCGCCAAGGTGCCGGTGGGTATGCACCCGGCCCATGTGGTGGTGTCACCAGACGGCCGCCTTGCCTATGTCACCAATGGCGGCGACAACACGGTCACCGTGATCGACACAGCGGCGCGGAGCCACGTGGCGACGATTCCGGTCGGCCAGTTTCCCCATGGTCTTCGGTTCAGCCCGGATGGCAAGGAGGTCTACGTCGCCAATCTCAAGGGTGGCACGGTATCTGTCATCGACACCGCCAGTCAGAAGGAGGTTGCGCAGGTGCCGGTTGGCAAGGGGCCGGCCCAGACTGGCTTCACGCCAGACGGTCGTTTGGCCTTTGCCTCGTTGTCGGGCGAAAACGCCATTGCCGTGATCGACCCAGGAACGCGCAAGGTGATTCGCAAGGTTGCAGTAGGAACGGTGCCGATCCAGCTGTACGCCACGCCTGACTCGCGCACGCTGGTGGTGGCCAACCAGGGTACGCGCAAGAAACCGGGCAGCACCGTCAGCCTGATTGACCTTGAGCGTTTCAAGGTCGCAAAGACAGTCGTGACTGGCGCCGGTGCCCATGGCGTGACTGTTGACCGCGAAGGCCGGTACGCCTACGTTACCAACATGTACGCCAATTCGGTTTCCGTGCTTGACGTGAAAGACCGCAAGGTAACGAAGACCGTTCCTGTCGGCAAGGTCCCCAACGGTATCAGCGTAACGCCTTGAGTGAGGTCCGTCGCCTACACCCGTCCGCAGGGTACACAAAATGTAGAACAAGCCAGAGCCAACCTTGGCATATGTCCAAATGACGGTCATCGATATTCGAATTCAACGAATCACGCAGCTTTACGATTCTCTGGACCCTTCACCGCTCCATGAGAAAACACTGAGCCATGCCGTTAAAAACTATATTGTCGACTGTGCGGGTGAATATGGTCTAGATGAACCGCTTCGGCTTGTGCTCCATGTCCCGGCGCCGATCAGAGAGTACGAGGCGGAGATCACGCGAGCGATCCACGCGCACTTTCAGGCGCAGCATGCACAGTGCAGGCGCCGGTATCGCCGAAGGGTGCGACAGGGCATGCGCTTACTGTTCACGGGACTTGCCGTTCTGGCGACGACGCTGCTTGCACGAGCCTTATTGGTTAATCCTGGCAACAGCAAAGTGCTTATTGCCATTAGCGAAGGCTTGTTGATTATTGGCTGGGTGGCAATGTGGCGCCCGATCGAGGTCCTCTTGTTCGAGCGTGCAGAGAACCACCAAAACATGGCACTTTTTGAGCGTCTTTCCCAAATCGACGTGGAGTTCGCCCTTGAAGAGACCGCGTTGGACCCAAAGGGGAAAGTGGCGAGACAAGGGACCTGCGGGCACCGGTTTTGCGGTCTTGACTGGTAATTCTGTAACAC
>Ga0208125_100250_pt1 | contig 42415 bp, 39 predicted proteins | sample LakWasM128_HOW14_2_FD_183938 | JGI IMG/M metagenome (GOLD analysis project Ga0208125, IMG submission 183938) | Freshwater sediment methanotrophic microbial communities from Lake Washington under simulated oxygen tension - Sediment Metagenome... | ecosystem: Environmental > Aquatic > Freshwater >...
TTGCCGAGCCGCTGCTGGACTTTCCGCGTGGTGCGTTGGTCCACTTTGCCGTGAGCAACCGCACAGTGATGATGGCCACGCGCCTGCAAGGCCCCGCCACGCGCTTTCTGCCCTTCAACCAGGGCGACCACGGCGGTGCGGGCAACCCACCCAACCCCGCAGGCCACCGCACGGCCTACCTGTGGGAGCAGGTGTGGCAGCGCGATAGCTGGCTGGAGATATTGGGGCGCTACCTCGTCACCCAGCGCGACAGCAAAAAACAGGTGACCGGCTTCATCTTCCCGCGCTACCACCAGCTCGACGCCACGCGCAAGCTGCAGGCCGCCGTGCTGGCGGAGGGTGCTGGGCACAAGTATTTGATTCAGCACAGCGCGGGATCGGGCAAGACCAATTCGATTGCCTGGACGGCGCACTTTTTGGCCGACCTGCACGATGCGCAGAACCACAAGCTGTTTGACAGCGTGCTGGTGGTGAGCGACCGCAATGTGCTCGATGCGCAGCTGCAAGAGGCCATCTTCGACTTCGAGCGCACCAAGGGCGTGGTGGCCACCATCAAGGGCGAAGGCGGCAGCAAGAGCGGCGAACTGGCTGAGGCACTGGGCGGCAGCAAGAAGATCGTGGTCTGCACCATTCAGACCTTTCCGTTCGCCCTCAAGGCGGTGCAGGAGCTGGCCGCCACGCAGGGCAAGCGCTTTGCCGTGATTGCCGACGAAGCGCACAGCAGCCAGACGGGCGAGGCTGCCAGCAAGCTCAAGCAGTTGTTGAGTGCGGAAGAACTCAAAGACCTGGCAGATGGCGGCGAGGTGGGCACCGAAGACCTGCTGGCCGCGCAGATGGCGGCGCGGGCCAACGACGTGGGCATCACCTACGTGGCCTTCACCGCCACGCCCAAGTCCAAGACGCTGGAGCTGTTTGGCCGCCGTCCGCAGCCCGAGCAATCCGCCGGGCCGGGCAACCTGCCCGCACCGTTCCACATCTACAGCATGCGCCAGGCCATCGAAGAGGGCTTCATCCTCGATGTGCTGAAAAACTACACGCCCTACAAGCTGGCCTTCAAGCTGGCGAACGAGGGCAAAGAGTGGGACGAGAAGCAGGTCGAGCGCAGCGAGGCCATGAAGGGCCTCATGCGCTGGGTGCGCCTGCACCCCTACAACATCAGCCAGAAGGTGGCTGTGGTGGTGGAGCACTTCCGCGAGAACGTACAGCCCCTGCTGGATGGCCGCGCCAAGGCCATGGTGGTGGTGGGCAGCCGCCAGGAGGCGGTGCGCTGGCAGCTGGCCATGCAAAGCTACATCCAGGACAACGGCTACAAGCTGGGCGCCTTGGTGGCGTTCTCGGGCGAGGTGAACGACCCGCAGAGCCTGCCCGACCCGGTGACGGAAAACAGCACCGCGCTGAACCCGAACCTCAAGGGCCGCGACATGCGCGAGGCGTTTGCCACCGACGAGTATCAAATCCTTCTGGTGGCCAACAAGTTTCAGACCGGGTTTGACCAGCCGCTGCTGTGCGGCATGTACGTGGACAAGCGCCTGGGTGGCATCCAGGCGGTGCAAACGCTAAGCCGCCTGAACCGGGCCTACAGCGGTTCCTTCGGCGTGAAGGACACCACGTACATCCTCGACTTTGTGAACGAGCCCGACGACGTTCTGGCAGCGTTCAAGACCTATTACGAAACCGCCGAGCTGGCCGGGGTGACCGACCCACACCTGGTGTACGACCTGCGCGCCAAGCTCGATGCCTCGGGCCATTACGACGAGTTCGAGGTCGAGCGCGTGGTGCTGGCCGAGATGAACCCCAAGGCCACACAGGCCATGCTGGTGGCCGCCATCGAGCCGGTGGCCGACCGGCTGCTCAAACGCTACAAGGCGGCGCTGCAGAACCTGCAGGACGCAGAGGGCAGCGCCATCCCAGATGGCCCAGCCGCGCAACAAGCCAAGGACGAACTGGCGGCCCTCACCCTGTTCAAGCGCGACCTGGGCACCTTTGTGCGCGTGTATGCCTTCCTGGGCCAAGTATTCGACTACGGCAACACCGCCATTGAAAAGCGCGCCCTGTTCTTCAAGCGCCTGCTGCCCCTGCTGGACTTCGGCCGCGAGCGCGAGGGGGTGGACCTGTCGAAGGTGGTGCTGACCCACCACCGGCTGAAGGAGCAAGGCCAGCGCAGCCTGGCGCTGCACGACACGGACGGCGACTACAAGCTGCAGCCCCTGACCGACACCGGCGCGGGCGCGGTGCAGGACAAGATGAAAGTGCTGCTGTCAGAGATCGTGGCCAAGGTGAACGACCTGTTCGAGGGTGAGCTGACCGACGATGACAAGCTGGTCTATGTGAACAACGTGCTCAAGGGCAAGCTGCTGGAGTCGGAGATTCTGGTGCAGCAGGCGGCCAGCAACACCAAGGAGCAGTTTGCCAACTCACCCGACTTGGCCAACGAACTGCTGAACGCCATCATGGACGCCTTTGCGGCGCACACCACCATGAGCAAACAGGCGCTGGACTCGGAGCGCGTGCGCGGTGGTTTGAAGGATATTTTGCTGGGGCCGGCGCAGTTGTATGAGGCGTTGAGGGAACAGGGTCGTCACCAGCCCGTAAGCGATGCTCGCTAATTTGACGAGCTAACAAACATGAGGGGCACGAAATGTCATTAACAGTATGGTCTTTCGCGCTACTGCATGGTTTTTTCGTTTTGATAGTTGCAGGGCTCACGCACAGCAAGACGGCTGTAGCGTTTGCCGCGATAGTTGCGGCTGCGGCCGGCTTACTTGTTGGTGATCCGGTCTACATAGCCCTCGATCTTTTGTGTGTCGCTGTCGCAACTTACTACTGTTGGACCGATCTTGCCAAACGGCATCAACGTACACCTCAGGAAATCGCTGCCGCCCAAGAAAAAATTCGCCTCGAACAGCGAAAGGCTGAGGAGGCTGCAGCGAAACGCAAAAAAACCACCACTGATTTTCTCCAAGGCGCCCTCATGCTGGGAGCAGCAGTCTTCGTTCTTTACTCGAAGTTCTGGCAACCAACAGCCGCGCAGAAGAACACAGCCAACGCAACAATACAACAGCAACAGCAACAGCAACAGCAGCAGACCGTCCCCAAGCCTGTTCATGCGGCAGTGACGCCTCAAAAAAATGAAAGGGTGGACAGCAAAAAGCAATCCGGTAATTCACAACGTATCGTCAAAAAAACAACTCCCGTTACAACGCCCACCGTTGCAAATTGCTTGGGAATTCCCAACGAGCAGGCGATGGTACGTTGCTTGGAGAGCGCCCAATAGACCTCCGCGAGCCCACGCAAGCATGAAATCGCGGCGCCAAATTGGGGACTAGGCTTTGAACCCCAGCCGCAACGTCGGCGTAAGCAATGCCTTTTTCCGCTCCTGCATCACCTCCAGGGCTTTCTTGAGCGCCTCATACTGCTCCCGCTTCCCCTGCCCCCGGCCGGCCAGCCAACTCGTGGCAACACCGCCGAGAAGAGCAATCCACCAAGTCTGCGTGGCAACCAGGGCCGCCTTGCCCACCCCAGCAGAGACACCCGCTTTGGCTGAGCGCTGACCAAAGTGCTCCCCTTTCTCGCGCAGCGAGGCATCCTTCTTCATGAAGACCGACAGGGCAATCACGGCCAGGCCGATGCTGGAAGGCACCAGATCGCTTGCATCGAAAGCCGCATCGCTGTGGGCTGCTGCCGCTTCCACTTTGGCCTGCAGCGCTGCCTCGCTGATACCGCTGCCATGCACGTTTTCGGCAAGGCCCAGAGCCGTAAGCTGGGCATGCACCTCGGTGGTCGTTGTAACGTCAATATCGGGGTAGCGCTGCAGGGCTTCCTGCACATATTGGACTGACTCCGTGGCTTTGGCCTGCAAAAGTTCGCTCACTTGCCCATGTTCGTCAAGCACCCGGATATCCCAGCCCGGCTGGGTGGCCGAATCCGCAATTTCAGCGTGGTAGCCATCGGGCAAGCCGCCGTTGTTGAGGTGGTCAACCAGCTCCAGCTCAAACAGCTTTCCCTTGACCCCAGACACCAGGCCCACCAGCTCGTCGCTGGACATACGCTCCACCGCATCCGAGAAGGTTTCGGTTTGGGCCAGATTTGGGTAGGCCAGCGCAAAGGCCTGCTGCACATTCTCTGGCACGCTGGCCGGATCGCGCAGCGCCTGCGACAAGGTGATGCCCCCCACTACCAGCAGGTCCAGAAGTTCATCTTTACGCCGGCGTTTCTGGGCCAATGCGATGGCCTGCATGCGCTGTTGCGACCGTTCCATCTCCATCTGGCCTAGCTTGCGCAACTTTGCACGCATTTCTTCGATACGAGAGGCGGGCAATGCGACTGAATCCACGGCGTTCGAAGCCATACCTGCAGCGCCTCGCACCAACCCACCGGCTGTGCCACCGACGGCAGGGGCAGACTTTTCTGCAAGTCGCCCAGTGGCAGCGACGGCTTTGCCACCCAGGGCGACAGCGTCCGCCGCCAAGCCTGTGGCGTGCGTCAGCGTCTTCGTAGCAAACCAGCCCAGGGCACCCGCAGCCTTGCGCACGGTTCCGGCCGACCCCGATCCAGTAATTACCTCCCGCACCCGTTCAGCGGCACGATTGGCATTGCCATGCAGCAACTGGCTCGCCTGTTGACTGGCTGATGCCAGGCCTTTACCAGCCTTATCCATGCCCGAACCGACAGCACCTGTGACCGCCTGTGCACCATCTGCGATCCGGCCATCGTTGCGCACCACAAAGTCTGTAGCCTGATAGATGCCGTTAGCGGTGACCTCGGCTCCGCGCTTGACTGCCTCGGTGGCCTTGCGCGCGCGGGAATGCGAACTGTCTGACATGATGCTTGCCCTCTCGGTTTGCTCACACTCTGTCAGAGCAGGCGGTGTCGGTCAACAAAACCCTCTATGCCGATCCTGCGCCTTTGACCGTCTGTTCGGCTACTTCAGTTGCAATTCCACATGGCACCCGCCCGGTGGCACGTTCTACCGTTTGGCCCAGTCATGAAATCCGCGCCAGACCTGTGATAAACATCGCCCCGGTCGTCATAGCAAAACCCGGAGTTGCAATTGGTGATGTTGGTTGCAGGGCGTGGCCGCACGATCACCTTCGGAGGCTCTTGCATGAGCTGCGTGTTTGACCCACAGCTAGCATTGACACGCGCAATGGCTGCATTGGTGCGCATGCGCTTTTCGTCTTGCGGAATCGTACGAATGCTCGAGACGAATTCCAGTTCCTTCTGGGCCTCCTTGCACTCGCGCGACGAGGCTTTGTCTTGGACTACAACCTGGCCGCCAGCGGGGGCCAATGCCTGGCGTTGCTGCTGCTCAAGCATTTGAGCGTCTCGCGTGGCAGCTTGGGAGCGGTATTTACGCTCATTGGCTTCCGCCGCCTGTATGCGCTCCTGGTAAATCTCGCTTTGCGTGCGTTGGCGCTCAATCATGCCGCCCGATTGACCGGCGGTGCACGGCGCATCCGTGTAGATTGTCTTCCCCGCCGCATCCTTGCATTTATGAACCTGCGCAGAAGTCGCGGGTGCAAAGACAACGAGGGCGACGAGCATGGCAACCGGCATGAAGCGCATAGATGTCTCCAAAATGTGAATACACCATCGTACATGGGAGCACTCCCTCGTCAGAGCTCGCCAAGAAGATCAGCTTGTTGGTTGCCATCTTCGATTCAAGGAACTACTCCGCCAAATCTCGATGAATGCGTCTGTCCGAAGCGTTTGAGATACCACTCCGGTAGCCGGCACTCGTCGCGGGACATCTTGACGAGCACAGCGGCGATCCACAGCAGCACACCCTGCAAAAATTTTTGAAATTTTTTTGGCACTGAACGCCTGCCTCCAGCAACGCCCGCGTGGACCCTCTCTCCCGGGTCGATACATCGACCGGGGCCGGTTCGGTTTTCGCTTCCCTGGCTTCATAAGGAGTCTCTTCGCCCCCCGTGGCAAGGGACTCCTTTTCATTTCACTCCCCACTCCTTGAATCCCCCGGCGGCAAGCCGCCGGGCTGTCGGCGCTTTCTGGACATGGCTTCCTGCCTTGTCCGAAACGCCCTCAACTCTCAAGGAGTACCTCATGTTCGAAACCGGTCTGGCCATCTTCCTCGGCCTTGTCTTCATCTTCATCAAGCTCAAGCGCCGCACCATGCTGCGGCTGCTGCGCCACGACATGGCCATCGACGTGGCCGTGACGCTGCTGACCCTGGCGATCCACTGGGGCACCTTTTCCGGTGTCATGGCAGCCACCTTTGCGGGGCTGCTGACCAGTGTGGGCACCTCGCTGGCCAAGAAGGCCTTTGGCTACATCGAAGGCCATCACTACCACCCCGGCTACATCCGCCTGGACGTCTGACCATGGCCCGCCATCGCCGTGCGCGCTACTCGCAGCGCTATCGCCAGCCGAGCCTGTGGAACACCCTGCGGTTTCGCATCTCGCTGCTTCCCCTGTTCAATCCTTTGTCGAGGTTTCCCATGTCTTCACGTCGCAATACCGTCATTCGCACCGTCGCCGCGCTTTGCGGCGACATCGCCGTCGGCGTGGCACTGGCCACCGCCTGTGCCTGGGTCATCGAGGCCACTGCGCTGGGCCTGTTTCTCAGCTTTTTGCTGTGGCTGTTGGGCACTTTGCTGGCCCTGGCCCTGAGCCAGTACCTGGTCCACCCAGCGGTGCAGCTGGTGCTGTCCGACCGCAAGCTCGATGCTGCCTGCAAGGCACTGGCCTCGCTCACCAATGCCGCCCAAAACACAGGACCCCAGGTCAGTGAAGGGGTCATGAATTTCGGGCGCAAGTCCTGGGAGTCCGTGACCGAGCGCATGCGCAAGGCGGTCTGATCGCCCCTCCCCTACCTCTTCCCCAACCCCAGCCCCGTGCGCTCTACCGCCGGGGCTTTTTTGTTTCTGGAGTCCTTCATGAGCAAGTTCACCCGTTCCACACCTGCCACCACTGTCGATCTCTACGCCGAGGTCACGAACCAGATCATTGCCGCGCTCGAAGCCGGCACAACGCCCTGGGCCTGCCCCTGGGACCGGGAGCATGGCAGCCTGATGCCTGCGAACCTGACCACCAGCCGTCGCTATCGGGGTATCAATGTCCTGCTGCTCAATCTGCGCCAGATCGCTGCGGGCTACCCCACCAATCGCTGGCTGACGTTTCAGCAGGCGCACAGCCTGGGCGCCCATGTCCGCCGGGGTGAGTCCGGTACACGCATCGTGTTCTTCAAGCTGCTGGAGCGGGACGATGTTCCTGGTGCTGCCCCTGATGGCATCACTGCGGGCCGCTTTCAGGCGGCCAACGATGAGCCATCGCGCAAGGTCATTCCGCTGCTGCGCTCGTTCACGGTGTTCAACGAGGCCCAGGTCGAGGGCCTGCCCGCCCACCTGACCTGGCCACAAGCCCCGCAGCCGGAGGGCGACGCCTACGCGGCGGCCGAGGCGCTGCTGGCGCGCTCGGGTGCCGTGATCCAGCATGGCGGCAGCCGGGCCTTCTACAGCCCCAGCCTGGATCGGATCCAGATGCCACCGGTCGAGTTCTTTGTGAATTTCGAGCGGTACTACGGCACGGCCCTGCATGAGCTCACGCACTGGACCGGGCATCCGAGCCGCTGCAGCCGGGCCTTGGCCAACCGCCAGCACATCGAGGCCTATGCCTTCGAGGAGCTGGTGGCCGAGATGGGGTCGGCCTTCCTGTCCAGCCACTGTGGCCTGCAGGGACAGCTGCACCATGCCAGCTACATCGCTTCGTGGCTGCAGGCGCTCAGGAACGACAAGCGTCTGGTGTTCAGTGCCGCATCGTTGGCACAGAAGGCGATGGACTTTCTGGTGCCCGAGCTGGCCAGTGCCCAGACCACCGAAGGCATGGGGGTGTCGGCATGAACACGCCCACCATGCTGCCCACGCTCTACACCCGCGCCCAGGTGGTGCAGCAAGCCCTGGAGCTGCTGGAGTGCGAGGCCCGCGAAGCCGATGCCCTGGCATCTCCCGATGCGGTGCGCGACTATCTGCGCCTGCTGCTGGGCGACCGCCCGCACGAGGTGTTTGCCGTGGTATTCCTGGACGCCCAGAACCGGGTCATCGTGACCCTGGAGATGTTCCGGGGCACGCTGACCCAGACTTCGGTCTACCCCCGTGAGGTGTTGATCGAGGCCCTGGCCCGCAATGCCGCCAGTGTGATCCTGTGCCACAACCACCCCAGTGGCGTGGCAGAGCCGTCGCGCGCCGACCAGGCGCTGACGCAGACCCTGAAGTCTGCTCTGGCGCTGGTGGACGTGCGCGTGCTGGACCACTTTGTTGTCACGCGGGGCGGCATCGTCAGTTTCGCGGAACGAGGGCTGCTTTAGCGGCCACTGCCCCCCCCCCCCCCCCGATCCACTTCCATCCACCCCATCCACGCCCGGTTGAGTTGCTGCTCACCGGGCGTTCCTGTTTCTCAACCCTGGAGTTTGACCATGTCCCACACCACCGATTCCGACAACTACTTTGCGCGCCTGAGCGCGATCAACGTCAATGAGCAGGTCGAGAAGAAAGGCGGGTTCAGCTACCTATCCTGGCCCTATGCCGTAGCCCAACTGCGCCTGGCCGATGCCAGCGCGACCTGGGAGGTGCGCCGCTTCGATGGCCTGCCCTACTTGGCCACCGAGGCCGGTGTTTTCGTCGAGGTCGCTGTCACGGTCAGCGGCGTGACGCTGAGCCAGATCCACCCGGTGCTCGATGGCCGCAACCGCCCTTTGCTGGCGCCGTCGGCCTTTGACATCAACTCCAGCCTGCAGCGCTGCCTGGTCAAGGCAATTGCGCTGCACGGGCTGGGGCTCTACATCTATGCCGGTGAGGATTTGCCGCAGCCGGTGTCATCGGATGCGGCCAACGATCCGGTGCACCACGCGCCTCAGCCGGAGCGGCCCAGCCTGGCCAGTGACCGACCTCCCGTGCGGCGCCAGGACGGCCGCGAGCGCATCAACAAGGCGCAGCAGGCCCAGATCCACAAGCTGGCCATTGAGGTCGGCGTGTCGCTGGACCGGGTGCTGTCGTACTTCGGCGTGGCAGAACTCAAGGACATAGCGGCCAGTGATTTCCTGCGCGTCGTCCGCAGCCTGGAAAAGCGCCGGCAGGCGGCTTGACCTCGCTACCCCACCCCACACAGGCCCTGTCGGCATCTACGGCAGGGCCTGTTTTTTTTACCTCATAGGAGATTCTTTATGAACACGACCAACAATCAAGCTCTGGCCCAACCGGCCACCATCATTCAACTCACTCAGGGCAGCCCCGAGTGGCATGCCTACCGGCTGTCCCGGCGCAATGCGTCCGAGTCGGCGGCAGTTCTGGGGCTGAGCCCCTGGATGACGCCCTACCAGCTGTGGCTGGTCAAGACCGGGCGCTCCGAGACCCGCGTCACACATGCCATGCAGCGTGGCACCGACCTGGAGCCGCTGGCCCGCGCAGCCTACGAGGACCAGACGGGGCTGGTCATGCAGCCGCTGGTGCTGGAGGCCGGGGGCTACAGCGCCAGCCTGGACGGCATGACGCTTGAAGGCGATCTGGTGCTGGAGATCAAATGCCCGCTGCGCGGCACCCGCTCGGACCTGTGGCAGGACGTGCAGTCCGGGCAGGTGCCGGCTTATTACGCCATCCAGGTGCAGCACCAGCTCATGGTGTCTGGCGCCGATCTGGCCCATCTGTGGGTGTTTGATGGCAGCAAGGGCATCCTGCATGCGATTGAGCGCGATGGCTCTGCCATGGAGCGGATTCGGGCGGGCTGGGATGCGTTTGCGCAGTACCTGACTGGAGACACTCCGCCACCCCTTACAGAGGCCGATACGGCCATGCGCAATGACGCTGCCTGGACTGAAGCGGCAGATGCGTACACGCTGGCCAAGCGGGAAGCGGATGCCCAATCAGAGCGCCTGGAAGCCGCCCGCCAAGCGCTTGTCGCCCTGGCGCAGCATCCCAAAGAGCAAGGCGCTGGCGTCAGCGTGACGCGCTTCTGGAAGCAAGGGAACGTGGACTACAAGAAGGTCCCGCAGCTGCAGGGGCTGGACCTGAGCCCGTATCGGGGCAAGGCGCGGCAGGAGGTGCGGGTGACGACTGACTAGTCGACAAAACCCGGTACCACCGGCTACATGGTGGCTACATGAGTCAGAAAATCAAAAACCCCGCTATCTTATCAATAGCGGGGTTTCCTTGCTGTACTTGGTGGGACGTGCGGGGGTCGAACCCACGACAAACGGATTAAAAGTCCGCTGCTCTACCAACTGAGCTAACGTCCCAATTGCCGCAATAGTTTTATCGACTGCTGCAAAGCCTTGGATTATAGCGTGATTTTTTTGACCTACCGGGAGATGGTGGCCAGTTTGTCGAGCACCCATCCTGCAGCACATTGGCCAAAGGTTGCCGTCACGGCCACGACAGAGCCATAACCATGGCAATTCAGGGTGCCATCCCCCTCCACCGCACAGGACGCATCGGGCGCGGCCACGGCCTCGCGGCTGAAGACACAGGTGATACCCATCTTGCGTGCTTCACGGGGGGCCTGGTGGTGTTTGCGCAACCGGTAGCGCAATTGCGCCAGCAGCGGGTCGTGGGTTGTGGCACTGAGATCGTCGATATCGATCTTGTGCGCATGCCGCTTGCCTCCGGCCGCACCCACGCTCACAAAAAGCGTTCCTGTGTCGCGTGCCCAGGCTGCCATCGCTGTTTTGGCCTTGATCTGGTCGCAGGCGTCAATCACTGCGTCGATCGGCCCTGTCAGCAAGTTCGGCCAGTTCTCCGGCGTGACGAAATCATCGATGCACAGCACCTCGCAATGGGGATTGATGAGCGCAATGCGCTCCTGCATGGCCACCACCTTGGCCTGGCCCACCGTCGTGGTCAGCGCATGAATCTGCCGATTGATGTTGGATTCGGCGACATGGTCGAGGTCAATCAGGGTGATGCGCCCCACACCGCTGCGTGCCAGGGCTTCGGCTGCCCACGAACCAACGCCGCCAATACCTACCACGACTACATGGGACTGCTCGATACGTGCCGCGCCTGCAACGCCGTAGAGGCGCTCAAGCCCGCCAAAACGGCGTTGCCGATCCACATCGGAGCCCGCATCGCCCGCCACGGAAGCGACGACGGCAGGCACGCTCACTGCCGTCATTTGAGGCGCGACAACCGCTCTTTCGCGGCCACGGCGGCTTCGGATTGGGGATAGGCCCGCAGCAGATCTTCCAGGGTCTTGCGGGCCGCGCGGGTTTCCTTCAATTCGATCTGGCAGTTGGCAATCGACAACGCAGCTTCGGGGGCACGCGCGTGACCAGGCGAGCCGGACATCAACAACCTGAAGTTGCCGATGGCCTCCTTGTACTCACGCGCTGCATACTGCGCATTGCCCAGCCAAAACCGCGCCGAAGGCACGTAGCCGCTGCGCGGGTACTGGCGGACAAAGCCAGCAAAAGCCGTGTTGGCCTCTGCGAATTTGCCCGTGCGGAAGATTGCCAGTGCGGCCTCGAAATCACGTTTTTCAGCGGCATCGGCCTGGAACTCCAGTCCATCCACCGTCACTTTCACGGGCTCAAACTGGCGCAAGCGCTCATCAACCCCTTGTGCGATGTCTCTCTGGCGACGCTGCAGCTCCCCGACGTCACGCAACAGCTGCTCGTTTTGTCCACGCAACGTGGCCTGCTCCACGCGCAACGTTTCAATCTGCGTCTGCAGATCCAGCAAGCTGCGCCTCTGCTGGGAGTTGTCATCACCCGATTTGCGAAGATCGTCCGCGGACCGCTGGTTGGCCAGCTGCAGCGCATCCACCCGCTGCCGCAATTCGAGGATGGCACGCCGTGCCTCATCATCCTCAAACAGCGCAGCGTGGCTGATGGAAACAAAGGCACACGACAGCACCAGCGCCAGCAGCGCCCGTGCCGGCATGGGAAACTTTGCTGCGCGCATCAACGGTAGGACAGTTCGGCGCGGCGATTTTGCGCGTGCACATCTTCACTGTTACCGTGCGCCGCCGGCTTTTCTTTGCCAAAACTCACGGCTTCCACCTGGTTGTCGGAAACGCCCAGCAAACCGAGCGATCGACGCACAGCCTCTGCACGCTTTTGGCCCAGGGCCAAGTTGTACTCGCGGCCGCCGCGTTCATCGGTGTGGCCTTCCACCATGACCTTGCGGTTGCCACTGGACTTGATGAAACGGGCGTGGGCCTCGATCAGTGACTGGAATTCTGGCTTGATGACATAGCTGTCGTAGTCAAAGTACACCAGACGGCTGACGCCAACCGGGCCAGCCGCGTCGCGTGCGGATTGCCCCAGATTGACACCTGCCACACCGGCCTGTCCGGCATTGGCCCCGCCACTGCCACCTGTGGTGGGGACTGCCGTCTTGTCTTCAACGGGAACGTCGTCGAGCTTGACACCCGAACTGCAACCCGCCATGAGGGCGGCAACGGTAATGGCGAGGGAAATGCGTTTGATCATCCAAAATTCTCCTGCAAGCTTCGTATAAAAATGTGCCAAAAGGTTCACTGCTTCTGAAACGGACCCCAATCGGGTTCGCGAATGTCGCCGCCCTGCCCTGCAAGGCGCGCCTTGATCTTTCCATCCAGGGTGCTGGTCATGAGGGCTTCCCGGCCCTGATGCTGCGTTGCATAAACAATCAGGCGGCTGTTCGGGGCAAAGCTGGGGCTTTCATCGGCACTGGTATCGGTAATGGCCGAAACAGCACCCGATGACAGATCCATCACATGCAGCTTGAACGCCCCATTGATCCGGGAGATGTAGGCAAGCCAGCGGCCGTCCGGGCTGATGCTGGGCGAAATGTTGTAGGTGCCTGTAAAGGTCACGCGCTGGGCATTGCCGCCAGTGGTGGGCACTTTGTAGATCTGGGGTGCACCGCCGCGGTCACTCACAAAATAAATGCTGCGGCCGTCGCTGGAAAAAACGGGCTCCGTGTCAATGCCAGCACTTTGCATCAATCGGCGAGGCTCACCACCATTGGCATCAATGGTGTAGAGCTGGGAGGCCCCGTCCCGGCTCAGGGTGACAGCCAGGGTGCGGCCATCCGGTGCCCAGGCAGGCGCGCTGTTGGAGCCGCGGAAATTGGCGATGAGCCGGCGCCGACCCGTGGCCACGTCGTGCACATACACCACGGGTTTGCGCGACTCGAACGACACATAGGCAATCTGCCCGCCATTGGGCGACCATGCCGGAGAAATGATCGGCTCGGGGCTGGACAAGGCGGACTGCGCATTCTCGCCGTCCGCATCGGCCACCCAGAGGCTGTAGCGCGTGCCCGCCTTGGTGACATACACGATGCGCGTCGAGAAAACACCGCGCTCGCCGGTCAGTTTTTCATAGATGAAGTCGGCAATGCGGTGCGCCACCAGGCGCAGATCGCCTTGGCTGACCACAAAACTCTGGCCACCGAGGTCTTGGCCGCGCACCACATCCCACAGGCGAAAGCGCACGTCAAAACGTCCATCTGCAAGCCGTGTCACGCTTCCGGTGGCGAGGGAGTCAGCACTCTTTTGCCGCCACAGGGCCACATCGGGGCGCGAGGTCTCATCCAGCGCAACGCCGGATGCATCCACCGCGCGAAATTGCCCGCTGCGCTCCAGATCGGCCTGCACAATGGCTGCGATCTTCTGCGGGGACTGCGCCTCGCCCCGAAACGGGGCGATGGCCACCGGCAGCTGGGTCAGGCCAACGCCCGTGACCTCGACACGAAATTGCGCCAGTGCGGGCAATGCGGGGGTGGAAATCAACGCGGCCATCAGGCTGCGGCGCAGGGGTTGCGGCAAGGCCGCGGAGAACATGGAATGAGGTGTGCGATCAGTGGTCATTGGCAGCCAGCGGAAACCGAACGAAAGCCGGTGGACAGGCGCCAATGTTACACACCATCGGCACCCCCCTGTGACAAACTGTGCAATGGGCACGCGGCGAAACGTAGAATCCGCCCCACATGCAAGCCACCGATACGAATGCCCAGGCGGATTCCGCCGCGCTTTCACCCCCACCCAGCCTGCGCGCCCGACTGGCGCGGCTCTCGATCTATTTCGGACACCATCGCCTCGCCTGGATCGTTGCCATTGTGGCCACCCTGGTGGGCGCCGCGACCGAACCGCTCATTCCCGCCTTGCTGCAACCGCTGCTGGACCGTGGCTTCACCCAGGGCACCTTGCAACTGTGGATGGTGCCGCTTGCAATCATGGGTGTTTTTCTGGTGCGGGGGCTGGCACAGTTCGTGGCCCAGTATGCGCTGGCGCGCATTGCCAACGAAGGCATGCTGGCGCTGCGCCAGGCGCTGTTCGATCGCGTACTGGCGGCGGAGATGGCCCTTTTCAGCCGCCAGTCGGCCAGCGCGCTCTCCAACACCGTGGTGTACGAGGTGCAGACAGGTTCCACCCTGCTGGTGCAGGCATTGATGGGCCTGTCGCGCGACGGCTTCACGCTCATCGCCCTGCTGGGTTACCTGCTTTTCCTGAACTGGCAACTCACGCTGATTGTGGCCGTGGTGGTTCCCGGTGTCGCCTGGATCATGAAGACCCTGTCGCGACGCCTGTACAGCCTGACCAAAAGCAGCCAGCAGGCAACGGACGAGCTCGCCTATGTGGTGGAAGAAAACGTCCTGGCGCATCGGATGGTGCGCCTGCACGGGGCGCAAGCGGGTCAGGCAGAGCGCTTTGGCCACCTGAGCCGAAGCCTGCGCCGCCTGGCCATCAAATCGACCATTGCGTCGTCCTCCATGACGCCTCTGACCCAGTTGCTGGCCGCCGCCGCGCTCTCGACGGTGATCTGCATCGCCCTGTGGCAAAGCCGGGGCGCGGCAGACACCCGCGAGGTGACGGTGGGCGGCTTTGTCTCATTCATCACCGCCATGCTGATGCTGATTGCGCCCATCCGCCGGCTGGCCGATGTGGCCAACCCGATCACCCGCGGCCTGGCTGCGCTGGAGCGCGGCCTTGCGCTGCTCAGCGATACGGTGGCGGAAACCGGCGGCCATTACACCGCAGAGCGCGCAAAAGGCGCCCTGACCCTGCAGGACGTGACCGTGTCTTTTGGCCCAGAGCATGCCCTCGCCCTGGACCGGGTGAACCTGTCCGTGCAGCCAGGGGAAATCGTGGCCCTGGTCGGCCCCTCGGGTGCCGGCAAGACCACCCTGGTGAACCTTCTGCCCCGATTCGTGAGCCCTTCTGCCGGACAGATACTGCTGGACGGCCACCCCTTGGCCGAATGGCGCCTGGATGCACTGCGTGCGCAATTCGCCATGGTCAGCCAGGATGTGGTGATGTTCAACGACACCATCGCCGCCAACGTGGCCTTGGGCAGCTCGGTGGATGAACAACGGGTGCGCGAATGCCTTGCGGCTGCGAACCTGACAGAGCATGTGGCCGCGCTTCCCCAGGGCATCCACACCATGGTGGGCCACAATGCCACCCAGCTCTCCGGCGGTCAGCGCCAGCGTCTGGCCATTGCGCGGGCCTTGTACAAGGATGCGCCCATCCTCATCCTGGACGAGGCCACCTCCGCGCTGGATACCGAATCAGAGCGGCTGGTGCAGGATGCCCTGCAACGGCTCATGCGCGGGCGCACCACACTGGTCATTGCCCACCGCCTGTCCACCATCGAACATGCCGACCGCGTGGTGGTGATGGAGCGGGGCCGCATCGCAGAGCAAGGCACGCACAGCGCCTTGATGACCAGCGGCGGGCTCTATTCGCGCCTGCAGAATCGCCCGGCCGCCGGTTAAGCGCCTCGCAATTGGCCACCCGCTACCACTTGCCGCGGTTCGGCTGGCGGCGTCGGATGGCGGCGGCAATGGCATCGGCCGCGTCCCTGCGATCGACCCGCAGGGCAAAGTCAGTGGCAGTCAGCCCCAGCCGGTTCTTCAGTGCAGGGTCGGCGCCCTCATCCAGCAACAGCTGCAGTGCTTCCCTCGTGCCGTATTGCGCGGCCATCATCAGGGGCGTGGAACCATTGGGCGACGCCGCATCGATGTAGGCATGGTGTTCCAGCAGCAAGGCCATGATGGCCGTGTGCTCGGGCATGGCGCCCGACGCTGCATAGTGCAGGGCCGTCCAGCCCGGCTTGTTCACGTCGGCATCCCGCGCTATCAAGGCCTTGACCGCCTCGATGTTGCCCTTGATGGCTGCCAGCATCAGCGGGCTTTCGTCCTGCGCGTTGCGTGCCTCCACATTCAACTGTCGTGCGCCCATCAGCGCCGCAAAGGCATTGCGGGAGTCCAGCTGCAACGCCATCGACAAACCCACCTGCCCCTTGGGATCGCGCGTGTTCGGGTCAAAGCCCCTGCGCAGCAGCGTTGAAATGGTGGCACCATCGTCGCGCTGGATGGCTGTGAAGAAATCGTCGTAGGAGCCGGCGTGCGCCATCGCACTCGCGGCCACCAACGCCAGGGCGAGCATGGAACGGCGTTGCAGGCTCATGCCACCACTCCTTTGAACAAGGCCTCGAAATTGCGGCTGGTGGCCTGCGCCACCACGTCCAGCGCGATGCCCCGCGTCTGGGCGATCTGCCGGGCCACCAGGGGCACATACGAGGGGTTGTTGGTCTTGCCCCGGTAAGGCACGGGGGCCAGGTAAGGGCTGTCGGTCTCTATCAGCATGCGATCCAGCGGAACATAGGCCGCCACGTCGCGCAAGTCCTGCGCGCTCTTGAACGTGACGATGCCCGAGAACGAGATGTAGTAGCCCAAATCGAGCGCGGCGCGCGCCACCTGCCTCGACTCGGTAAAACAGTGGAACACGCCGCCCGCCAGATTGCCCGCACCGTCTTCACCCTCTTCGCGCAGTATCGCCAGGGTGTCATCGGAAGCGCTGCGGGTGTGGATCACCAGGGGTTTGCCGCAGGCCCGCGCAGCGCGGATATGGGTGCGAAAGCGCTCGCGCTGCCATTCCAGGTCGGCAATGCTGCGGCCGCCCTTGCGGTCTTCCATGCCGTAATAGTCCAGGCCCGTCTCGCCAATGGCCACCACGCGGGGCAGCGCGGCGCAGTGGAGCAGGTCTTGCACCGAGGGCTCGGTCACGCCCTCGTTGTCGGGGTGCACGCCCACGGTGCTCCAGAAATTGTCATGGGCCAGCGCCAGCGCATGCACACCATCGAACTCTTCCATGGTGGTGCAGATGCACAAGGCCCGATCCACCTGGGCGTCGGCCATGGCCTGGCGAATGGCGGGCAACTGGCTGAGCAGTTCCGTAAAAGTGAGGTGACAGTGCGAATCAGTAAACATGCGGTCTTGAAACAACAAAGCCGACCAGCCAGCGCGGGTCGGCACAGGACCACCAACGCAATCAGATGGTCTGCGTGGGGCGCTCAGAACCCAGGGCAGTGCCCAGCAGTTCCTCGATCTTGGCCTTGAGCTGGCGCGATTTCTCGTCCTTGGGGAACTGGATGCCAATCCCCTGTGTGCGGTTGCCCGCTGCGCGCGGCGGGGTGACCCACGCCACGCGGCCGGCCACGGGATAGCGCTGGGTATCTTCAGGCAGCGTCAGCAGTACATAGACATCGTCACCCAGCTTGTAGTTGCGCGGTGTGGGAACAAAAATGCCCCCTTCCACAAAAAAGGGAATATAGGCCGCGTACAAGGCCGCCTTTTCCTTGATGGCCAGCTGCATGACACTGGGACGGGGCGCGGTGGAAGGACTGGTCATGGTGATGGGTGCGACTTCAGTGCCTTGAGTGTAGGATGTTTCGCGCCTGCGCCACAAGCGCCTCCAGCATGAGGCCGGCGTTGAACGGATGGTCCGCCGTGCGCGCTTCCTTGGCAAGTGCGCGGGACCAGCGCGTGAGGGCTCCCAGCGGGGGCGGCTTGGGCAGATCGCCCGGCGCGAAATAGCGCGGTGCCGCACCCATGCTGGCGGCCAGCAGGTCGTGGCACAGTTTCTGAAGGGCGTCGATTGCCTGGGCAGGTGCCCAGTCGCCCAGCGCCGCCACATCCCCCCGCGCAATGCCCTGGGGCAGCGCCGCCCAGGCCTGCGGGCTGCGGCCGGAGCGGGCCAGAGCCAGGGTGTCATCCGGGCGGCCACCGGCCGCACGCAAATGCGCGGCTGCAGCCGCTGGCTCCACCCCCTGCCCGGCAAGCCACTGCAGCATGTCGGCCTCGGCAGGCCAGACCATGGTGTGCCCCAGGCAGCGGCTGCGGATGGTGGGGAGCAACTGGTGCGCGGCTTCGCTGGCCAGCACAAAGCGCACGTCGCCGGGCGGCTCTTCCAGCGTCTTGAGCAGCGCGTTGGCCGTGATGTGGTTCATCTGCTCGGCCGGATACACCAGCACCGCCTTGCCGCGCCCGCGGGCCGAGGTGCGCTGCGCAAACTCCACCGCATCGCGCATGGCCTCGACGCGGATCTCGCGGCTGGGCTTGCGCTTTTTGTCGTCGATGTCGGCCTGGGCTTTTTCCGACAGGGGCCAGCCCAGCGCCATCATCTGCACCTCGGGCATCAGCACGCACAGGTCGGCATGGGTGCGCACGTCGATGGCGTGGCAGCTGCCGCAGTTTCCGCAGGCCCCCTGGGCAGTCGGCGCATCGCACAGCCATGCGCGAACCAATTCCATCCCGAGGGTGTACTGCCCCAGGCCCGATGGCCCCTGCAGCAGCCACGCATGGCCGCGCTGGGCCAGCAGGCTGGTGCGCTGCACGGCAATCCAGGGTGCCAGCGCCACGGTGGCTTCGCTCATTGCGGCCCTCCCTGCGTGGCCACCATGATCGCCAGCCAGCCCTTGCGCACGAACACGCTGGTGAGCTGCTGCCACACGCGGTGGCGCTCCTGTGCCGCATCCAGGCGCGCAAAGCGCTGGGGCGCGGCGGCAGCGCGGTCGGCATAGCCCTGGGCCACGCGGCGGAAGAACTCCACGGGCTGGGCCTCGAAACGGTCGGGCACACGCGCACCGGCCAGCCGCTCGGCCGCCACCTCGGGGGCCAGGTCGAACCACACCGTCAGATCGGGTTCTCGCATCCAATCGGCGTCTGGTGCAAGCCCCGTCTGGGCAAGGCGCTCCAATGTGGCTAGCACCCCGAGATCAAAGCCGCGCCCCGCGCCCTGGTAGGCAAAGGTGGCATCGGTGAACCGGTCGCACAGCACCACCTCGCCCCGCGCCAGCGCGGGCTCGATGACGTTGCGCAGGTGATCGCGCCGGGCGGCAAAGATCAGCAGGGACTCGGTGAGCGCGTCCATGGGGTCGTTCAGCACCATCTCGCGCAGCTTTTCGGCCAGCGGGGTGCCGCCTGGCTCGCGGCTCACGGTGACCGTGCGGCCCTGGGAGCGGAACGCGGCGGCCAGGCCCTCGATGTGCGAGGACTTGCCTGCGCCGTCAATGCCTTCAAACGTGATGAACAGACCGGGTCGTGACATGGAAACCTTGGTTGAATCGGGGCGGACTGGCGGGCAAAAACAGCAGTGCAGCGGCCGCTCACTGCCCCCGCTGGTAGCGGTTGACGGCGCGGTTGTGCTCTTCCAGCGAAGCGCTGAAATGGCTGCTGCCATCGCCCTTGGCCACAAAGTACAGGGCGCGCGTGGCGTCGGGCTGCACGGCGGCCAGCAGCGCGGCCTTGCCCGGCATGGCGATCGGCGTGGGCGGCAGGCCCGCACGGGTGTAGGTGTTCCAGGGCGTGTCGGCCTGCAGGTCCCGCTTGCGCAGGTTGCCGTCAAACTTCTCGCCCAGCCCGTAGATCACGGTGGGGTCGGTCTGCAGCAGCATGCCTGCCCGCAGGCGGTTGGCGAACACGCCGGCGATCTGGCCCCGGTCGCGGGCCTGGCCGGTTTCCTTTTCCACGATGCTGGCCAGGATCAGCGCCTGGTCGGCCGACTGCAGGGGCGTATCGGCCGCGCGCTGCGCCCAGGCGGCTTCGAGGCGGCGGTCCATGGCGTGCAGCGCCCGGCGCAGCAGGGCGAGGTCGCTCGAGCCCTTGGCATAGGTGTAGGTATCGGGAAAGAACCGCCCCTCGGGATGCACGCCTGGGCGGCCCAGCTGCGCCATCAGCGCCTCGTCGGTCAGGGTGGCGGAGTCGGGCCTGAGCTGGTCTTCCCGGGCCAGTGCCTGGCGCACCTGGCGCCAGTTCCAGCCCTCCACCAGCGTGAGTGCGCGCAGTGCCTCTTCGCCGCGGGCCAGTTTTTGCAGCAGGCCGATGGGGGTGGTGCCCGGCGGAATTTCGTAATTGCCGGCCTTGATGGCGCGGTCCTGCCCCGACACGCGGAACCAGGCGTACAGCAGGCGGGCATCCACGCGCGCCCCGGTGGCCACCACATCGCGGGCCACGCCCCTCGGTGTAGTGCCAGGCTCGATGGCCAGCTCCAGCGTCTCGCCGGCTGCAACGATGGGCTGGTTCAGCCACCAGTAGGCGGCACCACCCGATACGATCAGAACCAACGCGATCAAAACCAGTAAACGTCGCACAACCCTGCTGCCTGTATGTATGGGAGCGGGCATCATAATTCAGCGATGACCTACTCGTTGAACGGCATTGCCCCCCTGTCCCACCTCGGCGTGATTCGCGTGGAAGGCGAAGACGCTGCCAAATTTCTCCACGGCCAGCTCACCCAGGATTTCGCCCTGCTCGGCATGGACCGGGCCCGCCTGGCCGCCTTTTTGTCGGCCAAGGGCCGGATGCAGGCCAGCTTCATCGGCTTCAAGCGCAGCGCCACCGAGGTGCTGCTGGTCTGTAGCCGCGACCTGCTGCCCGCCACGCTCAAGCGCCTGTCGATGTTCGTGCTGCGCGCCAAAGCCAAATTGACCGATGCCACCGCCGACTTCGCGCTGTATGGCGTGGCCGGGGAATCTATCCATTCAGTAGCTTTTGGTGCGCAACCTGCCTGGTTCAAAACCGACATTGGCTCTGCAACCGTGGTGCACCTGTACCCCGCAGACGGCGCCCCCCGTGCATTGTGGGTGGCACCGGCCTCCGATGCAGCCCCCGCAGGCCCTGCCCTCGACCCCGCGCTATGGTTGTGGAGCGAGGTGCGCAGCGGCGTGGCCACACTGACCACACCGGTGGTGGAAACCTTTGTGCCCCAGATGCTCAACTACGAATCGGTGGGCGGCGTGAACTTCAAGAAGGGCTGCTACCCCGGGCAGGAGGTGGTGGCACGCAGCCAGTTCCGGGGCACGCTCAAGCGGCGCGCCTATGTGGCGCATGCGGCGGCCGAAGTGGCAGTGGGGGCCGAAGTGTTCAGCACGGCAGACCTGGAGCAGCCCTGCGGCACCGTGGTGCAGGTGGCGCCGGCCCCCGGTGGTGGCTTCGATGCCATCGTGTCACTGCAGATCACGGCCGCGCAAGAGGGCGGCCTGCAGGTGGGCGCGGCGGGCGGCGTGGCGCTGTCGCTGCAGCCCCTGCCCTACGCGTTGCTTGAAGATATTTGAATCCAAATGGCTTCAGCGCTTATGCATCGAGCGCTGGAAGCTCATTTTCCAACAGCAAATCCCTACAGTCTCCGCGCCATGGCAATGTGCGCAATGCCTGCTTCCTCATACGGCTCGCCCACCACAGAGAAACCGGCGCGGCGGTAAAAGCCTTCGGCATTGCGCTGGGCGTGCAGCCGTACCTCGCTGTCGCCCCGGGCGCGCGCGGCCTTGACCAGCGCGTCCAGCAACTGCCGCCCCCATTGCACGCCGCGCACCGAGCGGTCCACCGCCATGCGGCCGATGCGGCCCACGCCCGGCGCCTGCTGCAGCAAGCGGCCGGCGGCAATGGGCATGCCCAGCCGGTTGTAGAGCACGGCATGGCGGGCCGAGATGTCCTGCACGTCGGCCTCGATCTCGGCGGGGATGCCCTGCTCATGCACGAACACCGCGGTGCGCACGCGGCCCGCATCGCGGCCCAGGGTGTTCCAGTCGCCGGTGCGCACCTCGGCCATGTCGGCGCCCGCCTCAAAATCCTCGAAGATGGCGCGCAGCGCAGGCGGCACCGGGCGCGAGGTCTGCGTCGCGGGGTCGGCAAACACATAGACCAGCTCGCCCGACACCAGCAGCCGGTCGCCGCTGAAGATGCCCGCCTCGAACAGGCTCGACGAGTTGCCCACCCGCGCACAGCGCAGGCCCACATCCAGCGTGTCATCGAGCCGCGCCGAGGCATGGTATTCGAGCGTGGCCTTCTTCACATACATCTCGCCGCCCAGCGCCAGCATGCTCGACTCGTACGGCAGCGCCAGCGCGCGCCAGTAGTCGCTCATGGCCGTGTCGATGTACATGAGGTAGTGCGCGTTGAACACGATCTTTTGCATGTCCACCTCGGCCCAGCGCACGCGCAGGCGGTGAACACAGCGGAAGTCACTGCGTTGCATCAATTCTCGTTACTCCAGGTGAAATGCCAGGCGCAGCGCACGGGCAGCGTCGGCATGGGCCTTGCGCGCTTCGGGGATGGCGCGGCCCATCTTGATGAATTCGTGGGTCACGCCCCGGTAGATGTCCAGGTCCACCGGCACGCCTGCCAGGCGCAGCTTGTCGGCGTAGTCAACGCCCTCGTCCACCAGCGGGTCGCATTCGGCCAGGCCGATCCACGCGGGGGCCACGCCCTCCACATCGGGGGCGAGCAGCGGGGCGAAACGCCAGTCTTCGCGCTCCGCGCGGCTTTGCACATAGTTGCCGAAGAACCAGCTGATGGCGGGCTCCTCCAGCACCAGGCCCCGTGCAAAGGTGGCGTGCGAGGGCGTGTCCTGGTGGGCCGCACAGCCGGGATAGATCAGCAGCTGCAGCGCCAGCGGCAGGCCGGCATCGCGCGCCAGAACGGCGTTGACGGCGGCCAGCGTGCCGCCCGCGCTGTCCCCGCCCACGGCCAGGCGCGCCGGGTCTGCGCCCAGTGCCTGGGCATGGGTGGCCAGCCATTGCAGGGCATCCCAGGCATCGTTGCTGGCCGCGGGAAAGCGGTGCTCGGGCGCCAGCCGGTAGTCCAGCGATACCACCATGCAACCCGCCAGACGCGCCAGCTCGCGGCACAGGATGTCGTGCGTGGCAATGCTGCCGATGGTGAAGCCGCCCCCATGCAGATACAGCAGCAGCGGCAGGCCCGTGTCGGTGGACGGCGCATACAGCCTGGCAGGCAGCGCATGGCCGTCGCGGGCCGGAATCTGAAAATCCTCCACGCGCGCCAGGGTGGCCTTGGGTACCTCCAGCACATCGGCGCCGGCCTGGTAGGCCATGCGGGCATCCTGTGGGGAGCGCGTATGCAGCGGCGCATGGCCCGCTCGGGCCATGCGTTCCAGCACGCTGCGCATCTGGGGGGTCAGGCGGGTATGGTGAATGTGCAGATCGGTCAACGGTCAGGGTCTCGAACAAAAGCCCGCACAGCGCGGGCCGGATCAACAAGGGGATGGATTTACCTGAAGCTCAGCCGCACAGGCGTTGCACCCGGCAGGCCGCCGTAGGTGGTGGTCACCGACAACCCGGCCCTGGGCGGCAGCAGCGGCGAAAACGAGCCCAGGCTGATCAGGTCACCCGGCTGCATGGCCAGCCCCTCCTGCGCCAGCGCACCGGCCAGCCACACCACGGCGTTGAGGGGATGGTCCAGGATGTCGCTGCCCTTGCCACCGCCCAGGCGCGCGCCCGCGCCATCAGTCAGCGACACGTTCATGTCGGCCAGCGCCTTGAGCATGGCATAGCGCTCGGCACGGTAGGCGGGCACGGCCAACGGCGCACCAGCCACGCCCAGGCGCGCACCCACGTTGATGGCGCTCACACCCGCGCCGTTGAGCTTGGTCGGGGCCTGCACCATGAGGTCGGGCAGTTCGATGAACGGGATGACCTGGTCCACCGCATCCAGCACTTCCATGGGCGTGCGGGCCTGGTTGATGGCGGCGCTCTTCACGCGCACCAGCATGTCGGCCTCGTACAGCGGACGGGCACCAAACGCCGCATCCACCGTGGCGCCGCTCTGCAGCACCATGCCTTCGTAGAGCTTGCCCCACACGGGCTTGTCGGTGTTGAAGCGCTTTTGCACCGCCGGGTTGGTCAGCCCCGCCTTGTAGCCAATCACCTTGCCCAGGCGCTGCGCCAGCAGCTGGTTGAGCTTGCCGCGCGTGCAGGCGCCATCGGCTTCGGACAGGTCTTCAGGGTTGGCGGCCGGGGTCCTGGCGACATAGTGGGCCACCAGGTCAGCGGTCTGGGCGTCGGTCAGGCACTGTGCCTGCGCGGCTGTCGCACAAGCGACGACCCCGGCCAGGGCGGTGAGGGTTTGCTTCATGGTCATGCGTGTCTCGGGGTTGTAAAGTGTTTGCAAGCATCGTAAACGCAACTCCACCCACTGCCATGTCTCTCATCTACTACGTCACCCAGGTCCAGTTCGAATTCGGCGCCGTCCAACTCCTCCAGCAGGAATGCGAGCGCGTGGGCATCACGCGCCCCCTGATCGTGACCGACCCCGGCGTGAAGGCCGCGGGCGTGCTGCAAAAGGCGCTGGACGTCCTGCCCGGCATGACCGTGGCGGTGTTCGACCAGACGCCGTCGAACCCCACCGAAGCCGCCGTGCGTGCCGCCGTGCAGATGTACAAGGCCCAGGGCTGCGACGGCCTGATCGCCGTGGGTGGTGGCTCGGCCATCGACTGCGCCAAGGGCATTGCGATTGCCGCCACGCACGAGGGGCCGCTCACCCACTACGCCACCATCGAGGGCGGTTCGCCCCGCATCACCGACCGTGCAGCGCCCCTGATCGCCGTGCCGACCACCAGCGGAACCGGCAGCGAGGTGGCACGCGGCGCCATCATCATCGTGGACGACCACCGCAAGCTGGGCTTTCACTCGTGGAACCTGGTGCCCAAGGCCGCCATCTGCGACCCCGAACTCACGCTGGGCCTGCCCCCCATGCTCACGGCCGCCACCGGCATGGATGCGATTGCGCACTGCATGGAGACCTTCATGTCCGCCGCGTTCAATCCCCCGGCCGACGGCATCGCGCTCGACGGCCTCACGCGTGGCTGGGCCCACATCGAGCAGGCCACCAAAAACGGCAGCGACCGCGACGCGCGCCTGCACATGATGAGCGCCAGCATGCAAGGCGCCATGGCGTTTCAGAAGGGGCTGGGCGCCGTGCACTCGCTCAGCCACAGCCTGGGCGGCGTGAACCCGCGCCTGCACCACGGTACGCTCAACGCCATGTTTCTGCCCGCCGTGGTGCGCTTCAACGCGCAGGCGGAGTCGGTGCAAAAAGACAAGCGCCTGGAGCGCATGGCCCATGCCATGGGTCTGGCCGCAGCGGGCGACATCCCCGAAGCCATCCGGGACATGAACGCCCGCCTGGGCCTGCCGACCGGCCTGGCGGCCATGGGCGTGACCGAAGGCATGTTCGACGACATCATCCAAGGCGCGATGGCCGACCATTGCCACAAGACCAATCCGCGCATCGCCACGCCCGAGGAATACCGGGACATACTGGCGCAGTCGCTCTGAGCCTGGGCAGGGAACCGGCAGCGCACGCCAAAAGCAATACGCCGCGCACATCGGGCCACGGCAGCCCCGCCGGCCTCATACGGTTTTGCCTTCAAACGTATAACTTCGTTGGTTCGCCTTGCCGTGCTAGAGCACTGTCTGCGGCTTCCCGCCTAGTTATCCGCTTGAATGCAAGACCGTATCAGACCATGTAGTCGGAGGCCTCGGGCCGTACGGTCCAGTCGATCGGGTCTTGCTGGAGCACCATGTCGATGTCATAGCCCAGCATCAACCCCACCTCGCCCGGGAAGGACACCGCCATTTCCTTTTCGCCCATGTCGGCCTCGCGAGCACGGGCGCGCCACGATGCCAGGTGGATCACCCCCGCCAGCGGCTCGTAGGCGTTGTTATCGAGCGGAGCGCTCTGGTGCTGCAGGGCGTCCACCACCACTTCAGGAAACTGCCAGCGCTGCGCCAGCCCGGCGCTCACGCTGCCATAGCAGTAGCCAAGAACGCGCTGCTCGATCTTGGCCCGCCGCATATCGAACGGCGACATCAGCGCGTTGATCGGCAAGAGGATGTCCGGGGCGGCCAGGTGCATCAGCAGCTCGCCCAGCGCATGCAGCAAACCTGCGGTGTAGGCGGCAATCTGGTTGTGGTGGCCGATGCCCGCCAGGGAACGGGCCAGCTTGGCCGTATTGAGGCTGTAGCGCCAGAACTGCTGCATGTTGATGCCCGGCACCGAACGCGAAGTGGTGCCCAGCGGCGCGGAAGAGACCAAGGTCCGCAACTGCGCCACGCCCAGCAGCGCCAGCGCCTCGGGGATGCCGACAATCTGGCGCTGCATCTGGAACGCCGGCGCATTGGCCACCTCCAGCAGCCGCGCGGCCAGTGCCGGATCGGTGCCAATGAGCTGGTTGGCCCGACGCAGGCTGGGCTCCTCATGGCCCAGTTCGGTCATCAGCAGCGCCACGGCGCGCGGAAGACTGGGCAGAGCCACAGGGTGTGCCAGCAGTGCGTTCAGCTCCATGGGGTACAGCGCCTCCGGTTGAGATGCTGGCGATTATGTACCCGGTTGTTACCGATTTTTGGACTGCAACTTGGCGAAGGCCGAGGCCATGGCGGACTGCTGTGCCGGTTCGGGCGCACGGCGCTGGGCCTGTGGCTGCTGGTAGCCGCGCCCTGCCCCTTCAAAGCGGTTATCGCGTGGTGCGCCCCGGTCGCCAGACGGACGCGGTGGCGCATCGCCCAGCTTCATCGACAGGCCGATGCGTTTGCGTTCCACGTCCACTTCCATGACCTTGACCTTGACGATGTCGCCGGTCTTGACCACCTCGCGGGCGTCGTTGACGAACTTGTGCGCCAGCTGGCTCACATGCACCAGGCCGTCCTGGTGCACCCCGAGGTCGATGAAGGCACCAAACTGGGCCACGTTGCTCACGGTGCCCTCCAGGATCATGCCTTCCCTGAGGTCCTTGATATCTTCCACACCATCGTTGAAGCGCGCCACCTTGAAGTCCGGGCGCGGGTCGCGGCCGGGTTTTTCCAGCTCGGCCAGGATGTCCTTGACAGTGATCACGCCGAACTTGTCGTTGGCAAACAGCTCGGGCTTCAGGGTCTTGAGCATGTCGGCACGGCCCATGAGCTCGGCCACGGGTTTGCCCGTCTTTTCCATGATCTGCTCGACCACGGGATAAGTCTCGGGGTGCACGCCGGTCATGTCCAGCGGGTTGTCACCGCCACGGATGCGCAGGAAGCCCGCGCTCTGCTCGAAGGTCTTGGCACCCAGCCCCGCCACGTCCATCAGCTGCTTGCGGCTCCTGAACGCACCATTGGCCTCGCGCCAGCGCACCACGGCCTTGGCGACGCTGCCCGACAGGCCCGACACGCGGGAGAGCAGCGGCACGCTGGCCGTGTTCAGGTCCACACCCACGGAGTTCACACAGTCTTCCACCACCGTACCCAGGGTGCGCGCCAGCTCGCTCTGGTTCACGTCATGCTGGTACTGGCCCACGCCGATGCTCTTGGGGTCGATCTTCACGAGTTCTGCCAACGGGTCCTGCAGGCGGCGCGCAATGGAAGCAGCGCCGCGCAGGCTCACGTCCACGTCAGGCATCTCTTGCGAGGCGTATTCGCTGGCGCTGTACACCGAGGCACCGGCCTCGCTCACAACCACCTTCTCGATAGCTGCTCGCGCTTGATCCGTCTGCGCTACAGGCACTTTTGACATCAATTTGATGAGCTCGGCCGCCAGCTTGTCGGTCTCGCGGCTGGCCGTGCCGTTGCCAATCGCGATCAGGTTCACGCCATGCTTCTCACACAGCCTGGCCAGCGTGTGCAGCGCGCCATCCCAGTCGCGGCGCGGCTCGTGCGGGTACACGGTGGCGGTTTCCACGAGCTTGCCGGTGGCGTCCACCACGGCCACCTTCACGCCGGTGCGAATGCCGGGGTCCAGCCCCATCACCACGCGCGGGCCGGCAGGTGCCGCCAGCAGCAGGTCGCGCAGGTTGTCGGCAAACACCTTGATGGCGACCTTCTCGGCATCGTCGCGCAGGCGGGCGAACAGGTCGCGCTCGGTGGAGAGGCTCAGCTTCACGCGCCAGGTCCAGGCCACGCATTTGCGCAACAGGTCGTCGGCGGGGCGGCCTGCATGGCTCCAGCCCAGGTGCAGGGCGATCTTGCCTTCGGCGATGCTGGGCTTGCCGGGTTCTGGCTCCACCGGCAAGACCAGCTTGGCTTCGAGGATTTCTAGGCCCCGGCCGCGGAACACGGCCAGCGCACGGTGCGAGGGCACGCGGCCGATGGGCTCGTCGTAGTCGAAGTAATCGCGGAACTTGGAGACCTCGGGGTCGTTCGCGTTCTTGCCTTCGACCTTTTTGCTGCGCAGCAGGCCCTCGGCCCACAGCCATTCGCGCAGGGATTGCACCAGCACGGCGTCCTCGGCCCAGCGCTCGCTCAGAATGTCGCGCACACCGTCGAGCACGGCGGGCACAGTAGAGAAATCGGCACCCGGCTTGCCATCGTCCAACACTTCGGGCGGCCTGGTAAATGCCGCGGCTTCCCTCGCGGGGTCGAGCATGGGGTCGGCAAACAGCTTGTCGGCCAGCGGCTCGATGCCGAACTCGCGCGCAATCTGGCCCTTGGTGCGGCGCTTTTGCTTGAAGGGCAGGTAGATGTCTTCCAGCTCCTGCTTGGTCGGCGCGGCGGCTATGGAAGCACGCAGCGCGTCGGTCAGCTTGCCCTGCTCGTCGATGCTCTTGAGCACGGCGGCACGGCGGTCTTCCAGTTCGCGCAGGTAGGACAGGCGCGCTTCCAGCTCACGCAGCTGAATATCGTCGAGCCCGTTGGTCACTTCCTTGCGGTAGCGCGCGATGAAGGGCACCGTGGCCCCGCCATCGAGCAGCTCCACAGCGGCCTTGACCTGTTGCTCGGTGATCCGGATTTCTTCGGCAATCTGCCGGACGATCTTTTGCATGGCGTTCTATTCTGCGGACACATCAACGGGAAAAGCGGGCGAGTGTGCCACATGCGACGAACCTGGCCGCGCCAGCGGAGCCGGGCGTCTCGCGCGCAATAGCTCCTCTTTTGATAGCTGCAAGATATCTCCAGAAAAGCGCTTGCGGCATTTTTCAGGGTGAATCACACCAGGCTTGACAGCACCCGGGGGCGCCCAGCAGGCCACGCCACCGCTATCCGAGCCGAGCTATGCGCCGTGCGCCCCCTGGCGCAGCGGCTGGGGCGCACCATCGATTGGCAGCACCACGCGAATGCAGGTGCCGCCCTCCTCGGGCCGGACCAGTTCCAGAGCCCCGCCCATCTGCACCGCCCGGCGGCGCATGCCCTCCAGGCCAAAGCCCGGCGGCCAGGTGCCAGAAGCCGTGGATGCCTCGGGCAGGCCCCGCCCGTTGTCGCAGACCTCCAGGCACCATGCGCCCGGTTCCCCGACATAGTGCAGTCGCACCGCCACCTGCGTGGCCTGCGCGTGCTGCAGCACGTTGCTCAAGGCTTCCTGCGCGATGGAGACCATGTGCTGGGCGCGCGCACCACAGGGCGTTGCAATGCCATCTGCGGCCTGGACCTGCCACGCCATGCGGATGCCACGCCGGTCCAGCACCGGCTGCATGCGGTGGCGCAGGCGTGCCAGGCGATCGGCAAGCATGTCGGCACCGCTGTCCATCGAATCCACCACCAGGCGCAGGTCCAGCAGACACTGCTCCAGCGCCCGCAGCGCCTGCGAATGGGCTGGCACTTGGGGGTCCAGCAGCCCCATGGTGTTGACCAGTTGCGAGCCAACGTTGTCATGCAGCTCCCGGGCGATGCGCTGGCGCTCGGCCTGCACTTCGGCACTGGGGCGGGGATTGCGCCGTGGCCGCCACTGCAGGGCGCGCGGAAGCTGGACCAGGATGAGCAGCCCCAGCAGAGTCTGGCCAATGAGCTGGGCGGCCACAAGCCACTGCACGGCGGGGGAGCTCAAGGCCCAGAAATACCCCACCAGCAGAAGACCCAAGATCCATTGCACCAGCCAGAGTGCCAGGCAGACCAGGGCAAAACGGGGCGGGCTGGTACGAAACATGTCGGCACATTCGCGGCAACCGCGGCGCCTAGAACAGCCCCCGCAGCGACGCAAACCGCACAGCCTGGGCGCGGGTACGCACCTGCAACTTGCGGTAGATGTTACGAATGTGCGTGTTCACCGTCATGGTGCTGATGCGCAGGTTGGTGGCAATTTCTGCGGTGGTGTAACCGCCGGCCACCATGCGCAGGACATCCTTCTCGCGGTCGGACAAGAGCTCGGCTTCGGCGGGCTCCTGGCGCTTGGGCGGATCGGCATGGGTCTTGTCAAACCGCTGCAGCAGGCGGCGCGCCAGGGTGGGCGTGATGGACGCACCGCCATTGACCACCTGCAGCACTGCCTGCGCATAGTTGCCAAACCACGAGTTCTTGCCGAGGTACCCGGTGGCACCCAGCTCGAAGGCGCGCAGCACTTCGTCTTCGTTCTCCATGACGGAGATCACCACCGCCTCGGCCGAGGGGCGCACGGTCTTGAGGTAATCCAGCAGCTCGAAGCCCTCGCCGTCACCCAGGTGCAAATCCACCAGCAGCACATCGAACTCGTGCTGCTTGATGGCCTTGCGCCCCTCGCGCAGGCTGGACGCCTGCGCCACCACCAGGGTGCGGGGGTCCGCCATGAGCTCTTGTGCAATCACCAGGCGGATATGCGCATCGTCATCCACCAGCAATACCCGCACCGGGTGATCTGTCTGCCCCACCAGGAAATCAGGCCATACGGACGCCAGGCTGCCATGTCCGACCAAGGGCCCCTCACCGGCGCCACTGTCGTGCGACCCGGAGGAAAGCCCGGCCATGCGGTGCTCGGTGGAAACGATGGTCATACAACCTCCAAACGGGTGCGAAAGCCCCTGCACGGGGCATTCACTGCCACGCGCGACGTCCAGATGCCGACACTAAAAGAAACACCAGCAAACATCTACACCCAAAAATATCAATTTACATACGTTGCATAAGTTACAAACAAGAACTACCTGGATCGCATGTAATCGCAGCCCTGCTGTCACAGAGGCGTTATGCGTTGCGCCTCGTCTGCCCCCAGTGTTTGCGAGGGAAGGCTGGTGCCCGTGGCGTCTGCCGCAGGCAGCAGGCCAGTCCGGCGCAAATGCGTTATCCACGCCTCCCATCCGGCGTTCTTTCTTCAATGCGTGGCGCGCAGACGCAGCGAACTGCACACACCCGCCACCACCGCAAAGGCCGCGGCAAGCAGCAAGGCCACCCATTCGCCTGTGCCATCGTGCGACGGCCACAAGGTAAAGATAGTGGCCAGCAGAACCGCCCCCATGGTCTGCCCCGTCAACCGGGCCGTGCCCAGCATGCCGCTGGCCGCGCCACTGCGGTGCAGCGGGGCCGAGGTGACGATGGTGTGGTTGTTGGGCGACTGGAACAGCGCAAAACCCGCGCCGCACAGTGCCATGCGCCAGACCATGTCGAAGGCAGACGGGACGGCCGGCAAGGCCGCCAGCAAAAGCAGGCCGCAGGCGAACACCCCCATGCCGATGGCCCCCAGCAGGCCATCCGCGTAGCGGCCGATCAGGCGCCCCGCGATCGGCGCTGTCACCACGATGGCCACGGGCCAGGCGGTGATCAGCAACCCCGCCTGCAAGGGAGTGCGGCCCAAGCCCTCCAGCAGCAAGAAGGGCAGCACCAGATAGGCCAGGGTCTGCGCACAAAACGCGCCCACCGACGACCCCATGGACAACGCAAACACCGGAATGCGCAGCAGATCCACCGGAAACAGGGGTGCAGCCAGGCGCCACTGGCGGCGCAGGTACACCCAGCCCACCACCACACCGGCAGCCAGCAAGCCCCAGGCCTCGGACGAGGCGCCGGCCCGCCCCGCGCCGTGGGCAGCGCCCAGCCGCTCGCCCCCCACGAAGATCAGCGTGAACATCAGCACGTTGAGCACGACATCCAGGGCCGCAGGGCGGGGTTGCACCACCGCGCTGGGTGGATTGAAGGGCAGCGCCCGCCATCCCAGCCACAGCGTCAAGGCCCCCAGGGGCAGGTTGAGCGCAAACAGCCAGGGCCACGGCGCCACTGACAGGATGCCCGCAGCCACCGAGGGGCCAGCCACCGAGGCCAGCGCCACCACCATGGAATTGATCGCCAGGCCGCGCCCCAGTTGCGCGCGCGGATAGGTCAGCCGCACCAGGGCGGCATTCACGCTCATGATGCCGGCCGCACCCAGCCCCTGCACAGCCCGGGCCACAATCAGCGTGGCCAGCGAATCGGCCAGCATGGCTCCTACCGACGACAGCGCAAACAGCGCCATGCCGACGAGGTACACGCGCCGATACCCCAGTCGCTCGCCCAGCGATGCCAGTGGCAGCAGCATGACGAGCGTGGCGATCTGGTAGGCATTGACCACCCAGATCGCGTGGGCCGCGCTGGCATTGAGCTCGCGCGCAATGCCCGGCAGGGCCAGGTTGACGACGCTGCCATCGAGCACTGCCATCGCAATACCCAGAATGATGACCAGCATGGCGCGGTTGCGCGCTGGCAGGGGCAGGCCGTCGGTTGGCCCGTTGTCGGCCTGGTTGGCCTGGTTGGCTTGGTTGGCTGGATTCATCGGTTCAGACGCCACTGCTTGGCGCCACGGAGGGCTCGCAGGCTCAGTCGGCGCGCAATGCTGCGCGCAGCTGCGCTCCCAGCGCGGGCTTGTCGGCAAAGGGATCGGTGGGGTTGCGGGCCTGCAGTATGTCTTCCATGCGGGTCTGCACTGCGCCTATCGCCTTGGGATGGCTGTAGATATAGAACTGGTTGGCCGCCACGGCATCAAACACCTTCTGTGCCACTTCGGCGGCCGTCACCTTGCCGGCGCTGACGGCCTTGTTGATCATGGCCTGGCCGATAAGCTGGCTCTGGGTGGGCTGGTCACCCGCCAGCCCATCGGGGCGGTTGCGCTGGCTTTCGTTGATGCCCGTGGCCACGAAATACGGGCACAACACGCTGGCGCCCACCTGGTCCGTCACCAGTGAAAGATCCTGGTACAGCGTTTCCGACAGGCTGACCACGGCGTGCTTGCTCACGTTGTAGATGCCCATGTTGGGCGGCGCCAGCAGGCCCGCCATGCTGGCGGTATTGACAATGTGGCCGCGCCACTGCGGGTCCTTCCTGGCCGCCTCCAGCATCATGGGCGTGAACAGGCGCACGCCGTGCACCACGCCCATGAGGTTCACGCCCAGCACCCATTCCCAGTCTTTCACCGAGTTTTCCCACACCAGGCCGCCCGCACCCACGCCGGCGTTGTTGAACACGAGGTGCGGTGCGCCAAAGCGCTGCGCCACATCCACAGCCAACTGCTCCATCTGGGGGGTGCTCGAAACATCCACCTTGCGGGCCAGCACCTGGGCGCCTGCCGCCTGCATCTCGGCAGCAGCGGCATCGAGTGCGTCCTGCTGCACATCCACCAGCACCAGGTTCATGCCCAGGCGGGCGCCAATGCGCGCGCATTCCAGGCCAAAGCCCGAGCCTGCGCCGGTGAGGACGGCGGTCTTGCCAGCAAAGTTGTCGATCATGTTGCGTGTCTCCTGAAGAATTTCTGTTGAGGAATGGTGCGAGGCCGTGGACCCAGGCGCTGCCCGTCGCGCGGGACGCCGAGCAAGGGCCGCCCCGCTGCGAAGGCGTCGTCCCCCTCCCCGGCGAAGCCGAGAGAAGGGGGAAGCGGGGCAGCCGCTCAGGGGGATGCCCTCAACACATAGCCGATGCGGGGAAAGTGCACATGCACCGTGCCGGCACGCGGATCGGTGCGGCGCAGGCTGTAGCGCGTTCGTGTGGCGGCGATGAGGGTGCCGGCGGTGGGCTCGGTGCCAAAGCTCTCGGCCGCCACCGTGACCTCGTCCCCCAGCGCAATGCCGTGCTCGTCCTGAAAGACGTCGTTCACCACCGGCAAGGGTTCGGCACCGGCTGCCACCGTGATGGCGTCGGCGGCGCTGAATTTCTCCATGCGGCCGTGTCCCAGGGCCGCCACCCGGTCCATCCACTCCAGCACGGCGGGCGTGGCCTGGAAGATGTCGGCCATCACCGGCACGCACTGGCGCGTGAACCACAGCGGGTGGTAAGCGGCAAAGTCGGCCACGCAGGGCTCGGCGCCAAAGGTGAAATCATGTTCTTCTACCATGTGCGCCAGGCGCCGCAGATACGAGCGGTAGGCCGCCGTGGCGTCCTGCGGGCGCAGACGCAGCATGCCGGCGCTCATCTGGCGGCGGTCTTCGCCAAAGGCCTGGGCCGCCTGGGGTGCCACATGGGCAAAAAGCGCCTGGGCACCGCGCGGTTGCAGGTTGTAGGCCATGGCGCTCTGGAACAGGGTGCTGTCGGCCCACTGTGCAAACACGCGCGCCACGCCCTTGAGATGGGGTGGAAACAGCACCGGCTCGGGGTGCTCATGTTCGAGCACCTCGCAGATCAGCGCCGAGTCGCAGTAGATGTCGGCGCCGATCTGCAGAAACGGCGTCTTGCGGTAGCCGCCCGTGAGGGCCATCACATCGGGCTTGGGCGCGATGCTGGGAATGATCACCGACTTCCAGGGCAACTGCTTGAAGCCCAGCACCAGCCGGATCTTTTCCGAGAAAGGCGATGAGGGGTAGTGGTGCAGGATCAGGGCGGTCATGGGCAATCTCCAGCGCAAGCATTGAAACAGATGGCCGTGCAGGCATCAGCGCCGGCACTGCTCAGGGCGGGCTCCACAGCATCTCGATGTGGGGAATGCCATCTTCGAGGTAAACGTCAGACACCGCCACAAACCCCAGGCTGCCATAAAAACGCTGCAGATGCGCCTGCGCGCTGATGCGCACCGCCCTGCCCGGCCAGACCTGTCGGCAGCGGTCCAGCCCCTGCACCATGAGCGCGCGCCCCATGCCGCCGCCACGCGCCGCGCGGGCCGTGACCACGCGCCCGATGGAGGGCTCGGGGTAGTTCACGCCCGGGTCCACCACGCGCAGGCAGGCCTGCAAGGCCCCGGCATCGTCATACCCCAGCAGGTGCCAGGATTGCTTGTCCGCACTGTCCGGGTCCTGGTAGGGCCCCTGCTCCAGGATGAACACCTTGCAGCGCAGGGCCAGCGCATCATGCAGGGCATGCACGCCCAGGTCGTCGAAGCGGGCCCAGGTCCAGCGCAGCACGGGCGGCAAGGCAGCCATGTTCAGACCAGCTTGACGAGCTGCTTGCCGAAGTTCCTGCCCTTGAGCAGGCCCAGAAAAGCCTCGGGTGCCGCCGCAATGCCTTGCGCAATGGTCTCGCGCGGGCGCAGCTTTCCGGTGCCCACCAGGGTGCCCAGCTCTTGCAGTGCCTCGGGCCACACCTCCATGTGCTCGCTCACGATGAAGCCTTCGACCTTCATGCGGTTGATCAGCATGAGCGCGGGGTTGGCCATGGGCAAGGGCTGGCCGTCGTAACCGGCGATCATGCCGCACAGGGCGATGCGACTGAAGGCGTTCATGCGCAGCATCACGGCGTCCATGATCCATCCACCCACGTTTTCAAAGTAGCCGTCGATGCCGTTCGGGCAGGCATCCTTGAGGGCCTTGGACATGGCCTTCACGTCGCTGTGCACCTTGTAGTCAATGCACACGTCAAAGCCCAGCTCTTCCACCGCATAACGGCACTTCTCGGCGCCGCCCGCAATGCCCACGGCGCGGCAGCCGCGCGCCTTGGCCAGCGCGGCAAAGGCGCTGCCCACGGCACCCGTGGCGGCGCTCACCACCACGGTGGCGCCCGCCTTGGGCTCGATGATCTTCACCAGGCCATACCAGGCCGTCACGCCCGGCATGCCCACGGCGCCCAGGTAGTGCGACAGCGGCACATGGGCGGTATCCACCTTGCGCAGCGCGCCCACGGCATTGCCATCGACCACGCTGTATTCCTGCCAGCCGCCCATGCCCACCACCTTGTCACCCACGGCGAACCTGGGGTTTTGGCTCTCGGCCACTTCGCCCACGGTGCCGCCGATCATCACCTCGCCCAGCGGCTGCGAGGCCGCGTAGCTCTTGCTGTCGTTCATGCGGCCACGCATGTAGGGATCAAGGCTCAGGTAATGGTGGCGCACCAGCACTTCGCCGTCTTGGAGCGCGGGGGTGTCAGTGGCCACCAGCTTGAAATTGCTGGCCACGGCCTCGCCCTGGGGGCGGTTGTCGAGCACGATTTGTTGATTGCGTGGCATGAATGGCTCCTTATTGCTACTGTTTTAATAGCTAATTGCGTTTATAAAATGTGCGCAATAGCCCGATTTGATTCAAAAATAGTTCGGGGCATCCAGCGGCCGGAGCCCCCATCAATCCGTCGAAATCACCCGCTGCCCATCGGCTTGGGCGGACTGGCGCCGCACATACTTGAACGTGCCCGTGGCCTGGCTGCAGACACGGCCTTCGGCGTCGAACACCGTGCCTTCGACAAAAGCGATGCTGGCGGTACGGTGGATCAGCCGCCCCTTGGCCACCAGCGGCCCACGCGCGGGTTGCATGAAGCTGGTCTTCATCTCGATGGTGACCACGCCAAAGTCGGGCGTATCACTGCGCGCCGCCGTGGCCAGGGCCACATCCAGCAAGGCCATCGTCGCGCCGCCGTGGGTCACGCCAAATGAGTTCAGGTGCTCGGAGAGCGCTTCGTAATGCAACTCGGATTCGCCCCCCGCCATGCGGTGCAGTCTGAAACCGAGATGGCTGACAAAGGGGATATCGGCACCAAAATTCAACACAGGCAACTCCAGGGTTTAAGAAAAGACACAAAGAATAGCCCTTGTGCCGCAGCGGCAACATGGGCGGCCAGCATGGGCACATGGCCCCTGGGGCCGTCCACCGCAGCACGGCACCGGTCCAGCCAGCAAGGCCGTCTGCACCGAACACGCCACCCTCGAAAAGGCAGCGCCCGCAGGCTCAGCCACCGGTGACCACGCTCACCCCGCCATCCACCGCCAGCCACTGGCCGGTGATGTGCTTGCCCGCGTCCGAGGCATACAGGGCGCACAGGCCCTTGAGGTCTTCGTCGTCCCCCAGGCGGCCCAGCGGTGCATGGGCAGCCAGCGCCTCTTCGCCCATGGCCTTCAGGGTGCCCACCGTCATCCGGCTGGGGAAAAACCCCGGGCAGATGGCGTTGACGCGGATGTTGTACTTGCCCCATTCGGCGGCCAGCGCCCGCGTGAAATTGATGACCGCGCCCTTGGACGTGTTGTAGGCAATGGTGTTCATGCCGCTCGGGTTGCCACCCAGGCCCGCGATGGATGCCACGTTGATGATGCTGCCGCTGCGCCGCGCAATCATGTTGTGCTTGGCAATGTGCTGGCTCAGGATGAAGTAGCCGCGCACGTTGAGGTTCATCACCTTGTCCCAGGCATCGACCGGGTGGTCTTCGGCGGGCGCACCCCAGGCAGCGCCGGCATTGTTGACCAGGATGTCCACATCGCCCATGCGCTGCAGGGTTTCGTCGGCCAGGCGGCGGATGTCGGCCTCTTGCGCGCAGTCTGCGGCGATCCAGCGCGCATCGATGCCGGCGGCCTGCAGTTCAGCCGTGGCCTCTTCCAGGTCCGACGCCTTGCGCGAACTCAGCATGATCCGGGCACCGGCTTCCCCCAGCGCGTGCGCCAGCTGCAGGCCCAGCCCGCGCGACCCCCCGGTGACAAGGGCCGTCTTGCCGGTAAGGTCAAACAATTGTTGGATGGTGCGGGTCATGTCTTGTCTCCTGTTTTGAAAGGGGTCTCTGCCAGCAAGCGGTCCGGCAATGCACAGCGCTGCATTGTGCGTGGGCAAGGCAACAGAATCTGTCGCCTGGGCGATTGGCAACCACCCCACCGAGCCCAACCATGTGCCGGTGCCAGGCTCGCGGGCCCTGCGAGGTGCAGCACTGGCGGGGCTCGCCTCGATTCGTCGCCACAGGCAAGGCTGACCGGTTGAATGGGCCGCCCGGCGCGCCATGCGTTGCCGGGCCATTCATCAGGGCAAAAATAGCGTGCAGGGCGCTACCGCAAAGCGCCTGAAGCCCTTCATTGCGAAGCCCAAAAACCCGGCAAAACCTGCGTTACAGCCAACCACACGGTGTTGTATGGTGTGGGTCGGATTCAGTGACCCGAGGCGCCCATGAACTCTGTCGATGACCACCCGCGCAGCCTTGCGGTTGCCGTGGGCCTGGTGGTATTGCTTGTCGTGTATGGCTCGCTGTACCCCTTCCAATGGAACCTCTCCAGCCCGCAGGCCTTTATCTGGCGTGGCCGCGTCGGCCTGGTGGATCTGGTCGAGAACATCGTCTTGTTTCTGCCGCTGGGTGCGCTGCTGGGTTGGGCCGCGCAGGGCCGCCCGCGCAGGTTGTTCATTTTTGCCACCTGGTGGGTGGTGGCGCTGGTGCTGGCAAGCGTGCTGCAATGGCTGCAGAAATACCTGCCTCGCACCCCGGCCCTGTCAGATGTGATCTTCAACATGGCGGGCTACACGCTGGGCTGGGTCGCCGGGTTTGCCGCGCGATGGCGCGTGGGGCACTTGTTGCGCCGGCACCAGGGCTGGGCCGATGCAGACCGGTACACGCTGGTGCTGATCGCCCTGTGGTGGGTGGCCGAGCTGTATCCGCTGATTCCCACACTGGATGTCTCGTCGGTGGCGCATAACATCAAGTCCCTGTGGCAGCAGGACATGTGGCAGCCACGGCGCATGCTGTTGCATGTGGGCATGGCGGTGATGGGCTTGTCGGCCGTGGCACACCTGGCCCGCAGCGCCCACCTGGCGCACCGCGCGCGGGCATCGGCCCTGGCGGCGGCGATGGCGCTACTGACCGGCAAGTTCGTGGTCGTGGGCCAGTCACCCGGCCTGGCCGTGGTGCTGGGCATCGGGGGCGGCTGGTTGCTGTGGCGCTGGATAGACACCTGGGCGCCCGGGAGGCGCTGGGCCGCAGCGGCATGGGCATCCCTGGCCACCTATCTGCTCGACGCCCTCTGGCCTTGGGCGTGGCGCACGCCACCGGACGACATGGCCTGGATGCCTTTTGCATCGTCGCTCTCGACCTGGGTGCAATCTGCCATCACGGCGCGCGCGTTGGAATGCCTGTGCTTTGGCGCCATGCTCTGGAGCACGGTGCGCAACGGGGCCTTGCTGACAGGCATGACCCTCTGCACGGCAGTGCTCGCTTTGGCTTGCGAATGGACGCAGCGCTACTTGCCCACCCGCACGGCCGAAATCACGTCGGTGCTGCTGGCCGTGGGCATGGGTTGGCTGCTATCGGCTTGCACCCCGGCGCGCGGTACGCGCAGGGCCGCGGTGTGAGCGTTGCCCTAAAACGCTTCTTCGCTGAGCGCGGCGCAGGTGGCATCGCGGCGGTTCACCACATTGAGCCAGGCACCAATCTTCGGCAGTTCGTAATGGTAGAAATAGCGTGCAGCGCCCATTCTCCCTGCGCTAGAAGCTACTGAAAGCGCAGCATCCGCACGCAGCGTGGCCATTGCCACATCCAGCCAGGTCCAGGCCAGCACCGTATGGCCAAAGGCCTGCATGTAGGGCACGGCGTTGGCCAGGGCCTCCGCCGGGTTGCCGGTGGCCCAGGCGGCCTGCGTGGCAGCCGCCACCTGCTGCAGGGCATCACCCAGCTGCGCCGCATAAGGCGCCAGTGCGGGCACGGCGACGGCCTGCGCCATGGTGGCCTGCATGCGCGCGGCCAGCACCTGCAGGCCCCGGCCGTTTTCCATCAGCACCTTGCGGCCCAGCAGGTCGGCGGCCTGGATGCCGTGCGTGCCCTCGTGGATCATGTTCAGGCGGTTGTCGCGCCAGTACTGCTCCACCGGGAAGTCGCGCGTGTAGCCGTAGCCGCCGTGGATCTGGATGGCCAGCGAGTTGGCCTCCAGGCAGAACTCGCTGGGCCAGCTCTTGGCGATGGGGGTGAGCACTTCCAGCAGCAGGCGCGCCTCGTCGGCGGCCTCGGCAGCGCCGGTGTGCTGCTCGTCCACCAGGCGGGCGCAGAACAGGTTGAGCGCCAGCGCGCCCTCGCCATAGCTCTTTTGCGCCAGCAGCATGCGCTTGACGTCGGCATGCTCGATGATGCGTACCTGGGGCTGGGCGGCGTCCTTGCCGCTGGCACCCATCAGACGGCCCTGCGGGCGGCTCTTGGCGTAGTCCAGGCTGGCGTAGTAGCCCGCCAGGCCCAGCATGGTGGCGGCCATGCCGATGCCAATGCGCGCCTCGTTCATCATGTGGAACATGCACGCCAGGCCCTTTCCAGGCTGGCCCACAAGGTAGCCCACCGCTCCCGCCCTGCCCTGCACCGGGTACTTGCCTTCGCCAAAGTTGAGCAGCGTGTTGGTGGTGCCGCGCCAGCCCAGCTTGTGGTTCAGGCCCGCCAGCGCCACGTCGTTGCGCACGCCGGTCAGCTGGCCTGCGGTATCGACCAGCTTCTTGGGCACGATGAACAGCGAAATGCCGCGCGTGCCCGGCACCAGCTTGCCATCGGGCCCCGGAATCTTGGCCAGCACGAGGTGGACGATGTTCTCCGACAGTTCATGCTCGCCCGACGAGATCCACATCTTGTGGCCCGTGAGGCGGTAGCGTGCGCCGAGCGGGTCGGCCTCGAAGCCCTCACCGTCCGGCACAGCACGTGTAGCCACATCGCTCAAGGATGAGCCCGCCTGCGGCTCGCTCAGGCACATGGTGCCCGAGAAGCGCCCCGAGAATTCATTGAGCGCAAACACCTGCTTCTGCAGCGGCGTACCGTGCACCATGAGCAGGTTGGCATTGCCCACGCTCAGCAGACTGGAGCTGATGCTGATCGAGGCCACGGCAAAGAAGGCATTGGCCGCCGCATCCACCGTGTAGGGCAACTGCATGCCGCCAATGTCGTAATCCTGCGCCGCGCTGAGCATGCCCGAGGCGGCATAGGCGTCGTAGGCATCCTTGGTGGCCTGCGGCAGCGTGACGCGCTCGCCGTCGAAATGCGGCTCCTGCATGTCCACCGTGCGGTTGAATGGTGCGTACTTCTCGCGCGCGATGCGCTCGCAGGTGTCGAGCACGGCATCAAACGTTTCGCGCGAATGGTCGGCAAAGCGCTCGCACGTGTTGAGCGACTCGGCCTGGAGCCAGTCGTAGAGCAGGAAATCGAGGGTGGAGCGCAGGGAGGTCGTCATGCGGGAAATTATGGGAGCCGCATCGGGTTATCGCGTGTCCGGTGGGTGACGCGGACCGGCGGCACCTCGGGTGGAATGACCGGTTGAATCGGCCATCCATGGCAAGCGTTCACTGCTTTGGTGAAGCGGACGTTCCGAATCCAATCGAAGCCGCACGTGGTTGCTTCATGCGAGACGCCTCCTATGTCCTGCGGCACACCATACACGCAGGCGTCACCAGCGATTCGGCTGGGTCGCTGCCTGGTCACTCGTGTTGCCCCAGGACTTTTCTAGGCGACGCGGTCCTTCAATCGCGCCATCGTCAGTTGCTCCAACCCTTGTTGATAGCGCACAGTGCCGCCGCCCAACGCGGATGTGGCATCACGCGCGGTTTCAAGGACCTGGCGGCAGGCGGCCAGCATTGCGTCCGACGGTTCCAGTCGCGCTCGTGGGCCGGACACCGTCAGCGCGCCTTGCAACTCACCGTTGACCCCAAAGACTGGTGCCGCAGCAGAAGCAGTTTCGGGGTCGCGCTCGCCGTACGAAACGGCCCACAACTGCTCGCGAATCTCCTCGTAGCCCCGAGGTGGCGATGCGGAGAACGCGAGCAGGACCTTGCCCGATGCACCTTGGGCAACGGCGTATTCCTGCCCGATCTGCACGGACGCACGAACCGACCTTGCCGGCTCGGCGCGAAACAGCGCAATGCGCTTGTCGTCTTGCCTTACGTAGAAGGAAGCCGTCTCGCCAGTGGCCGCGCTCAACTGCTTGAGCAAGGGCTCAATGACATGCCCTACCTGGAAAGAGCGTTGGTAAATCGAAGCGAGCCGCAGTGGCTGCGGGCCAATGGAGTATTGGCCGTCCGGCAGTTTGCGAATGAAGCCGCCGTGCTCCAAGGCACCGAGTAGACGCAGCACAGTGCTTTTGTAAAGCCCGGTCCTCCTCGACAGCTCGGTCAACGTGAGCCGGCCCTCGTCGGGTCCAAAAGCGGCGAGCAGAGAAAACGCTTTATCCAGGACAGCAATGCCACTTGATTCGGCGGTGTTGGCGGGCGGTGGAGCGGTAGTCGATTCAGTCATGGAGGCATAGGACGGACGAAATGGCGCGCTGTCTTCAGGCAGCCAAGTCGAAGTGTGACACGCCGCCGCGGACGCACCGACACATGTCCAAAAGAAGGGTTAACCCGCATTCAAAAGGTCATTTTTTGTTCGTATAGTTCCATCCAACAGTTCTTTGTTCCATCCAATAGAACATCAACACACACTCCAGAGACGCAAGCATGTCCACCAGCAACTATCTGCCCGTTCGTGACGACTGGCTCGCGATGCGCCAGGAGGCCGTCCTGGAGCCTGAGTTGCCCATCGTCGACGCGCACCACCATTTCTACGACCGGCCGGGTTGGACCTACCTCGATGGCGAGTACCTGGCCGATGCACGCTCCGGCCACAACG
>Ga0208125_100251_pt1 | contig 42056 bp, 38 predicted proteins | sample LakWasM128_HOW14_2_FD_183938 | JGI IMG/M metagenome (GOLD analysis project Ga0208125, IMG submission 183938) | Freshwater sediment methanotrophic microbial communities from Lake Washington under simulated oxygen tension - Sediment Metagenome... | ecosystem: Environmental > Aquatic > Freshwater >...
AATGGATGGGCGAGTTCGGCACGCCGGCTTCGTCGAGCAGCTTCGCCCACTCGGCGACGGTTTTCTGGCGGGTGCGCTCGCTGACCCGCGCCACCGTCTCGTCGAAGTGCCTGACGCGGTCGCCGTTAGTCCTGAACTTCGGGTCGTCGGCCATCTCCGGCATGCCGGCGGCGCGGCAGTAGGCGCGGAACAGGCTGTCGTTGCCGACGGCGATCAGGATCTCGCCATCCTGGGCCGGGAACACCTGGTACGGGCACAGCGACTCGTGGCTGGTGCCGCAGCGCACGGGGGTGCGGCCGGTCTCCCAGTAGATCTGCGAGGTGTAGCCGAGGAAGGCCATCGCCGTCTCGTACAGCGACACCTCGAGGAAGCGGCCGACGCCGGTCGCGTCGCGCTCGCGCAGCGCGGCGAGGATGCCGAAGGCGGCCCAGATGCCGGTGGTCTGGTCCAGCGGCGAGAAGGCCGCGCGCACCGGGCCGCCGTTCTTCTCGCCGGTCACGCTCATGATGCCGCTGAAGGCCTGCACCATCAGGTCGTAGCCCGGCAGGTGCGACAGCGGACCGGTGCGGCCGAAGCCCGAAATGCTCGCGTAGATGAGGCGCGGATGGCGCTTGCGCACCGCCTCGTGGCCGAGGCCCAGCCGGTCCATCGCGCCCTTGCGGTAGCTCTCGATCATCACGTCGCTGTCTTCCAGCAGGCGCATCACGACCTCGCGGCCGGCGGCGGTCTTCAGGTCGACCGCGATGCTCTGCTTGTTGCGGTTGGCGCTGAGGAACACCGCACCGTCCTCGCCGATGATGGGCGGCCAGCGGCGCGTGTCGTCGCCGCCTTCGCAGGGCTCGACCTTGATCACGGTGGCGCCGAGGTCGGCGAGGTACTGGCCGCACATCGGCCCGGCGAGGACCTTGCTGAGGTCCAGCACGCGAACGCCGGCCAGCGGCGCGAAGGGTTTGGAAGCTTGTTGGGTCGTCATCGGAGGATGGGAATCGGGGTGGACTTCAGGGACGGTGGCCAGCCTGCTCAAGCTCGAGCCGCAACGCAGCCACGGACTCGGGATTGACCAGTGAAGAGAGGTCGCCGGCGTCTTCGCCGAGACATGCGGCGCGCACGACGCGCCGCATGATCTTCATGTTGCGGGTCTTGGGCAGCTCGGCCACGGCGACGATGAACTTGGGCCGGAACGGCGTGCCCAGCCCGTCGACCACGGCCCGGGACAAGGCCGCGCGCACGCTGTCGCTCAGCGTCGTGCCGGGCATCAGCGTGACGACGCAGCACACCGCCTGCCCCTTCACCGCGTCGGGCAGGCCGACGACCGCCGACTCCACCACGTGGCCGGTGGCCGCGAGCAGCGCCTCGATCTCCGACGGGCCGGTGCGCTTGCCGGCGATCTTCAGCGTGTCGTCTGAGCGGCCGAGGATGCTCCAGTAGCCGTCGGCATCGATCACCGCCCAGTCGCCGTGGCGCCACAGGCCCGGCATCGCCGACCAGTAGCTGTCGAGGTAGCGCGCGTCGTCGTGCCACAGGCTGCGCGTGAGGCCGATCGAGGGGCTGCGCAGCACCAGTTCGCCTACCACGCCGCGCGGCACGTCGCGGCCCTGGTCGTCGACCACCGCGGCGCCCATGCCCGGCAGCGCGCGGCTGAGCGTGCAGGGCTTGATCGGGTGCAGCACCGTGCCGCATAGGATGCCGCCGCCGACCTCGGTGCCGCCCGAGTAGTTGAGGATGGGCACCTGCCGGCGGCACACCTTGTCGAAGGTCCAGTGCCAGGCCTCGGGCGTCCAGACCTCGCCGGTCGAGGTGCAGATGCGCAGCGACGACAGGTCGTGGCGCTCGATGTCGCCGCCACCGCTGCCGATGAAGCTGCGCGCGGTGGTCGGCGCGAGGCCGAGAAAGCTGACCTTGAACTGCTCGATGAGCCGCCACATGCGGCCGCGGTCCGGGTAGTCGGGGCTGCCGGCGGCGAGCACCAGCGTGGCGCCGGCCAGCGGCACGCCGACCGCCACCATCGGCCCGACCAGCCAGCCCATGTCGCTCATCCACAGCAGGTGGTCGCTGGCCTTCAGGTCCATCACGATGCCCATGTCGAGCAGCATCTTCGCGGCGAAGCCGATGTGGGTGTGCACCGTGCCCTTGGGCTTGCCGGTGGTGCCCGAGGTGTACATCAGCATCAGCGGCGCGTCGGCAGGCAGCTCGAGCGTCGGCAGCTCGTCGCTGCGGCCGGCCACCAGCTCGTCGTAGGCGTGGTCGCGGCCCGGCTGCCACACGAGCTCGATACCGAGGTGGCGCACGACCACCACGTGGCGCAGCGCGGGCAGCGACTGCACCGCCTCGTCGGCGACTGCCTTCATCGGCGCGATGGTGCCGCGCCGCGTGCTGGCGTCGGCGGTGACCAGCGCGACGGCGCCGGCCGCGTCGAGGCGGTCGCGCAGCGCGGCCGCGCCGAAGCCGGAGAACAGCGGCAGCGCGACGAGCCCGATCTTGGCGCAGGCCAGGAAGGCGGCCATCGCCTGCGGGATGTTGGGCAGGAACAGGCCGACCACGTCGCCCTGCTGCAGGCCTAGCGAGGCCAGCCCGCCGGCCAGGCGGCTCACTTCCGCGGCCAGGTCCGCGTAGGTCCAGCGCACGACGTCGCCGCCCTCGCCTTCCCACACCAGCGCCTCGCGCTGCCAGGTCGGCGTACCGCGGTGGCGGTCGATGCAGTTGAGCACCAGGTTGGTCGTGCCGCCGACGCACCAGCGCGCGAAGGGCTTGCCGCGCGATTCGTCGATCAGCTGCTCGTAGGGGCGGTAGAACTGCAGGCGGCCGAGCACCGCGCCCCAGAACCACGCGGGGTCGGCGTTGGCGCGCGCGAGCAAAGCCTCGTAGTCGGCCACGCCCAGCTCGTCGAGAAAGGCCTTGATATTGCTCGCCTGGACGAGCTCGGGGCCGGGATGCCAGACATAGCCGGTGTCGGCCGGAACCGGTCCCGCGCTCATCGGCGCACCCCGCGCCCGGCGGTTCGGCGAGGTGATCTGCAGGAAGCCCGTCGGGCGGGCGGCGCGCGCCTCACGCTGCCGCCGTGCCCGGCGTCTTGCGCAGCATCAGCGCCTTGCGCCGGATCGTCGCGACGAGCTCGTTGCGCTGGTTGTAGCCGCGCGTCTCGAATTCGACGATGCCGGAATCCGGCCGCGAGCGCGATTCGCGGCGATCGACCACGTGCGTCTCGGCGCGGATGGTGTCGCCGATGCGCACCGGGTTCGGGAAGGTGATCTCGCCGAAGCCGAGGTTGCCGAGCGTGGTGCCCAGCGTCAGCTCGGTGACGCCGACGCCGACCACCAGGCCCAGCGTGTAGATGCTGTTAACCACGCGCGTGCCGTAGATCGACTTCTTGCCGAATTCCTCGTCGAGGTGCAGCGGCTGCGTGTTGTGGGTGAGCGCGCAGAACAGCAGGTTGTCGGTCTCGGTGACGGTGCGCGTCACGGCGTGCGGGTAGGCATTGCCGACCTCGAGCTCTTCGAAATACTTGCCGGAAGGGGCAGCGGCCATGGCGGGCTCCGGTTGCGGTGGGATGGGGGGCCGGCTCAGCGGCCGGCGCGGAACTGCGCCGCCTGCTCGACGATCTCGCGGGCGGTCTTCACGTGGGCGTAGTCGATGTGCTCGCCGTCGTAGATCACCGCGGCCCGGCCCGCGGCTTGCGCGGCGGCGAAGGCGTCGATCATTCCCTGGTAATAGGCGACGTCCTCGTCGGAGGGGCTGTAGGCGTCATTGACCGGCGCCACGTTGGACGGGTGCAGCAGCATCTCGCCGACGAAGCCCATGCGGCGGTGCGCGGCGGCGGCGATCTTCAGCCCTTCGAGGTCGTGCACCTCCTGCCACAGGCCGGCCAGCGGCAGCTTGCCGGCAGCGCGGGCGGCGATGACCGCGGCCGACTTGAACGGCAGGCTCTCCAGGCCTTCGCGCGTCCACTGGAAGCCCACCGAGCGCGCGACGTCGCCGTTCTTGGCCGCCGCGCAGACGATGGCGGTGACGCGCGGCGCGAGCGCGATGTCGTGCGCGAACTGGATCGAGCGCGCCGTCTCCAGCGTCGGCACCAAGCCGACGGTGCCGGCCGCGATGCCGTTGCGCAGCTCGGCCTCGGACACCATCATCGACGCCATGTAAATGTCTTCGGGGCCGTTCGGCTTCGACAGCACGATGCCCTCCAGCCCCGGCACCACCACTGCCAGCAGGTCGTCCATGCTGTACATGAACGGGCTGCGGTTGATGCGCACGTAGACGCGCTGGCCGGCCGCCGCGAGGCCGCCGATCTTGCGCGCCACCACCTCGCGGGCCTGCGCCTTGGCGTCGACCGGCACGCTGTCCTCGAGGTCGAGGATCAGCGCGTCGGCGCCGGCGCTGACCACCTTGTCGATCCACGACTCGCGCACGCCCGGCACGAACAGGAAGGAACGGATCGGCTTCATGGCTTTCCTCAGTAGGACTTGGGCAGGCCGAGCACCTTCTCGGCGATGTTGCACAGCACCAGGTGCGGGCTCACCGGCGCGATGCGCAGGATCATCACCTCGCGCAGGAAGCGCTCGACGTGGTACTCCTTGGCGTAGCCGAAGCCGCCGTGGGTCAGGATCGCCGTCTCGCAGCTCTTCACCGCCGCTTCCGCGGCGAGGTACTTGGCGGCGTTGGCCTGCGGGCCGCAGGGCATGTCGCGGTCGTACAGGCTGGCGGCGCGGAAGGCCATCAGGTGCGCCGCCTCGAGCTCGGCCCACGAGATCGCCAGCGGGTGCTGGATGCCCTGGTTCTGGCCGATCGGGCGGTCGAAGACGACACGATCCTTGGCGTATTGCGTGGCCCGCGCCAGCGCGGCGCGGCCGATGCCGATGGCTTCGGCCGAGACCAGCACCCGCTCCGGGTTCATGCCGTGCAGGATGTAGTGGAAGCCCTTGCCTTCCTCGCCGATGCGGTCGGCCACCGGCACCGGCAGGCCGTCGATGAACAGCTCGTTCGAGTCGACCGCCTTGCGGCCCATCTTGTCGATCTCGCGCACATCGATGTAGTTGCGGTCGAGCTTGGTGTAGAACAGGCTCAGGCCGTCGGTCGGGCGCTTCACTTCCTCGGCCGGCGTGGTGCGCGCGAGGATCAGCATGTTGTCGGCCACCTGCGCGGTGGAGATCCACACCTTGCGGCCGGAGATCAGGTAACGGTCGCCGTCGCGCACCGCGCGCGTCTTCAGCTTGGTCGTGTTGAGGCCGGCGTCGGGCTCGGTCACCGCGAAGCAGGCCTTCTGCTCGCCGCGGATCAGCGGCGGCAGCGCGCGCCGCTTCTGCTCGTCGCTGCCGAACACCACCACCGGGTTGAGGCCGAAGATGTTCATGTGCACCGACGACGCGGCCGACAGGCCGCCGCCCGATTCGGCGATGGCCTGCATCATCACCGCCGCCTCGGTGATGCCGAGGCCGGCGCCGCCGTATTCCTCCGGCATCGCGATGCCGAGCCAGCCGGCGTCGGCCACCGCGCGATAGAACTCTTCGGGGAAGCCTCCCTCGCGGTCCTTGCGCAACCAGTAGGCATCGTCGAAGCGGCTGCACAGCGCCAGGATCGCCTCGCGCAACTGCGTCTGTTCGGGGCTGAATTCGAAGTCCATCGGGTCGGCGCTTGGGGCTGGTTGGGTTGGCGTGAATTCTAGGTGTCGTGTGCGGGAATCAGAATACCGTTCGGATTTTGGAACAGCGTCTGTCGCTTTGGCAACGACCTAACACTTGTTCGAATGATAAGCTAGACTGCCATCGCATCAGCCCCCGGCCGTCCCTCCCAAGGAGAGCGCATGAACGCACCCCAACTGAGCGCCCTGACCCACAGCGCGCCCCCCAAAGGCATGTCGGACGCGGAGTGGCGCGCCCGCTGCGACCTCGCCGCGCTGTACCGCATCGCGGCCATGCAAGGCTGGGGCGACCTGCTCGCCACGCACATCTCGGCCCGGGTGCCGGACCAGCGCGACCACTTCCTGATCAATCCCTACGGGCTGCTGTTCGAGGAGATCACGGCGTCGAACCTGGTCAAGGTCGACGAGCACGGCAACATCCGCAGCGAGACCGAGCACATCATCAACCCGGCCGGCTTCGTGATCCACAGCTGCATCCACGTGGCGCGCCAGGACGTCGACTGCGTGATGCACCTGCACACCCGCGACGGCAATGCGGTGGCGACGCAGAAGTGCGGGCTGCTGCCCGCCACGCAGCACGCGCTGATCATCTACAGCCAGATCGCGTACCACGACTTCGAGGGCCCGGCGCTGGACCCCGACGAGCAGCAGCGGCTGGTGGCCGACCTGGGCGATCGCAACATCATGATCCTGCGCAACCACGGCACGCTGACCGCCGGCCGCACCGTCGGCGAGGCCTTCGTGCTGATGTACCGCATCGAGCGCGCCTGCCGCATGCAGATCGCCGCGCAGTCGGGCGGCGAGGAACTCAATCCGCTGTCGCAGGACGTGATCGACAAGAGCATCGCCTGCGGCCGCGAGATCTTCTCGCGCGCCGGCTTCGGCGGCGAAGGCCAGCGCGAATGGGCGGCCATGCTGCGCAAGCTGGCGCGCGACGGCAGCGACCACGCCCAATGAGGATCGCCGTCGTCGGGGCCGGCGCGATCGGCGGCTACCTGGCGGCCAAACTGGCCCTCGCGGGGCACGAGACCTCGGTGCTGGCGCGCGGCGCCCAGCTCGACGCGATCGCGCGCGACGGCCTGACGCTGGTCGACCGCGACGGCCACGAGGAGCGCGCGCGCGGCCTGCGGGCGAGCGACCGCCTGGCCGATCTCGGGCCGCAAGACCTCGTGCTGCTGGCCCTGAAGGCGCACCAGATCGCCGCGGTGGCGCCCGGTCTGGGCGCGCTGGGCGCCGACACGCCGGTCGTCGCGATGCAGAACGGCATCCCGTGGTGGTACTTCCACCGCTGCGGCGGACCGCACGAAGGCCGGCGGCTGGAGTCGGTCGATCCGGGTGGCCTGATCGCGGCCCACCTGCCGTCGGAGCGGGTGATCGGCTGCGTCGCGTTCAAGGCCGCGGAGGTGCTGCGACCCGGCGTGGTTGGCCACACGGTGACGGCCAACGACAAGTTCCCGCTCGGCGAGCTCGACGGCCGCCCGACGGCGCGCGTGCTGGCTGCCTCGCAGGCGCTGCAGGACGCCGGCATCGCCGCGCCGGTGGTGCCCGACATCCGCGCCGAGAAGTGGTTCAAGCTGCTGGGCAACCTGGCCTGGAACCCGATCTGCGCGCTGACGCAGGCGACCGTGATCGAGGTTTGCGCGGTCCCCGAAGGGCGCGAGCTGTGCCTCGCGATGATGCGCGAAGGCACCGCCGTCGCCGCCAGCCTCGGCGTGACGGTGCGCGGCAGCCCGGAGACCCGCATGAAGCGCGCCGACGAGGTCGGTGCGGTGCGCCCATCGATGCTGCAGGACGCGCAGGCCGGGCGGCGGCTCGAGGTCGACGCCCTGGTCGCCGCCGTCGTCGAGCTGGCGCGCCTGACCGGCACGCCGGTGCCGGTGACCGAGGCGGTCCACGCCTGCGCCAAGTTGCTGAGCTCGGTGATCGAGCAGCGTGGCGTGCGCATCGCGCCGCAGCCGCTGGGCTGAGCCGGCGCCACGGGCCGGCCCGCCCGCGGCGCCGAGCCGCGCCTCAGGCCGCCGCCAGTTCCTTGGAGTCGAGCAGCCGGCCGCAGGTCGTGCCCAGCACCGTCAGGCGGTGCATGTGGCGCGGGTGCTCGTGGCTGTAGTCGGCCAGCGCCAGGTGCATCGTGCACCGGTTGTCCCACATCAGCAGGTCGTTGACGGTCCAGGCGTGGCGGTAGGTGAATTCGGGCTTCACCGAATGGTCGAACAGGTACTGCAGCAGGCCGCGGCTTTCCTCGCGCGACATGCCGACGAAATGCGAGGTCTGGCCTTCGCTGATGTACAGCGCCTTGCGGCCGGTCTCGGGGTGGGTGCGCACCACCGGCTGTGCCACCGGCGGCGACAGCTTGTGCATCTTCGCGATCTGCTCCGGATCGCGCTGCCGGAAGAACGGGTTGCTCGACGTGTAGTGCTCCAGGCTGTGCACCGCCTCGAGCTTGTCGAGCACCGCCCTCAGCCCCGGCGAGAGCGTCTCGTAGGCGAGGTACATGTTGGCGAACATCGTGTTGCCCCCGACCGGCGGGATCTCGCAGCAATAGAGCATCGTCGCGGTGGTCGGGTGGGTCGTGAACGAATGGTCCGAATGCCAAAGGCGCCCGGTGTCCTTGGTCTGCGACTCCCTGCCGCCGATCTTGCGGTTCGTGATCAGGTAGATCTCGTCGTGCTCGGGGTGGCGGTAGAACGGGACCGCCTTGTGGTCGTCGAGCTCGCCGAACAGTTTTCCGAAGGCGATCTGCCGCTCAGGCGAGAGCTCCTGGCCCGGGAAGACGATCACCGAATGCGCGAGCCAGGCTTGCTGGATCTCGGCCCGCGTCGCCGCGTCCAGCGGCTTGGTCAGGTCCACGCCCGTGACGGCGGCTCCGAGTGCGTACGACAGCGGGCGCACTTTGATAGACATCGCTTGACTCCTCTACATGCTGGTTCGGACGACGGATGCGACTCGAGGCGGCGGCTTCGGAAGGACGTCCGAATGTTTATGATACTCAGGTTGTCGAACAAGTGTTAGTTTTGAAGCGTCACAACGGCTGATGGAGAACCCGATGCAGACATCCCGGCGCCAACCCACCGCCCCGGCCACCCGAGCCCGCTTCGTTGACCGGGACAGCTACTACGTGCAGGCACAGGCGCCGTATGCCGCGCGGGCCTTCGTCCCGGAACGCGATGCGGCTCTCGACCCCGACGCGCCGACCGGATTCGTCGCGCTCGACGACCGCGAGGCGCTCGGCACCGAGTGGCCGGCGACCACGCCGTTGATGCTCGCCCGCTATGCCCGCGTGCGGCGTGGAGAATCGCTGCGGAGCAGCTTTCGAGCGAGCGGCGAGATCTACCACGTGATCGCAGGAAGCGGCAGTAGCAGCAACGGCCTGGACCACGTCGACTGGCGTGCGGGCGACGTCTTCTGTTTCGATGGCGGCGACGACACGGTGCATTCGGCCGGCGAGGAGGACTGCGTGCTGTGGTCAATCACCGACGAGCCGCTGCTGTCCTTCCTGGGCCTCGCGCCCGCCCGGGCCTTCGGGCGCGCGGCGGCGCCTCTGCACTTCGGCGCGGCGCCGATCGCCGAGGCGCTGGCAGCGGCGCAGTGCAAGGAGGACACGAAGGGTGACGCCAGCAACGGCAACTCCGCCTTCATCTTCTCGAGCGAGGACGGCATCGCGCGGCGTTGCCTTCCCCTGCCCTCGCTGATGCTGGCGCTCAACTCGCTTGCCGCCGGCAAGGCGCAGCGTCCGCACCGCCACAATGCCGCAGCGCTCACGCTGGTGCTCGACGGCGAGCGCTGCCACAGCGTGATCGACGGGGTGCGCCACGAGTGGCAACCGCACACCGCGATCGTCACGCCGGCGGGACAGATGCACTCGCACCACAACGAGGGCGAGCGGTTGGCGCGGGTCCTGATCGCACAGGACTCCGGCATGCACTACTACCTGCGCAGCAGCGGCTTCAGCCACGACTGAGGTGGCCCACGCCCCCGGGCTCACCGGCGGCATGGGCGCCACCTGCCGGCACGCCTTACTCGATCGGGATCTTGGCGTCGCGCACGACGCGGCCCCAGGTCTCGACCTCGGCCTTGATCATCGCGGTGGTCCGCTCCGGCGTGCCGTCGATGACGTCCAGGCCCAGGCTCGCGAACTTCTCGCGCAGGTCCGGCATGCGGACGGCCCTCGCGATGTCAGCGCTCAGCTTGTCGACGATGTCCTTCGGCGTGCCGGTCGGCACCGAGACGCCGAACCACAGGCTCACGTCGTAGCCGGGTACCACGTCGGTCACGGTGGGCAGATCGGGAAACGAGGCCGAGCGGTGCGCGCTGGTGACGGCGAGCGCGCGCAGCTTGCCCGACTTAACGTAAGGCATCGAGGCGTTCACCGTCTCGAACATGACGCTCGCCTCGCCCGACAGCACGGCGTTCATGGCCGGCGCGTTGCCTTTGTAGTTGATGTTCAGCATGTCGAGGCCGGCCATCGACTTAAACAACTCACTCGACAACTGCCCGGCCGCGCCGCCGACCGCCACGTTGATGGTGCCGGGCGCGCTCTTGGCGAGCGCGATCAGCTCCTTCAGCGTGTTCGCCGGCAGCTTCGGATTGACCACCAGCACGAAAGGCGATGCGACCATCACGCCGACGTGCGTGAAGTCCTTCATCGCGTCGTAGGGCAGCTTGCGGATGACGTTCGGGTTGATCGCCATGTTGCCGTTGTAGGCGAAGGTCAGCGTGTAGCCGTCGGCCGGCGATTTGGCGCCGGCCTGGGTGCCGATGACGGCGTTGGCCCCGGGCCGGTTGTCGATGACAACCGGCTGGCCCCACAGCTCCGACAGCTTCTGACCGACGATGCGCGCAATGATGTCGGTCGTGCCCCCGGCCTGGAACGGCACGATCCAGCGCACCGGTTTCACCGGGTAGGCCGTCATGCCTTGTGCAACCGCGCCGTTCACGGCAAGCAGTGCGGCTGCGAGTGCGGCGGCGGGGAACAAGCGTCTCAGCATGAAGTGCTTCTGTCCGTAGTTACCTTACATTAGTTAGGAGATTAAACGCACCTCAGGCACTTTTCGGTAATGAATACCCGAACCAGCTCCAAAGTCATCTAACCTTCGTTAGTCTATCTTTTTGGTGTGCCGATGCAGGTCGGTCGATGCCGCATCGGCGTCGGGGTCGACTTGGGGCAGGCGACTGCGATGCCCCCTGTTAGCATTGGCCGACCCCGCTATCACCTAACTAGCGAGCGAAATGGCCACCAAGACTCCCTCCTCTCCCACCGCGCTCAATGAAGTTGAATCGGCCACTCGCGAGCGGATCCTGCTGGTGGCCGCGCGGCTGTTTCGCCATCACGGCTACACCGCGACCACGCTGCGCGAGATCGCCGACGCGGCGAGCATCAAGGCGGGCAGCATCTACTACCACTTCGCCTCCAAGGAGGAGATCCTCGGCGAGGTGCTCGACAAGGGCATCCAGGCGGTGTCGGACGCGGTGCGCGAGCGCATCGAGGCCCTGCCCCCGTATGCCAGCTTCCGCGACCGCATCGCCGCGGGCATCGAGGGCCACCTGTGGGGGCTGCTGGACCACGGCGACTTCACCTCGGCCAACATCCGTATCTACGGCCAGATCCCGGCCAGCGCGAAGAATCGCCATCGCGTCGTGCGACGCGCCTACGCCGACCTCTGGGACCGCCTGTTCGAAGGCGCGATGGAGAGCGGCGAGCTGCGCAGCGACAGCAGCACGGCGGTGATCCGCCTGTTCGTCATCGGCGCGCTGAACTGGACGGTCGAGTGGTACAACCCGCAGCGCGGCTCGTTCCAGGACTTCTCGCGCCAGCTCACCGAGATCGTCTTCGACGGCGTGCTGGCGCGCAAGGCGCCTTAGCGCCCCGCGGGTTCAGCGCGTCGGGCGCTCGTGCAGCGCGCCCGCCGACCGCAACGCCTCGATCTCCGCGTCGTCGAAGCCCGCTTCCCGCAGCACGTCGCGTGCATGCTCGCCGAAGCGCGGCGCCCGGCCGCCAGGCTGGCCCGGCGTCGCCGACAGCTTGACTGGCAGCCCGATGCCGCGCAGGCCATCGCGTTCGACCAGCATCTGACGGTGCTTCGCATGCGGCTGCTCGAAGGCCTGCGGCACGCTGTTGACCGGCCCGGCCGGCACGCCGTTGCGCATCAGCTGCTCGCACAGCGCCTCGCGCGGCATGCGGACCAGCGTCGCCTCGATCTCCGTGCGCAGCGCCTGGCGGTGCTCGAGCCGCAGGGGGTTGGTCGCGAAGCGCGGGTCGGCCAGCAGGTCGCGCCGGTCCACCGTCTCGCAGAAGCGCCGGAACTGGCCTTCGTTGACGATGGCCAGGAACAGCGGGCCACCGCCGGCCTCGAACTTGTCGTAGGGCGCGACGTTGGCATGCGCGCTGCCCGGCAAGCCCGGCGTGCGGCCCGAGCGCAGCCAGTTGGCAGCGTACGGGACCAGCAGCGTCAGCGCCGCGTCGAACAGCGCCGCCTCGACGTGCTGGCCGCGGCCGGTGCGCTCGCGCACGCGCAGCGCCATCAGCACCCCGCTCAGCGCGACGTGGGCGGTGAGCAGGTCCACCACCGGCGCGCCGATGCGCATCGGCCCGGTGGCCGCTTCGCCGTTGATGCTCATCAGCCCGCAGATCGCCTGCAGCACCGCGTCGTAGCCAGGCAGGCCGCCCAGCGGTCCGTCGGCGCCGAACCCGTTCACGCTGCACAGCACGAGACGCGGATGGCGCTGCGACAGCGCCTCGTAGCCCAGGCCCCAACGCTCCATCGTGCCGGGCACGAAGTTCTCCACCAGCACGTCGGTCCGCGCGAGCAGCCGGTGCAGCGCCTCGCGTCCTTCGGGCCGCGAGAGGTCGAGGCTGAGCGAGCGCTTGCCGCGGTTGGCCGCGCCGAAGTAGGCCGCGTCGCCGACCTCGTCGAAGGGCGGCCCGAAGTAGCGCAGGTCGTCGCCGGCGGGCGGCTCGATCTTGATCACGTCGGCGCCGTGGTCGCCCAGCATCTGCGCACACAGCGGGCCGGCGAGCACGCGCCCGAGGTCGATCACGCGAAGTCCCGACAGGGCGCTGGAAGCGGAGGGCGAGGCTGGTTCTTGCATCGTCGCAGCGTAGCAAACTAACGCTTGACCGTCCAACGACACGACGGTTAGGCTTGCCCGCCGAAGCCCGACAGCATGGTGAAAGGACACTCCGGTTTGAGCTACGAATTGAACGAAGACCAGCGTCAGGTGCGCGACCTGGTGCGTCGCGTCGTGCGCGAGAAGGTGGCGGCGCGCGCCGCCGACATCGACCGCACGGCCGAGTACCCGCAGGACATGTTCGACCTGCTGAAGAGCCTGGGTATGTTCACGCTGCCCTTCCCGGTCGAGTACGGCGGCACCGGCAGCCTGCTGTCGGGCTGCGTCGCCGTCGAGGAGTTCGGGCGCGTCTGCTACAACACCGGCTACCTGCTGGTCGTGCAGTGGGTGCCCTTCGGCGCCATCCTCGCCGGCGGCACGCCCGCGCAGCGCGAACGCTGGCTGCCGGGGCTCGCGGCCGGCGATCTGCGCGGCGCGATCTCGCTGACCGAATCGCAAAGCGGCTCCGACGTCTCCGGCGTGCGGACCACGGCGCGACGCACCGCCGACGGCTACGTGATCAACGGCGCGAAGATCTGGTGCACCAACTCGCACGTCGCCGACTTCGTCCTCGTCGCCGCCCGCACGCAGGACGCCGACGGCACGGCGCGCGGCATCAACCTCTTCATCGTCGAGCGCGGCACGCCCGGCTTCACCGTCGGACGCAAGGAAGACAAGACGGGCGCGCGCGGCGTGCCGTCGTGCCCCTTGTTCTTCGACGACGTCCGCGTGCGCGACGACGCGCGGCTCGGCGCCGAGGGCGGTGAGGGCTTCAAGGTCGCGATGGAGGCGCTCAACACCAGCCGGCCGATCATCGCCGCGCGCGCCGTCGGCCTCGCGCAAGGCGCCATCGACCACGCGGTGGAGTTCATGCAGGGCCGCAGCGCCTTCGGGCAGTCGATCGCCGAATTTCAGGGCCTGCGCTGGATGCTCGCCGACATGGTGATGAAGACCGAGGCGGCGCGGCAGCTGGTCTACCGCACCGCGTCGCAGGTCGACGCCGGCGTGTCGGGCCCCGAGCTCGCGCCGATGGCCGCGATGGCCAAGTGCTTCGCCTCCGACGTGGCGATGCAGGTGGCGACCGATGCGGTGCAGATCTTCGGCGCCGCAGGCATCTCGTCGGAGTACCCGATCAACCGCTACTTCCGCGACGCCAAGGTGGTGCAGATCATCGAAGGCACCAACCAGATCCAGCGCAACATCATCGCCGACAGCGTGCTGGGCCGCGCGCCGCGCCGTGCGCGCCAGGACAAGACGAAAGCCACATCATGAGCGACATCGAAACCGTGGGAATCGGCTTCTACTGGGAAGACCTCCCGGTGGGCCGCAAATTCAAGACCGTCGGCCGCACCGTGACCGAGGCCGACGTCGTGGCCTTCGTCTCGTGCACCGGGATGCTCGAGGTGCTGTTCACCAACACCGAGTTCCAGAAGAACGAGTCGGCGATCCAGGGACGCGTGGCGCCGGGCGCGCTCGCCTACACCTTCGCCGAAGGCCTGCTGGTGCAGGCGACGATGCAGGGCACCGGCTTCGCGTTCCTGCACATGGAGATGGACATCAAGGGGCCGACGCGGGTGGGCGACACCGTGCACGTCGAGTGCGAGGTCATCGAATGCCGGGAGAGCAAGAGCCGCCCCGGATTCGGCCTCGTGCGCACGCGCAACCGGGTCGTCAACCAGGACGGCGACGTGGTGCTCGTGTACACGCCCCTGCGCATGGTCAAGGGCCGCGGCGCCGCGCACTGACACGCCGCGCGGGCACACCGCACTGACACCGAAAAGCGGCGCCGCACGCTGGCGGCGCCGCGACGGCGTCAGAAGGTGTGCGTGATGCCGGCGGTGAAGCCCTGGTTGGCGGCGTTGCGCACCGTCGTCGTGGCGTTGGCCGCGCCGCCCCAGATCGGCGTGACGCCGATCGTGCCGGAATCGGCGTGCCCGTACACCCCGTACAGCGAGGTCCGCTTGGACAGCGCGTAGGCCAGGTTCACGACGGCCAGCGTGGTCTTGGTGCCGGCGGCGCGCTTGTCGTCGATCTCGAAGTAGTGCCCCGACAGCGACAGCTGCGGCGTGAGGTCGTAGCGCGCGCCGATCGTCCACTGGTTGGACTCGAACCAGCCCGCGATGTTGCGCTCGTTCTTGACCTCGATGTAGCCGACGCTGGCGCGGAACGGCCCGCTGATGTACGTGCCGGTCAGCCAGTACCAGCTGACGTGTGCACCGGTCGGGCGCCAGTCTTCGTCGCGCTGGTAGGCGGCGGTGAAGACCAGGGGCTGCGCGTTGTAGCGCGCGGTCACGCCGGCGGTGGAGCCGGAGCGCAGGCTGCCCGCGGTCTCGCCGAAGGACACGTTGGCGGCGAAGTCGAAGTTGCCGAACTTGGGGCTGTCGTAGCGGATCTGGTTGTTGTTCCAGAAGTCGTTTCCGATGCCCACCGCGGCGAGCGTGGCGCCCAGGCCGGAGTTGAAGCCGGTGGTGATCATGTTGTTGTTCGCCACCGAGATGCCGACACCCGGAACGCCGTAGCGGCCGATGGTCAGCGTGCCCAGCGTCGCGCTGCGCAGGCCCACGTACGCGCCGCGCCGCCAGAACGATGCCGGTGCGGCAGCGCCGTTGATGGTGCCGGAGCTCGCCACCCCCTGCGCATTGCCGTTGCGCGGATCCAGGCCCGACTCCAGACCGAAGAAGGCCGACAGTCCTTTGCCGAGGTCCTCGCTGCCGCGCACGCCCAAACGCGACGAGGCCGACGCGTCGGCATTGGTGCGCCACAGGCGGGCGTCGGCGGTGGCCGTCTTGGTGACCACGCCCACGCCGGCGTCGACGCTGCCGTAGACCTGGACGTTGGACTGTGCCTGCGCGGACGCGCCGAACGCGCCCAGCACGCCGAGCGCGAGCATTGATTTTCTTGCCATGGAAGTCTCCGTTGTGGGCGCTGCGCGGTGACTGCGGCAGCGTGTCCCGAGGGTTTGGAATTGGTGTTCGTTGTGGTGGCCGGTGGTCGTCGCTGCGAGCGGTTCACCTCCTTCCCGTCAGGCGGAAACGCGGCAGGGTGATGCGCGCGTCTACCGGATCGCAAACGAGTTCGACGCTCGCGTCGAAGTCGACCGCCAGCGGGTCGCCGTCGACCAGCGAGCTGATCATTCGGGGCCCCTCCTCGAGTTCCACCAGCAGCACGGCGTACGGCGTGTCCTGCTTGAATGCCGGGCCGGGTGCGCGGTACACCACGCTGTACGAGTGCACGTGGCCGCGCCCGCTGGCGGCGCGGTGCTCCAGGCGCTCGCTGCCGCACAGTCGGCAGCGCGTCTGCTGGTACACCTGCACGTGGCTGCACTCCAGGCAGTGCTGCAACAGCAGCCGGCCGTCCTTCAGTCCGGCCCAGAAGGCCTCGGTGTCCGCGTCGGGTTGCGGCAGCGGCTTGACGTGCGCATCCTTGGGATTGATCACAGCGTGGCCTCCGTGCCGAGGATGGTGGTGGCGTTGGTGGCGAAGCCGGCACCCAGGCTGTGCACGAGGCCGAGCTCGGCGCCGGGCACCTGGCGCTCGCCGCAGCGGCCGCGTAGCTGGTTCACGACCTCGTGGAAATGGAACAGCGAACCCGGCATGCCGGAGTGCGCGAACGACAGCAGGCCGCCGTGCGTGTTGCACGGGATGCTGCCGCCGTAGGTCATCTGCCCGTCCTCGACGAAGCGGCCGCCCTCGCCCTTCGGACAGAAGCCGAGGTCCTCCAGCATCATGATCACGGTGCCGGTGAAGCAGTCGTAGACGCCGGCGACGTCGATGTCCTTGGCGCTGCAGCCCGCCATCGCGTAGGCGCGCTGACTCGACTGCACCGCGCCGGTGGTGGTCAGCGACGGCATCAGGAAGATGTGCTCGTGCGTGTAGCACTCGCCGCCGCCGAGGATGTACACCGGCTTGGCGACGCCGAGCGACTTCGCCCGCTCGGCCGAGGTGACGATGAAGGCCGCGCCGCCGTCGGAGATCAGCGAGCAGTCGAGCTTGTGATACGGCGTGGTGACCCAGCCCGAGTCCAGCACCTGCCGCACCGTCAGCGGCTCGGTCATCTGGGCGCCCGGCGTGCGCCGGGCATGCTCGCGGTGCACCACCGCCACCTGCGCGAGCTGCTCTGACGTGGTGCCGAACTCCTTCATGTGGCGGTGCGCCGTCATCGCGAAGGTGTTGGCCACCGGAATGCCGAAGGGCATCTCGTACTGCTGGTCGCGGCTCTCGGTCATCGAACGCAAGGCGAGGTCGGGCGACAGGCCGGTGAGCAGGCTGTCGCCGCCGACCACCAGCACCGTCTCGGCGAGCCCGCCGTGGATCGCGGCGGCGGCGGTGTTGAACATCGTCGCGGCGGTCGCGCCGGACACCTGCAGCGTGTTGGAGAAGGTCGGCTGGATGCCGAGGTACTCGCTCAGCGCGACGCTGAAGCGGTGAAACGGCGCGGAGAACGCGTGGCTGGCCAGCACGCCGTCGATCTGCGACTTCTGCAGGCCCGCGTCGGCGATGGCCTGGTAGGCGGCGTCGGCGGCCAGGCCCAGTGCGCTCTTGCCCGGCACGCGGCCCACGGCCGACAAGCCGGCGCCGACGATGGCCGTCTTGCCGCGCAGGCTGTCGCGCCGGATGGAAGCTTTGGAAAGGGACATCGGCTTGCTTTCGGGTTGGGCGGGTCGGGCACTGGACGCACCGTCCCGCGTCGGTTACCCTCGATTCTATGCCTACCAAACGACCGTTCGACTGGGTACCACCCCGAGAAGTGATTGCGCAATCCAACCTGACGGCGTTTCTGCAATGGGTCGGTGAGCCGGACTACGAAGCGCTGGCCGACCGCGCCGACGCCGAGCCGGGGTGGCTGATGGAAGAGGTGTTCGCGTTCTGCGACTTCCGCTTCTTCAAGCCACCCGAGCGCATGCTCGACACCTCGCGGGGCATCGAATGGGCCCAGTGGTGCGTGGGCGGCACGACCAACATCGTCCTGAACTGCCTCGACCGGCACCGCGGCACCCCGACCTGGGACCAGACCTTCCTGGTGTGGGAGGGTGAGGACCCGCCACAGCAGCGGCGCTTCACCTACCGGGAGTTCGACGCCGAGGTGTGCCGGCTGGCCGCTGGGCTGCGCTCGCTCGGCATCGGACCCGGCGACCGGGTGGCGCTGTACCTGCCCAACCTGCCGGAGACCTTCTTCGCGTTCTTCGCCGTGCTGAAGCTGGGCGCGGTGCTGCTGCCGCTGTTCTCCGGCTTCGGTCCCCAACCCATCGTCGCGCGGCTCAACGACGGCGGCGCCAAGGCCGTGCTGACGGTCGACGGCACCTGGCGCCGGGGCAGCGCGTCGGCGATGAAGAGTGTCCTCGACGAGGCGCTTGCCGAGGCGCCCGGCGTCGAGCACGTCGTCGTGCTGCGCCATGTCGGCGACGCGGTCGACTGCCCGATGACCGCGGGACGCGACCGCGACTGGGCCGCCCTGGTGGCCGGCCAGCCCACCGAGCTGCCGACCGCCGAGATGCCGGCCGAGGCGCCGGCGGTGCTGCTGTACACGTCGGGCACGACCGGCAAGCCCAAGGGCTGCGTGTGGACGCACGTCGGCTTCCTCGGCTCCATGGTCACGCGCGACATGCACATCTGCGGCGACTTCAAGCGCAGCGACCGCTTCTTCTTCATGAGCGACATGGGCTGGATGGTCGGCGCGATGTGCGCCTGCATCCCGAGCTACTTCGGCGCCAGCCTGCTGACCGTCGAAGGCACGCCCGACTACCCCGACACGGGCCGCTTCTGGCGCCTGCTGCAGGACCACCGCGTGACCTACATGGGCGTCGCGCCCACGCTGATACGCGGCCTGATGCGGCATGGCGAGCAGGAGGTGGCGCGCTACGACCTGTCGTCGCTGCGCGTCGCCTGCTCGGGCGGCGAGGCGTGGAACGAGGCGGCCTGGCGCTGGCTGTTCAAGCACGTCTGCAAGGAGCGGCTGCCCATCGTCAACATCGTCGGCGGCACCGAGGTGGGCGGCTGCAACCTGACCGGCACGCTGCACCACCCGATGCGCCCCGGATCCTTCGGCGGGCGCGGGCTGGGCGCCGGCACCGACATCGTCGACGAGCAGGGGCGTCCGTGCCCGCGTGGCCAGGTCGGCGAGCTGGTGCTGCGCAATCCGAACATCGGCATGACCAAGAGCCTGTGGGGCAGCGACGAGCGCTACCTCGACACCTACTGGCGCACCCTGCCCGGCGTGTGGGTGCACGGCGACTTCGCGCTGCAGGACGAGGACGGCCTGTACTACATCGTCGGCCGCAGCGACGACACGATCAAGGTGTCGGGCAAGCGCACCGGCCCGTCGGAGATCGAGACGCTGCTCACCGCCACCGGCAAGGTGTCGGAGGCGGCCGTCGTCGGCGTGGCGGACGAGGTCAAGGGCTCGGCGATCGTCTGCGTCTGCGTGCCAATGCCCGGCGTGGACGCCGACCAATGCCTCGAGAGGGAGCTTTCGAAGGCGGTGGTCGACGGCATGGGGTCCTCGTACCGGCCACGCCAGGTGCTGCTCGTCAGCGACCTGCCGAAGACGCGCAACATGAAGGTGATGCGCCGCATCGTGCGCTCGGTCTACGAGGGCAACAGTCCCGGCGACCTGTCGTCGCTGGTCAACCCGGAAGTGGTGGCCGAGCTTCGATCCAAGCTCGGGCGCTGACCACGGCACCGGGCGGCCCCCGCCCGATGCCAGCCGGACGAGGGCGCGACGTCGTCACCGGCTTCACTTCACCGTCTGCGCGTCCAGCGCGGCCTTCACGCCCGTCGGCAGGTCCAGCGCCCTGCCCCTGTCCCAGTAGTGCAGGAACATGTAGCTCGGGACCTCGTGCGTCATGTGCTGATGGATCGCGACTACGTTGACTCCCGCGCCGCTCATGGCCGTCCGCACCACCTGCAGCTCGTCGTCGCGCATCGCGAAGTCGCCGTCGACCACCGCGCGCTCGTCGCTGCCGGCGAAAGGGGCGCAGGTATTGACGTCCATGTCGTTGCCGACGGGTTTACCTGGACGGGCGGCGACAACCGCAGGGGCTGGCGTTCGTGACGCCGATGAGGCGGCTGCTGGCGGCCAACGGCGAAGGCGCGACCGTCGAGGATTTCCAGGCGCAACGCCCGCGAAAGAGCGGTGGGCGACCTGCCGGATGTCGACAACCTGCGGCTCGATGCCGGGACCGGCCGCGTGGTTATGGGCTACGGCTTGCGATCTCAAGAGCCGTCGCGTGCCGGAATCGGGTAAGAAAAAAGGCCCAAGTCGTTGATCTACTTGGGCCTTTTCAGAGTTTCGAGACGGCGTGTGCTGTCTTGAAACGGTCAACTGGTGGAGCCGGGGTCAATCCAACCCTCGTCCGTCAAATCACTCGTCGGGAATCGAACCGCCGTCCGCATCGGCTTGATGGTTCGCAGCTTCGCTTTCGCCATGGGGCCGACATGTCCTTCACTCGGGCTCGCGCCGCCGAGGGCAACCACCTACTCTCAGGCCGACAACTCGCGTGTCAACTCGGCCATGGAAAGCCGTCCCCCCGTCGCTTCACGATCTATTGAATCGAGAAGCAGGTTCAGAAAGCGCGCTTCATGGCGCAGACTGCGTTCCATCTCCTGCCACTCGTAGTCGAACCGTTGGTGCAGGTCCGACCGAAACGCATCACCGCTGGGCCAGGGCAGGACGGTGTTGCAGGTCGCTATCGCGAAGGCGGCGATCGCGCTGCTGACCCGGCACAAGCTGTTCGAGTACCTGGTGTACGGCTTCCGTGCGGTCGGGATCATCGCGGCCGGGTTGGCCTGGTTGCAGGTCTGAGCGGAACGCCGGACGACTCGTCTGGCACGACGGCCGTGACCTGCCGTAGTGACGCGGCGAGTCCCCGCCGCATCGGCGCGTGGCCGGACCGGCGCAGGTTAGCCGCCGATGCTGGCTCTCTCGTCGCAGGTCGCGCCGGGCCGCCGGTGTCCGGGCCACACCCGTGATCGGGGTGACTGGCGGACGGTATACTTTAACAATCTAACAAACGTTCGGCTCCCCTTGCGGCACACGGCATGAAATCACTGCACGACGCCCATTTCGACTCGGTCGACGGCGTGGCCGCCCGCCTGGCCGGCGTCGACTACATCGCCGGCCGCCAGACCGCCACCGCGCTGTACCTCGCCTTCCATCTTGAGAAACCGGTGCTCATCGAGGGGCCTGCCGGCGTCGGCAAGACCGAGCTCGCGAAGAGCATGGCGCGCATCCTCGACGTGCCGCTGATCCGCCTGCAGTGCTACGAAGGGCTGGACGAGCCCAAAGCGCTGTACGAATGGAAGTACGGCAAGCAGCTCCTGTACACGCAGCTGCTCAAGGACAAGCTCGGCGAGATGATGCAGGGCGCAGTGGGGCTCGCCGCCTCCCTCGAGCGCCTGCACGCGCACGACGACCTATTCTTCTCCGAGCACTTCCTCGAGCCGCGCCCGATCTACCAGGCCCTGCATCAGGAGCGCGGCTGCGTGCTGCTGATCGACGAGATCGACAAGGCCGATCCCGAGTTCGAGGCCTTCCTGCTGGAGGTGCTTTCGGACTTTCAGATCTCGGTGCCGGAGCTCGGCACCATCCAGGCGCGCGTCAAGCCGCTGGTCTTCCTCACCAGCAACAACACGCGCGAGATGAGCGATGCGCTCAAGCGCCGCTGCCTTCATCTGCACATCCCCTTCCCCGACGCGGCGATCGAGCGTCGCATCCTCGAGCGCCGCGTACCCGGCCTGTCGGCGGCGCTGAACCGCGAGCTGGTCGCCTTCGTCCAGGCGGTGCGCCGGATGGACCTGAAGAAGCAGCCCTCGGTCAGCGAGACGATCGACTGGGCGAAGACGCTGCTGTTACTGCAGGCCGAGCACCTCAGCCTCGACATGGTCCGCGACACGCTGAACGTGTTCCTCAAGTTCGAGCAGGACATCGCCACCGCCGGCGAGCAGCTCCCTGCCCTGCTGTCCCAGGCGCGCAAGGACGCCGAGGTGCGGGTTGCATTCCACGATTGAGGACTTCTTCAAGGCGCTGCGCGGCAGCGAGCTGGAGGTCAGCCTCAGTGCGCAGATGGACGCCGCGCGCGCCGTCGGGCTGGTCGGCTGGCGCGACCGCGCGCTGCTGAAGAGCGCGCTCGGCGCCACGCTCGCCAAGACGATGGCCGAACGCGCGCTCTTCGACGCGACCTTCGAGCGCTTCTTCAGCGTCGCCGACAGCCTCACGCCGGCCCAGGCGCCGCGGCCGGCGATCCCCGGCGTCGGCGGACAGGGCGGCGGCAGCTCCGGCGGACGCGGGCCCGGCAGCGGCCTCGGCCTGGGCGGCGAGCCGCTGTCCGAGCTGCTGCTCGACGGCGACACGGCGGCGCTGGCGCGCCGGATGCGGCAGGCCGCGCGCGACACCGGCCTCACCGACATCTGGTTCTTCACGCAGAAGGGCCACTACACGCAGAAGATCCTGCGCGCGATGGGCGCCGACGCGCTCGACGACGAGCTCGCCGCGACGCGGCGCGAGGCGCCCGCCGCGCCGCGCCTCGCGCAGCTCGAGCGCGCGCGCCAGCGACTGTCGCACGAGGTGCGCGGCTTCGTCGAGCGCCAGCTCGCGCTGTACGGCACGGCGCCGACGCGCGCGCTGCACGACGACTTCCTGCTGACGCAAAAGCTGTCGGCGATCGAGCAGCGCGATGTCGGCCGCATGCACGAGATCGTCCGCAAGATGGCGCGTCGCCTGGCCGGGCGCCACTCGCGGCGCAAGCGGCGCCAGCTGCGCGGCCAGCTCGACTTCCGCCGCACGATGCGCGCCAACGCGGCCTACGACGGCGTGCTGTTCGAGACCCACTGGCGCAGCAAGGTGGTCGAGCGGCCGCGCATTGTCGCGATCTGCGACGTGAGCGGCTCGGTGCGGCACTACGCGCGCTTCCTGCTGCTGTTCCTGTACTGCCTCGGCGACGCCGTCTCCGAGCTGCGCAGCTACGCGTTCACCAACCGGCTGGTCGACGTCAGCGGCAGCTTCGACACGCTGCCGGTCGAGCAGGCGGTCGACAAGGTGCTGCGCGCGGTGGGCGGCAGCGGCACCGACTACGGCCGCGTGCTGCTCGACATCGACGAGCAGCTGATGCCCGACATCGACCGCCGCACCACCGTGATGATCCTCGGCGACGCGCGCAACAACCGCGGCGAGGCCCACGCCGAGGTCATGCAGGCGCTGTACCAGCGCGCGCGCCGCGTCATCTGGCTCAACCCCGAGCCGGTCTCGTTCTGGGGTGCGGGCGATTCGGAGATGAAGCGCTACGCGCCCTACTGCCACGTGGCGCGCGAGTGCAACTCGGTGCGCCACCTGGAGCGCACGCTCGACGCGCTGCTGCGCGCATCGAGCTGAACGGAAGCGATGCACGCCTGGCTGCCCCCCGTCGCCGCGACGCTCGCGATCCAGACGCTGATGTCGATGTCCACCGTCACGCTGCCGGTGCTCGCGCCAGCCGCCGCGCGCGAGGTCGGCGTGCCGGTCGCCCATGTCGGGCTTTACGTCGCGGTGATCTACGGCACCGGCATGGTGTGCGGGCTGATCAGCGGCGCGCTGGTGCGCCGGCTCGGCGCGCTGCGGCTCAGCCAGCTGTGCCTGCTCAGCGCCGCCGCCGGCCTGTGCCTGAGCGCCACCGCCCGGCTGCCGCTGATGGTGTGCGGCGCGATGCTGATCGGCGCCGGCTACGGGCCGGTCACCCCGGCCAGTTCGCACATTCTCAGCCGCACCGCGCCGGCGCGCCACCTGTCGTCGATCTTTTCGCTGAAGCAGACCGGCGTGCCGCTCGGCGGCGCGCTGGCCGGCGCGCTGCTGCCCTGGGTCGTGCTGTCGGCCGGCTGGCGGACGGCGGCGCTGGCGGTCGCGTTCGCCTGCACGGTGCTCGCGCTGCTGGTGCAGCCGCTGCGCGCCTCGCTCGACGCCGACCGCAGCGCCGGCGCGGCGATCGGCTTCGGCAGCGTGCGCGAGCCGCTGCGCATGATCGTGGCGAACCGCGCGGGGCGCGCGCTGGCGCTCGGCTCCTTCGTCTTCGCGTCGCTCCAGTTGTGCCTGGTCACCTACCTCGTCGCCTACTTCACCCACGACCTCGACTTCACCCTGCTGCAGGCCGGCCTGATGCTGGCCGTCGCCCAGGGCGCGGGCGTGGTCGGCCGGCTGGCCGCCGGCGCGCTCGCCGACCGCATCGGCCGGCCCCGGCTCGTGCTGGGCGCCATGGGCTGCCTGATGGGCGCATTCGGCGTCGCCGCCGCAATGTTCACCGGCGCCTGGCCGCAGGCCGCGATGCTCGCGGTGTGCGCCGCGTTCGGCGCCAGCGCGATCGGCTGGAACGGCGTGTACCTGGCCGAAGTCGCGCGGCAGGCGCCGCCCGGCGCGGTCAGCGCGGCGACCGGCAGCGCGCTGTTCGTCACCTACTTCGGCGTGCTGACCGGCCCGCCGGCTTTCGCGCTGATGATCGGTGTCGGCCTGTCCTACGGCACCGCGCTGGCAGCGATGGCGCTGCCGGCGCTGGCCTGCGGGCTGTACCTGGTTCGCGTCCGGCCCGAGCCGCCGCGCTGAACGCCGGCCGTGGCCGCTCGCTACGCGCGCACGTACGAGCCCATCAGCCTGTCCTTGGCCGCGTGGTACTCCGCTTCCATGCGCGTGACCAGGGTCGCGACGTCCGGGATGTCGCCGATCGCGCCGATGCCCTGCCCGACGCCCCAGACGTCCTTCCAGGTGTTGGTGCGCATCAGCGGCCGCGGCTGGCCCGGCGAGGTCGGCAGGTTCTCGGGGTCGAAGCCCGAGGCGACGATGCTGGCGCGCAGGTAGTTGGCGTGCACCCCCGAGAAGTAGTCGGTGTAGACCACGTCTTCGGCGTTGCCCTGCAGCACCCCCTGCTTGTAGGGCTCGCTGGCGTTCGATTCGGTGGTGGCGATGAAGCGCGTGCCGACGTAGGCGTAGTCGGCGCCCATCGCCTGCGCCGCCAGGATGCCGGCGCCGTTGGAGATCGTGCCGGACAGCGCGATCGGGCCGTCGTAGTGCTTGCGGACCTCGTTGACGAAGGCGATCGGATTGAGCCGCCCCGCGTGGCCGCCGGCGCCGTTGGCGACCAGGATCAGCCCGTCGACGCCGCCTTCGAGCGCCTTCATCGCGTGCCGCAGGTTGACCACGTCGTGCATGATCACGCCGCCGTAGCGGTGGATCTCCTGCACCAGCTCGTTGGGCGCACGCAGGCTGGTGATGGTGATCGGCACCTGGTGCTTGGCGCACACCTCGAGGTCGTGCTCCAGCCGCGTGTTGCCCTTCTTGATGATCTGGTTGACGGCGAAGGGCGCCACCTTCTTGTCCGGGTGGGCCGCGGCGTAGGCGGCCAGCTCGGCCTTCAGCTCGGTCAGCCAGCGGCCCAGCTCGGGCTCGGGGCGCGCGTTGAGTGCCGGAAACGATCCGACCACGCCGGCCTTGCACTGCGCGGCGATCAGCGCCGGGTACGACACCGTGAACATCGGCGAACAGATCACCGGCAGCCGCAGCTTGCCGTCGAGAACTTTGAGCGTGGCCATCTTCTGTCGGTCTCCTCTTGTTTTTGCGCGCGCCGGGCCGGCGTCAGCGCGGAAAGATCTGGTTGGCGATTGCGTTCTTCTGCGTCTGCGTGGTGCCTCCGGTGATGGTCAGCATGCGCACGTCGCGCACCATGCGCTCCAGCGGCAGCAGGCCGAAGTAGCCGTAGCCGCCGAACATCTGCTGGCATTCGAGCGTCACCTTCTGCGCCATCTCGGTGGCGTGCACCTTGGCGACCGACGACAGGCAGACGTCGGGCTTGCCGGCATCGATGGCGGCCAGCGCGCGGTAGCACAGCGAGCGAGCGGCCTCGATCTCGATCCACATGTCGGCCATCATCCAGCGCAGGCCCTGCATCTCGGCCAACGGCTGGCCGAACTGCTTGCGCACCAGCATGTAGTCGCGCGCCAGCTCGAAGGCGCCCTCGGCCACGCCGAGCGCCATCACGCCCATGCCGACGCGCGTCGAGTTGTAGATCGTCAGCGCCGAGACGAAGCCCTTGGAGTTCTCCGGGTCGCCCAGCGTCACCACGTTGGACGCCGGCACCCGCACCTGGTCGAAGAACAGCTCGTTCTCGCTCGCGCCGCGCACGCCCATCTTGTAGGGGATCTTGTGCACGGTGAGCCCCGGGCTGTCCTTGGGGACCAGGATGGTGCCGATGCCGCGTGCGCCCTTGGACGGGCCGAAGCGCGCATAGACCAGGTGCAGGTCGGCGCGGTCGCCGTAGGTGGTGAAGACCTTCTGGCCGTCGACGATGAACTCGTCGCCGTCGCGGGTCGCGCTGGTCGTGATCGCCGCGCCGTCGGAGCCGGCCTGCGGCTCGGTCCACGCGATGCTGCACTCCACCTCGCCGGCGATGATCTTCGGGATCAGGCGCTGGCGCATCTCCTCGGGGCCGCAGGTCGCGATGATGCGCGGCGAGACGTTCTGCTCGTGCGCGATCAGCGCGGTGGCGAGGTCGACCTTGGCGATCTCCTCGATCACCAGGTAGGTCTCGACCAGCCCCAGGCCGGAGCCGCCGTATTTCTCGTCGATGCTCAGGCCCAGGTAGCCCAGCTCGCACAGCAGCTTCTTGTTCTCTTCGGGGAAGCGCTCCTCGCGGTCCCACTGCGCCGCCTTGTCCTTGAAGACGTTGTTGGCGAGCTTGCGCGCGGCATCGCGCAACTCGGTCTGCTGCGGCGTCAGTTCGAAGTTCAAATCAGTGGCCCTTGAATTCGGGAGTCGTCTTGTTGCGGAAGGCGTCCACCGCCGCCACGTGGTCGGCGGTCTGCATCACGATCGCCTCCGCCGAGGCCTCGAGCTCGAGGAACTCCTCCATCGTCATCGCCAGGCCGCGCGTGAGCAGCGCCTTGTCGAGGCCGAAGGCGCGCGTCGGGCCGGCGGCCAGCCGCGCGGCCAGGCGCATCGCCTCGGCCATCAGCTCGCCGGGCGGATGCACGCTGCGCACGATGCCCAGCGCCTTCGCCTCGGCGGCGTCGATCACGTCGGCCAGCAGCACCATCTCCTTGGCCTTCTGCGTGCCGACCACGCGCGCCAGCAGGTAGAGTCCGCCGCCGTCGGGGATCATCCCGACCTTGCTGTAGCTCTGACAGAAGCGCGCGCCGTCGGCGGCCAGGATCACGTCGGCCAGCAGCGCGAGGTTGAAGCCGACGCCGTAGGCGAGTCCGTTGACCGCGGCGACGACCGGCTTCTCCAGCGTGTACAGCCCCATCGTGACGCGGTGCTGCTGGCGCATGCGGTCGCGCATCGGAATCACGTCGGTCTTCGCGAAGGTGGCGATGTCGCCGCCCGAGCAGAAGGCGCGGCCCTCGCCGGTGATCAGCAGCGCGCGGATCGCCGGGTCGTCGCGCACCTCGATGACGATGCGCTCCATCTCGAGCCGCATCGCCGGTGTCAGCGCGTTCAGCTGCTCCGGGCGATTCAGCTTCATCACGCCGACGGCGCCGTGTCGTTCGAGCACGATGGACATGGGGTTCTCCGCCGCCGTCACTTCGGGTTCAGGCCCATCAGCTTGGCGATGATGTTGCGCTGCATCTGCGAGGTGCCGGCCGTGATGGTGGTCGAGCGCGCGTCCCGGTAGTGGCGCTGCATGTCGAACTCCATGATGTAGCCGTAGCCGCCCATGATCTGCATGCCGGTGTTGGCCGCCTTCGCATAGGTCTCGGAGCCGAACAGCTTGGCCATCGACAGCGCCTTCAGCGCGTCCTTGCCGCTGGCGAGCTGCCAGGCGGCATGCCACAGCAGCAGGCGGCTGGCCTCGACCTCGGTCTGCATGTCGGCGAGCATGTGGGCGATCGACTGGAAGCTGCCGATCGCCTTGCCGAACTGCTTGCGCTCGCTCGCGTAGGCGACCGCCTGGTCGACCACGTTCTGCGCCGCGCCGCTGTAGCCGGCGGTGGTCATCAGCCGCTCGAGCTGCAGGCCCGACAGCATGTAGTGCCAGCCGCGGTTGGGCTCGCCGACCAGCCGGTCGGCCGGCACCCGCACGTTGTCGAAGAAGATCTCGTAGGTGCCAAGCGAGCGGCGGCCGAGCGTGTCGAGCTTGCGCAGCTTCAGCCCGGGCAGCGTGTTGTCGACCAGGAACAGCGAGATGCCGTCCTTGTAGTGCACGCTGTTGTCGGTCTTGACGTAGGCGCAGATGATGTTGTCCTTGGCGCCGGCCGCCGTCGCGAACACCTTCTGGCCGTTGATGACCCACTCGTCGCCTTCGCGCCGCGCCGTCGTGCGCATCGCGCCGGCATCCGAGCCGGCGTCGGGCTCGGTCATCGAGATCGACATGCGGATCTCGCCCGACATCAGCTTGGGCAGGTAGTGGCGCTTCTGCGCCTCGGTGCCGTTGTGCAGCAGGTTCAGGCCGTTGAACACCGAGGTGCCGTAGGCGCCCAGCATGTCGTAGCTCTTGCGGCCGAGCTCCTCGCTGATGATGGTGAAGTCCATCACGTTGCCGCCCAGGCCGCCGTATTCCTCCGGGAACACCATCGAGATCAGGCCCATCTCGACGAAGGCGTCGTACACCTCGTAGGGATAGCGCGCGTTGGCGTCGGTGTCCTTGATGTACTCGGGCGTGGCGATGCGGTCGAGCATCTTGCGCACGCTGTCGCGCAGCATGTTCTGCTCTTCGGTAAATTCAAAATCCACGGCAGTGTCCTTGGCTGTTCTGGTCGCGCGCTTCAGCTGCGACGCTGGTTGAAGCTGCGGCCGTACACCAGCGATGCGATGGTGTTGCGCAGGATTTCCACGGTGCCCCCGCCCAGCGCGAAGCCGCGCGAGTCGCGCACCATGCGCTCGAGCGGGAAATCGCGCGTGTAGCCGTAGTGGCCGTGCACCTGCAACGCCTCGTTGGTGACGCGCTGCACCATCTCGTTGGCGTACAGCTTGGCGTGCGCGGCGGCCAGCGGATTCGGGAAGCCGTTCTCCAGGTGCGTGGCCGCGTGGTGGATCATCAGCCGCGCCGCGTGGATCTGCGTCGACATGTCGGCGATCTTCCACTGGATGCCCTGGAACTCGCAGATCGGCCGGCCGAACTGCGGCCGCTCCTGCGTATACGACACCGCCTGCTCGAAGGCCGCTTGCGCGACGCCCAGGCACATCGCCGCGTTGCCGACCCGCTCGGGGCCGAACGAGCTCATCAGCAGCCGGAAGCTCTTGGTCGACTTCTCGTCGCCGGGCACCAGCAGGTTCTCCTTGGGCACACGGCAGTTGTCGAAGAACAGCTCGACCTCGGCCACGCCGCGCCCGCCCATCTTGCGGTCGGGCTTGCTGACCTGGAAGCCCGCCGTTCCCTTCTCCACCAGCAGCGCGCCGATGCCGTGGGCGCCGCTGGTCTTGCCGAAGCGTGCGAACACCAGCACGTGGGTGGCCCAGTGGCCGCCGGTGCAGAACACCTTCTGGCCGTTGAGCACGAAGTCGTCGCCGTCCGGCACCGCGGACGTCACCAGGTCGGTGGTGGCCGAGCCGGCGCCCGGCTCGCTGATGCCGATGCCGAACATGTATTCGCCGCTCGCGCACTTGGGCAGGAAGCGCTGCTTCTGCTCCTCGGAGCCGAGGATCTCGATCGCGCGCGACGGCCCGTTGACGGCGAGCTGGCAGATCAGCGCGGTGTTGAAGCACACGCGCGCCACTTCTTCCAGGAACACCGTCGCGTGCAGGATGGACAGGCCCGAGCCGCCGTACTGCTCGGGGATGACCAGGCCCAGGTAGCCGAGCTTGGCGAGCAGCTCGCGGTTCTCCTGCGGAAACTCTTCCTCCTCGTCCCAGTGCGCGGCCTTGGCGGCGAACGCGTCGGTGACGAACTTGCGCAGCGTGGCGCGGAACTCGTCGAGTTCGGCCGCAGAGACTTGCGGGTGATCCATCTTCATCTGCCTTTCGTCGCAGGACGGTCCGGCCGCACGCCTCGTGCCGCCGGTGCGCCGCTGCGTGTCAATCGATCTTGATATTGGCGTTCTTCACGATCGTGCCGAAGCGCTCGTGGTCGTGGCGCATCAGCGCGCCGAACTCTTCGGGCGTGCTGGCGACGATCTCGAAGCCCATCTCGACGAAGCGCTGGGTGATCGCCGGCTCGCGCAGGATCGCGACGATCTCGCGGTTGAGCCTGCGCACGATGTCCGGCGGCGTCGCCGCCGCCGCCAGCACGCCGATCCAGACCGAGTTCTCCATGCCGGGCAGCCCCGCCTCGGCGAAGGTCGGCACGTCGGGCATCGCCGGCACGCGCGTCTTCGAGGTCACCGCCAGCGCACGCAGCGCGCCGCTCTTGACGTGCTGCGCTGCCAGCGGAACGTCGGCCATCGCCACCGGCACCTGGCCGGCGACCACGTCGGCGATCGCAGGCGCGCTGCCGCGGTAGGGCACGTGGACCATCTTCGTGCCCGACTGCACCATGAACATCTCGCCGAACAGGTGGGTCGCGCCGCCGTTGCCCGACGACGTGAAGCTCAGCCCGCCCGGCTTGGCCTTCGCCAATGCGATGAACTCGGCCAGGGTCTTGGCCGGCACCGACGAGTTCACGTACAAGGCCAGCGGCAGCGAGGTCATCCAGACCACCGGCGCGAAGTCCTTCATCGCATCGAAGGGCAGCTTGGAATAGACATGCGGGTTGATCGCATGCGAGGAGTTGACCAGCAGGATGGTGTAGCCGTCGGCCGGTGCGCGCGCCACGGACGCCGAGCCGATGCTGCCCGCCCCGCCCGGCTTGTTCTCGACGATCACCGGCTGGCCGAGGCGCTCCTGCAGGCGGCGTGCGATGTCGCGCGCGAGCACGTCGGTGCTGCCGCCGGCCGGGATCGGCGCGACGAAGGTGATCGGCTTCGAAGGGTAGGCCCCGGCTTGGGCCAGGGCGGCCTGCGCAAGCAGCGCCGAAGACGCGGCGCCCAGCAGCCAGGCGGCCGAGGCCGCGAACATCCGTTGCAGTCGATTCACTGTCGTCTCCTCACAGGCAAGTGGACGGGTCGGCACGCGGCGCGTGCCCGGGCGCTCAGCGGCCTTCGAACTTCGGCGCGCGCTTGGCGACGAAGGCGGCCGCGCCTTCCTTGTGGTCGTGGCTCGCGAGCAGCTGGTTCTGCACATGCGACTCGAGCTCGAGGAAGGCATCGATGCCGACCCCCGCGGCGCCGACGAACAGGCGCTTGGCCATGCCCAGCGCCAGGCCGGCCGACGTCGCGAGGTCGGTCGCGATCGTCATCGCGCGCTGGTCGAGCTTGTCGTCCTCGACCAGCTCGGTCAGCAGATTGAGGCGCATCGCCTCTTCGCCGGACACGATGCGTGCCGACATCACCAGCTCCTTGGCGCGCAGCACCCCGACGTACTGCGCCAGCAGGAAGGCAGCGCCGCCGTCGGGCGCGAGGCCGATCTTCTTGAAGAGCTGCCCGAACTTCGCAGTGGGGGTGGCGAGGATGTAGTCGCTGGCCAGCGCGAGGCTCCAGCCGATGCCGACGGCCGGCCCGCGCACCGCCGCGATGATCGGCTTTTCGAGGTGGACCATCGCGCGGATCAGCGCGTGGGCGGTGGCCAGCCGGCGGCGGCCGCTGCGGATGTCCGACTTGCCCATCGAGGTCACGTCGGCGCCCGAGCAGAAGGCGTTGTTGGCGCCGGTCAGGATGACGGCCCGCACGGCCTCGTCCTCCGCGAAGCCCTGGAAGGTGGCGATCAGCCGGTCCTTCATCTCGGCGCTCAGGGCGTTGAGGCGCGCGGGGGCATCCAGGGTCACCCGGGCGATGCCGGCGTCGACTTCCACTCGAACCGTCACGGTGTCTCCTTCGGTCCCGGGGCGGGGCGCCCCGGACAAGTGAGCGGCGGCGCCGTGTGCACCGCTTCGCGTCCCATCAACCTAACAATTGGTAGTTTGAGCGTACTACATATCCTCCGCCGCCGCCACGACGGCAGGTATCCGAACGCCGGCTCAGACTGCCTGGTACATCGTGACGACGCAGGCGCCGCCCAGGCCGAGGTTGTGCTGCAGCGCCAGCCGCGCGCCTTCGACCTGCCGCTTGTCGGCCCGCCCGCGCAGCTGTTGCACGAGCTCGGTGCACTGCGCCAGCCCGGTGGCGCCCAGCGGATGGCCCTTGCAGAGCAGCCCGCCCGAGGGGTTGGTGACGACGCGTCCGCCGTAGGTGTTGTCGCCGTCCATCACGAACTTCTCACCGCCGCCCTCAGGCGCCAGGCCGAGCGCCTCGTAGGTGATCAGTTCGTTGGTGGCGAAGCAGTCGTGCAGCTCGACCACGTCGACGTCCTGCGGCCCGCTGCCCGACTGCTCGTAGACGCGACGCGCGGCCTCGCGCGTCATGTCGGCGCCGACCAGCTTCATCATGTCGCCGCTGTCGAAGGTGCTGGGACCGTCGGTGGTCATCGCCTGGGCGACGATGCGCACGCGCGCGTCCAGGCCGTGCTTCTTCGCGAAGGCCTCGGAGCAGACAATGGCCGCTGCAGCGCCGCAGGTCGGCGGGCAGGCCATCAGGCGCGTCATCGGCCCGATCAGCACGGGCGCGGCCATCACCTCCTCGGTGCTGACCTCCTTGCGGAACAGCGCCATCGGGTTGTTGACGGCGTGCCGGCTGGCCTTGGCGCGGATGCGCGCGAACGTCTCGGCCTTCGTGCCGTACTTGGCCATGTGCGCCATGCCCGCGCCGCCGAAGTAGCGGATCGCCAGCGGCACCTCCGGCTCGTCGACGAGCGAGTTGCAGATCGCGTCGAAGCGGTCGAAGCTCGACGGCCGGTCCTTGAAGTAGGTGTCGATCGCGCCGGCCTTCATCTGCTCGAAGCCGAGCGCCAGCACGCAGTCGGCGCCGCCCAGCACCGCCTGGCGCGCGAGGTACAGCGCCGTCGAGCCGGTCGAGCAGTTGTTGTTCACGTTGACGATCGGGATGCCCGACAGGCCGACCTCGTACAGTGCGCGCTGGCCGCAGGTGGAGTCTCCGTAGACGTAGCCGACGTAGGCCTGCTGCACCTGGGCGTACTCGAGCCCGGCATCGGCCAGCGCCGCGCGTGCTGCGGCCGCCCCCATCACGAAATAGGGCTCGCTGGCGGCCGGCTTGGTGAAGGGAATCATGCCGACGCCAGCGACCACGACTGTGTTGCTCATGAAAAACTCCTGATGAACGTGATCGAACGATTGTTAGGTTACTGCCGGGAAAACTGCGGCGTGCGCCGTTCCTCGAACGCCGCCAGGCCCTCGCCCACGTCGTCGCCGAGCAGCGCCGGGACGGCCAGGTCCTGCTCCAGCGCCAGCCCCTCGGCCAGCGGCAGCTCGAGGCCGCGACGCGCGAGGCGCTTCATCGTCGCCAGGCCTTCCCGGCTGCGCGTCGCGAGCCTGGCGCAATAGTCGAGGCTGGTATCGGCCAGCGCGCCGGCTTCGACCACCTGGTTCACCAGCCCCCATTGCAAGGCGGTGGGCGCATCGATCCAGCGCGCGCTGAAGAACAGGTCCAGCGCGCGGCGCAGGCCCACGACGCGCGGCAGGCGCTGGCTGCCGCCCCAGCCGGGAATCAGCCCGTACTGCGCATGCTGGTCGCCGATGCGGAAGTCGCTGGCGGCCAGGACCACGTCGCAGGCCAGCATCAGCTCGCTGCCGCCCGCCAGCACCAGCCCCTGGCAGGCCGCGACCACCGGCAGCTCGCTGGCTTCGAGCCGCTGCAGCACGCGGTGGCCCAGCGCGATGAACTCCGCCATCTGCGCGGCGTCGTGGCGCAGCGCCTTCACCTCGTCGAGGTCGGCGCCGGTGCAGAAGTGCTTGCCCTGGGCGCGGATCAGCAGCGCGCGGACACCCGAGCCGGCGGGCTCGAAGTCGTCGAGCGCCGCGTCGATCGCACGGTAGGCGGCCATCGAGAGGCAGTTGAACCTGTCGGGGTGCGCGAGTTCGATGACGCCCACCGCGTCGACGCGGCTCACCCGCACCGGCGACACGGCGCTCACTTGCGCTTCTCCGCGTACTGCACGGCGATGCGCCCGGCGCGCTCGCGCGCGACGATGAGCTTCATGATCTGCGCCGTGCCGTCGCCGATCTCCAGGCCCATCACGTCGCGCAGGCGCTGCTGGTGCGGCAGGTCCATCGACCAGCCGTAGTGGCCCGAGGTCAGGATGCACTGGTGGATCGCGTCGAAGGCGGTCTTCGGGCCCATCCACTTCACCATCGCCGACTCCGCTGTGTGCGGCTGGCCGGCGTCGCGCAGCGCGAGGCCGTGGTAGCACAGCTCGCGACAGGCCGCGACCAGCGTCTCGAACTCGACGATCGGAAACGACACGCCCTGGTACTGCACCAGCGGCGCGCCCATCGCGTTGCGTTCCTTCATGTACTCCCAGGTCTCGTCGATCGAGGCCTGTGCGGCGGCGAGGCATTGCAGCGCGATCAGGATGCGGCTGAAGTCGAAGCCCTGCATCACCTCGGTGAAGCCCTTGCCCTCTTGCCCCAGCAGGTTCTCGGCCGGCACGCGCAGGTCATCGAAGAACACCGAGCCGCGGCCGACGATCTTGCTGCCCACGTCGTTGAAATGCGTTCGCGACACGCCCGGCTGGTCCAGCGGCACCAGGAAGGCGCTGATGCCGCGCGCGCCATCCTCCGGCTTGCCCGTGCGGGCGAACAGCACCATCGCGTCGGCCTGGTCGGCGAAGCTGATCGAGGTCTTCTCGCCCGACACGACGTACTCGTTGCCGACGCGGCGCGCCTTCAACGACAGGTTGGCAGCGTCCGAGCCGCCGCGCGGCTCCGTGAGGCCCAACGCCATGATGGCCTCGCCGGCGACCATCCGCGTGTTCCAGTGGCGCGCCAGCTCGGGGTTGGCGGCGCGGTGGATGATCGCGCCCATCAGCGAGCACAGCAGCTGCACATAGGCGACGTTGAAATCGCCGTAGGCGATCTCCTCCATGATCAGGCCGGAGGTGACGCTGCTCTCGCCGAGTCCGCCATACGCTTCGGGCAGGTCGATGCCGATCAGGCCCAGCGAGCCCATTTCCCTCATCAGCGCGCGATCGATCGTTCCAGCGGCTTCGCGCTTCTGGTACTCGGGCCGGAGCTTCTCGCGCGCGTAGCGGCGCGCCACGTCGCGCAAGGCTGCCTGGTCGTCGTTGAACAGCATCGTTGGGTTCCTGGAGGTATGGCGGAAAGCGGGCGTGGGACGGAGCAGGTCGGCGAAGCTATAGTACCAAACAACCGTTAGGCAACGAATTGGAGAATGGCTTTGGATGGACTGGAAGAGCTGCCCGTGAGCAGAGCGGCGCTGGCGTATCCCTTCGCGGAGCCGCCGGCGCGTGGCCGCACGATCGAGGTGGCGCCCGGCGTGCACTGGATACGCATGCCGCTGCCCTTCGCGCTGAACCACATCAACCTGTGGGCGATCGACGACGAGGCCGGCTGGGCCGTGGTCGACACCGGCGTGCGAACCGACGATTCGGTCGCGGTGTGGCGCGAGCTGTTCAGCAACGCGCCCGACGACCGCTCGCTGACCCGCGTCTTCGTCACGCACATGCACCCGGACCACGTGGGCCTGGCCGGGTGGCTGACGCGCAAGTTCAGCGTGCGGCTTTGGATGACGCGGCTGGAGTACCTCAGCTGCCGCACGGCGGTGTCGGACACCGGTCGCGAAGCGCCGCCCGACGCGATCCGCTTCTTCCGCCGCGCCGGCTGGGGCGATGCGGCGATCGAGGCCTACCGCGCGCGCTTCGGCAACTTCGGCAAGAACATCCACGCGCTGCCCGACAGCTTCCGGCGCCTGAGCGACGGCGAGGAGCTGCGCATCGGTGCGCATGCCTGGCACGTCATCGTCGGCAACGGCCACTCGCCCGAGCACGCCTGCCTCTACTGCCCCGACCTCGCGGTGCTGATCTCCGGCGACCAGGTGCTGCCGCGCATCTCGTCGAACGTATCGGTCTACCCCATCGAGCCCGACGCCAACCCGATGGCCGACTGGCTCGCGTCGCTCGACAAGCTGCAACGCCTCGTGCCCGACGACGTGCTCGTGCTGCCGTCGCACAACGAGTGCTTCCGCGGGCTGCACGCCCGCATCGATTCCCTGCGCGAGGGACAGGAGCGATCGCTGCAGCGGCTGCGGCGCACGCTGAAGGAACCCAAGCGCGCGATCGACGTCTTCTGCGCGCTGTTCGCCCGCGGCATCGGCGAATCGGACGTGGCACTGCTCGGGCTGGCGACCGGTGAGACCCTGGCCTGCTTGAACTACCTGCTGCAGCGCGGCGAGCTGCAGCACGAGGACGACGAGGACGGCGTGGCGTGGTATCGCCTCGCGCCCGCATCCTGAGGCTGCCGGCGCTCAGTCGCGCTGCCCTGCCACCGCGCCGCCCTCCGTGTCCCCCTCGTCATCGAGCCGCCGCATGTTCTCCAGCAGCTTCAGCATGTAGTGCAGCGTGTGCGTCACGTCGTCCGTCGAGAACCCGTCCAGCGCCTTCCGATAGTACGCGTCGATCTTCGGCCGCGCCTCGTTCGTCCACACCCGTCGACCTGACTTCGTCATCGAGACCAGCCGCGAGCGGCGGTCCTTGCCGTCGGGGGCGGTCTTCAGGTGCCCGTCGCGCTCCATGCGGCTGATCAGGCCGGCGAGGTTCTGGCGGCTCACCATAAGGTAGCGCGCCAGGTTGCCGACGCTCATGCCGCCTTCGGCCTGCGGCCGCGACAGCGCGCCGAGCACCGCCCACTGCTGCGTCGTCAGCCCCTCGGCCTCCACGGCGCGCGTGCCCGTCTTGTGCAACATATTGGCGCATTGGTACAGGCGAAAGAACAACCTGTTCGCTAGTTCCATTCGGGTGGTCGTGCTCGCGTCGTCATGTTTCGGCATGGTCCCTCCTGGCTCACTGTATTGCGTCAGTGGCGTCAACAGTTTAACATCCGACAACCTATTGGCGTAATCCTGCGCGTCGTCGTGCAGGCAAGGAGACTCCCATGCAACGACTCGATGGCAAGACGGTGGTCGTCACCGGCGGCGGTGGCGGGATCGGCGGGGCCACCTGCCGGCGCCTCGCGTCCGAAGGCGCGCAGGTGGCCGTGTTCGATGTGCGCCTCGACGCCGCCGAGACAGTGGCCGCGGGCATCCGCAAGTCCGGCGGGCGCGCGCAGGCCTTCGTCTGCGACATCACGCAGCGCGCCAGCGTCGACGCCGCGGTCGCGCAGGCCGGCAGCGCGCTCGGCCCCATCGACGTGCTGGTGAACAACGCCGGCTGGGACGTCTTCAAGCCCTTCACCAAGACCGAGCCGTCGGAATGGGAACGGCTGATCGCCATCAACCTCATCGGCGCACTTCACATGCACCACGCGGTGCTGCCCGGCATGGTCGAGCGCCGCCGCGGCCGCATCGTCAACGTGTCGTCCGACGCGGCGCGCGTGGGTTCGTCCGGCGAGGCGGTGTACGCCGCGTGCAAAGGCGGCCTGGTGTCGTTCTCGAAGACGCTGGCGCGCGAGCATGCGCGCCACGGCATCACGGTCAACGTGGTGTGCCCCGGCCCGACCGACACCGCACTGTTCGCCGATTTCAAGAACGCCGCCTCCAACCCGGAGAAGCTGATGCAGGCCTTCGAGCGCTCGATCCCGCTCGGCCGCATCGGCCAGCCCGACGACCTGCCCGGCGCCATCGCCTTCTTCGCCAGCGACGACGCGGCCTTCGTCACGGGCCAGGTACTGAGCGTCTCCGGCGGCCTGACGATGGCCGGCTGACCCCCCACCCTTTCCCCCGAGGACCCCACCATGCAATACGAAGACATCCTGTTCGAGGTGCGCAACGGCGCCGCCTGGATCACCATCAACCGGCCCGACAAGATGAACGCGTTCCGCGGCCGCACCTGCGACGAACTGATCCACGCGGTCAACCGCGCCGGCTACGACAAGGCGATCGGCGTCATCGTGCTGGCCGGCGCCGGCGACAAGGCCTTCTGCACCGGCGGCGACCAGTCCGCCCACGACGGCCAGTACGACGGCCGCGGCACCATCGGCCTGCCGGTCGAAGAACTGCACAACGCGATCCGCGACGTGCCCAAGCCCGTCATCGCCCGCGTGCAGGGCTACGCGATCGGCGGCGGCAACGTGCTGTGCACGATCTCCGACTTCACCATCGCCTCCGAGAAGGCGCAGTTCGGCCAGGTCGGCCCCAAGGTCGGCTCGGTCGATCCGGGCTTCGGCACGGCCTTCCTTGCGCACGTAGTCGGCGAGAAGAAGGCGCGCGAGATGTGGTACCTGTGCCGCCGCTACAAGGCGAGCGAGGCGCTGGCGATGGGCCTGGTCAACACCGTGGTGCCGCACGACCAGCTCGACGCCGAAGTGCAGAAGTGGTGCGACGAGATCATGGAGCGCAGCCCGACCGCGCTGGCCATTGCCAAGCGCTCGTTCAACATGGACACGGCGCACCAGGCGGGCATCGCCGGCATGGGCATGTACGCGCTGAAGATGTACTACGACACCGACGAGTCGCGCGAGGGCGTCAAGGCCTTCCTCGAGAAGCGCAAGCCCGATTTCCGCAAGTACGCGAAGTAAGGCGCGCGCGGACACACCCATGGCTTTAGACAACGAATCCTTCGACCTGCTGCTGGCCACCGTGCAGCGGTTCATCCGCGACCGCCTCGTTCCCGCAGAGAACACGGTCGAGGAACTCGACGACGTGCCGGCCGACATCGTGGCCGACATGAAGGAGATGGGCCTGTTCGGCCTGTCGATCCCGGAGCAGTACGGCGGCATCGGGCTGTCGATGAGCCAGGAGTGCCAGGTCGCGTACGAGTTCGGTCAGACCGCGCTGGCCTTCCGCTCGGTGTTCGGCACCAACGTCGGCATCGGCTCGCAGGGCATCCTGATCGACGGCACGGAAGCGCAGAAGGCCGACTATCTGCCGCGCGTGGCGAGCGGCGAGCTGATGATGTCGTTCGCGCTGACCGAGCCCGACGCCGGCTCGGACGCGGCTGCCATCAAGACGCGCGGCGAGCGCGACGGCGACGTCTACGTGCTCAACGGCGGCAAGCGCTTCATCACCAACGCGCCGCGCGCCGGCGCCTTCACGCTGATGGCGCGCACCGACGGACCGGGCGCGGGCGGCATCAGCTCGTTCATCGTGCCGGCCGACCTGCCCGGCCTCACGCTCGGCAAGCCCGACAAGAAGATGGGGCAGCGCGGCACCAAGACCTGCGACGTGATCCTCGAGAACGTGCGCGTGCCGGCGGCCAACATCATCGGCGGCGTGCCGGGCAAGGGCTTCAAGACCGCGATGAAGGTGCTCGACCGCGGGCGCCTGCACATCTCGGCGGTGGCCTGCGGCATGGCGCAGCGCATCCTCCACGAGGCGGTCGGCTATGCGCGCGAGCGCAAGCAGTTCGGCCAGGCGATCGGCGAGTTCCAGCTGGTGCAGGCGATGCTGGCCGACAGCCAGGCCGAGCTGTATGCGGGCTGGTCGATGGTGCAGGACTGCGCCGGCCGCTACGACGCCAAGCCGGCCGGCAAGAGCGACCCGGACGTCAGCATGCGCGCGGCCTGCACGAAGATGTTCTGCACCGAGATGGTCGGCCGCGTGGCCGACCGCGGCGTGCAGGTGCACGGGGGCGCCGGCTACATCAACGAGTACAAGGTCGAGCGCTTCTACCGCGATGTGCGGTTGCTGCGGCTGTACGAGGGCACGACGCAGATCCAGCAGCTCATCATCGGCCGCGCGCTGATGCGCGGCGACTGACGACCCACGCCCCGCGCCTTGCGCGCTGCCCGCGCCGCCGCGGGCGCGCCACACCCGCGGACCGGCCCGGCCGGAGCCGCGGTGGCCACCCGACGGCGTGCTTCCATGGACAACCGAAATGACATCCTCTGAAATCCTCGCGCAGCACGGGCCGCGCGAATCGATGGACTACGACGTGGTCGTGGTCGGCGCCGGCCCGGCCGGCCTCGCCACCGCCATCCGCCTGAAGCAGCTCGCGGCCGAACGCGGCAGCGAGGTGTCGGTGGTCGTGCTCGAAAAAGGCTCCGAACCCGGCGCGCACATCCTCAGCGGCGCGGTGATGGACCCGCGCGCCCTCAGCGAGCTGATCCCCGACTGGCAGCAGCGCGGCGCGCCGCTGAACCAGCGGGTGAGCGGCGACGAGGTGCTGTTCCTCAGCGAGACCGGTGCACGCAAGACCCCCGGCTGGCTCGTGCCCGACTGCCTGCACAACGAAGGCAACTACGTCATCAGCCTCGGCGCGGTGACGCGCTGGCTGGCCGCGCAGGCCGAGGCGCTGGGGGTCGAGGTCTTTGCCGGCTTTCCGGCGGCGGAGGTGCTGTACGACGACGCCGGCGCGGTGCGCGGCGTGGCCACCGGCCACCTCGGCATCGGGCGCGACGGGCAGCCCAACGACGGCTTCCAGCTCGGCATGGAGCTGCTCGGCAAGTACACGGTGTTCGCCGAAGGCGCGCGCGGCCAGCTCGGCAGGCAGCTGATCGCGAAGTACGCGCTCGACGCGGGCCGCGATCCGCAAAGCTACGCGCTGGGCATCAAGGAGCTGTGGGAAGTGCCCGAGGCGCAGGCGCGGCCCGGCTTGGTGGTGCACACCGCCGGCTGGCCGATGGACGCCGAGACCTACGGCGGCGGTTTTCTCTACCACCTCGAAGGCGGCCAGGTCGCGCTCGGCTTCGTCAACGGGCTGGACTACAAGAACCCGTGGCTGAGCCCCTTCGAGGAGATGCAGCGCTGGAAGACGCATCCGTCCATCCGCGCGCACATCGAGGGCGGCAAGCGCATCGGCTACGGCGCGCGCGCCATCACGGCGGGCGGGTTGCTGAGCCTGCCCAAGCTGGTGTTCCCGGGCGGCGCGCTGGTCGGCTGCGAGGCCGGCACGCTGAACGCGTCGCGCATCAAGGGCAGCCACGCCGCCATCAAGACCGGCATGCTGGCCGCCGAAGCTGCCTTCGAGGCGCTGGCCGCGGGCCGCGCACAAGACGAGTTGGCCGCCTACCCGGCCGCGTTCGAGCAGAGCTGGCTGCACGAGGAGCTGCAGCGCTCGAAGAACTTCAAGCAGTGGTTCAAGAAGGGCGCGACGGTCGGCACACTGATGACCGGCATCGAGCAGTGGCTGCTGCCGCGGCTGGGCATCAAGCGCCCGCCGTGGACGGTGCACCGCAAGGTCGCCGACCACGCCGCGCTGCGGCCGGCCGCGGAGTGCACGCCGATCGCCTACCCCAAGCCCGACGGCAAGCTGAGCTTCGACCGCCTGAGCTCGGTGTTCGTCAGCAACACCAACCACCAGGAAGACCAGCCGCCGCACCTCACGCTGAAGGACGCCGGCGTGCCGGTGGCCGTGAACCTCGCGCGCTACGCCGGGCCCGAAAGCCGCTACTGCCCGGCCGGCGTGTACGAGTTCGTGAAGACTGACGACGGCGCCGACCGGCTGCAGATCAACGCGCAGAACTGCGTGCACTGCAAGACCTGCGACATCAAGGACCCGACGCAGAACATCGTCTGGGTCGCGCCCGAAGGCGGCGGCGGCCCCAACTACGCGGGCATGTGACCCGCCCGGAGACCGAATGACTTCCCACCGCACCGTGTTCCACTGGGACGACCCCCTGCTGCTCGAGCAGCAGCTCGACAGCGACGAGCGCGCGGTGCGCGACGCCGCGCGCGCGTACTGCCAGGACCGGCTCGCGCCGCGCGTGCTCGAGGCGTTCCGCCACGAGCGAACCGACCCGGCGATCTTCCGCGAGATGGGCGAGTTGGGCCTGCTCGGCCCCACCATCCCCGAGGCCTACGGCGGCGCGGGCCTGAACTACGTCTGCTACGGCCTGATCGCGCGCGAGGTCGAGCGGGTCGACTCCGGCTACCGCTCGATGATGAGCGTGCAGAGCTCGCTGGTGATGGTGCCGATCAACGAGTTCGGCAACGAGGCGACGCGGCAGAAGTACCTGCCCGCGCTCGCGCGCGGCGAATCGATCGGCTGCTTCGGCCTGACCGAGCCCGACCACGGCTCCGACCCCGGCAGCATGGTCACGCGCGCGCGCAAGGTGCCCGGCGGCTACAGCCTGAGCGGCGCCAAGATGTGGATCAGCAACAGCCCGATCGCCGACGTGTTCGTCGTGTGGGCCAAGGACGACGAGGGCGCGATCCGCGGCTTCGTGCTCGAGAAGGGCTGGAAGGGGCTGCGCGCGCCGGCCATCCACGGCAAGGTGGGCCTGCGCGCGAGCATCACCGGCGAGATCGTGATGGACGCGGTGTTCTGCCCCGAGGAGAACGCCTTCCCCGAGGTGCGTGGGTTGAAAGGCCCGTTCACCTGCCTGAACAGCGCGCGCTACGGCATCGCCTGGGGCGCGCTGGGCGCGGCCGAGGACTGCTGGCACCGCGCGCGC
>Ga0208125_100253_pt1 | contig 41813 bp, 42 predicted proteins | sample LakWasM128_HOW14_2_FD_183938 | JGI IMG/M metagenome (GOLD analysis project Ga0208125, IMG submission 183938) | Freshwater sediment methanotrophic microbial communities from Lake Washington under simulated oxygen tension - Sediment Metagenome... | ecosystem: Environmental > Aquatic > Freshwater >...
GGATGAGTTGCAGGACGCTTATAGAAAGCATTTGCGCGAGCATTTCGACGTGACATTCAATCAGCTCTTCACATTGGCCAATATGCCGATCCAGCGCTTCGGATCGACGCTGGTTTCCAAAGGTCAGTTCGGTAGCTATATGGCCTTGCTGCGCAGCGCCCATCGCCCGGAAAACCTGGCGCAGGTGATGTGTCGCAGCCTGGTGAGTGTCGATTGGCAGGGCTATCTCTACGACTGCGACTTCAACCAGCAGTTGGGCATGCCGATTCGCGTCGCGGGCAAGCCGCGCGTCCACCTGGTCGAGATCCAGGCTCGGCAGCTCGAGGATCAGCCCATCCGGGTGGCTGACCACTGCTTCGGCTGCACGGCCGGACAGGGTTCCAGCTGCGGGGGCGCTCTGGACGACGCAAGCAACGCCAAGGCCTGCGCACACTGAACACAAGAGGAAGGCACGTCATGCACGACATTGTCCAGGACTACTACGGCCAGCAGCTCAAGAGCAGCGCCGATCTCAAGACTTCGGCCTGCTGCGATATCACCCAGGTGCCGGAATGGCTTAAGCCCCTGCTGGCCCGCATTCATCCCGAAGTGCTGTCCCGCTATTACGGTTGTGGCCTGGTATGCCCGCCAGCCCTGGATGGATGCCGTGTGCTGGACCTGGGCTGCGGCTCCGGGCGCGACGTGTATGCCCTGGCACAGTTGGTCGGCCCGACCGGACAAGTGGTCGGCGTCGACATGACCGACGAGCAGCTCGCGGTGGCGGAGCGATACCACGGTCATCATGCCCAGCTGTTTGGCTATGACAACGTCCACTTTCTGCAAGGCTATATCGAGCGCCTCGACGAGTTGGGGCTGGAAGCGGGGAGTTTTGACGTAATCGTCTCGAACTGTGTCGTCAACCTGTCGCCCGACAAGGACGCAGTCATGCGTGGCGTGCAGCGGCTGCTGAAGCCAGGCGGGGAGTTCTATTTCTCCGACGTCTATGCCGACCGTCGCGTGCCCGAAGCAGTGCGCAACGATCCCGTGCTGTATGGCGAATGTCTGGGTGGGGCGCTGTACTGGAACGACTTCCTGCGCCTGGCTCAGGCACATGGGTTTGCCGACCCGCGATTGACGGAGGATCGCCCCCTGGCCGTGACCGACCCGGCCTTGGCTGAGCGCATCGGCAACCTTCGTTTCTTCTCCGCCACCTACCGCCTGTTCAAGATCGATGCACTGGAATCGGCCTGCGAGGACTATGGCCAGGCCGTGATCTACCGCGGCACCATGCCTCGGCATGCCGACCGCTTCACGCTCGACAAGCATCACAGCATGGAGACCGGGCGGGTCTTTCCGGTGTGCGGCAATACCTGGCGCATGCTGCGTGACACGCGTTTTGCCGCGCACTTCGACTTCGTCGGCAACTTCGATCGGCACCACGGCCTCTTCGAAGGCTGTGGCAGCAGCATGCCGTTTGAACCCGCAGCAGGCGCCACGGCAGCGCCTGCCTGCTGCTGAAGGGCGTGCGATGCATAACCGAATCAATCGCCGGCAACTTCTGTTCGCAGCGCTTGGCACCGGCGCCAGCACGCTGTCATCACCAGCCTGGTCGGCGGAGCGGCTGACCCTGACGGGTTCCAGCACCGTGGCGCCACTGGCGCTTGAGATCGCGAAGCGCTTCGAGAGGCTCCATCCTGGCGTGCGGGTCGACGTGCAATCGGGTGGTTCGTCGCGCGGCATCGCCGACGCACGCTCTGGGGCGGCACAAATCGGCATGGTGTCCAGAGCGCTGAATCCGGACGAAAGGGACCTCACGGCCAGCACCATTGCCATGGACGGCATCAGCCTGATCGTGCATCGCAGTAACCCGATCACGACCTTGAGCGATGACCAGGTCAAGGCCATCTACACAGGGCAGATCAAAAACTGGCGTGAGGTGGGCGGGTCGGATCGCACCATCAGCGTGGTCAACAAAGCCGAGGGGCGGTCGACGTTGGAGTTGTTCCTCGCGCACTACCAGCTGAAGAACAGCGACATCCGTGCGCAGGTCGTGATCGGCGACAACCAGCAAGGTATCAAGACGGTGGCGGCCAACCCGGGCGGCATCGGCTATGTGTCCATAGGCACCGCAGAGTTCGAAGCCAGCCATGGCGCGCCAATCCGCCTGCTGGATATGGCGGGGGTGCCGGCCGCGGTCGCCGAGGTACGCAAGGGCCGCTTCCCGTTGTCTCGCCCACTGAACCTGGTTGTTCGCGGCGAGCCTTCGCCGCTGGCCAAGGGTTTCGTCGCCTTTGCACGGTCCACCGCCGTGCATGATCTGGTCGAAGCGCAATTCTTCGTCACCCTGGCGCCGAACTGAACACACGCATCCCATGCGCGTCGCCTCGGACCTCATCGCCAGCCGCCTGCTCGGTGCATTCGCCGGCACTGCAGCGCTGCTTCTGGCGCTGGTGTTGGGCTTCTTGATGCGCGAGGCTGCGCCGGTGCTCAGCGCGGGCCACGTCTGGCATTTTCTGACCGATGATGGCTGGTATCCGTTGGAGCAGCGCCTGGGCCTACTGCCCATGGTGTGGGCCTCGTTGGCGGTCTTACTGGGCGCGCTGCTGCTGGCCGTTCCCCTGGGTCTGGCAACTGCTGTCTACGAGACCTTCCTGGCTGCGCCTGCGGTGGCATCGGTCCTGCGTCTGGGCATGGGCCTGCTGGCGGGCATTCCTTCCGTCGTCTACGGCTTGTGGGGCTTGACCATGCTGGTGCCGCTCATCGCCGGATGGCAAGCGCCTGGCACCAGTCTGCTGGCAGCGGTCTTGGTGCTGGCATTGATGATCGTACCTACCGTTGCCATTACCGGTGCCGCTGCCCTGGCGCGGGTGCCGCTGCCCTGGCTGCAAGGCGCGTCGGCGTTGGGCCTGTCGCGTCGGACGCTGGTCATGGGCGTGGCCTTGCCCGCGGCCCGAGGCGGGATCGTGGCCGGCATCGTTTTGGCTGCGGCGCGTGCCCTGGGCGAGACGATGGCCGTGCTCATGGTGGCAGGAAACGTCGTTCAGACCCCAGGCAGTGTGTTTGATCCCGTGCGTGTTCTCACCGCCAACATCGCGCTGGAAATGGCCTATGCAACTGGCGATCATCGTGCCGCGCTGTTTGCGTCGGGGCTGGCATTGGCCCTGCTAGTGCTCGCGCTGACCGCCATGGCACATCTTGCGCAGTGGGGAGCCGGCCATGCGCCTTGAACCGCCCATGCGGAATCGGGCCGACAGGCTGTTCGGCGCGACCGTGGGTGCTGCTGCCGCCCTGCTCATGCTGGTACTGGCCTGGGTGCTCTGGGACGTCGTGCGTCAGGGGCTGCCGATGTGGTCGTGGGCCTATTTGCTTGACGAGCCGGGCAACGCTGGGCGTTCCGGTGGCATTGCGCCCATCCTGGTTGCCACTCTGGCTATCCTTGGCGTCGCGCTGGCTGTGGCCTTGCCCCTAAGTCTGGGCACAGCGGTCTGGCTGGCCGAGTTCATGTCCGGCCGAGCCATGCCGGTGCGACTGGCTCTGCATGCCCTGGCAGGTGTTCCGTCCATCGTGTTCGGTCTGTTCGGGAGTGCGTTTTTCAGCGCGTTCCTGGGCCTCGGATTTTCCATCCTTTCAGGCGGGCTAACGCTGGCATGCATGATGCTGCCCCTGTTGATCAGCACCGCCGAGGCGGGCCTATCGGCGCTACCCGACGAATGGCGGCGCGGCGGCGCCGCGCTCGGCATGTCGCGAGCCAGTCTGGTGCTTCAGGTGCTGTTGCCGGCGGCCGCTCCTGCCGTCGTGGCTGGCGCGGTTCTGGCGGTGGGGCGCGCCACGGCAGAAACCGCAGCGCTGATCTTCACCAGTGGCTACGTCGACCGCATGCCCGGTTCATGGCTGGACTCCGGCCGCAGCCTTGCCGTCCATGTCTACGACCTGTCGATGAATGTGGCAGGCGGTGACCGCGCCGCCTACGCGGCTGCCGCAGTACTCGTCGTGCTGATACTGATCATCAATCTGTCGGCCGCCTCGGTCGGCCAGCGCTGGGCGTTGCGCCGGCTGACGCTGGCCTGACCGCAATGTCGGCGCGCAAGGGAGCAAGCACGCATGACCCACTCACACGATTCCGGACCTGACACGGCCTTTACCCTGGGGCGGGTGGAGTGCGGCAACGCCTGCTGCAACCCCGTGCCTCTTCTCAGCGTCAACGATCTGTCGGTGGCTTATGGCAACCAGACCGTGCTGGATGGTGTGTCGCTCGATATCTACAAGGGCTGTATCACGGCGCTGATTGGGCCTTCCGGCTGCGGCAAGACGTCCTTCCTGTCTGCCTTGAACCGCATGAGTGACCTCGTCCCTGGGGCGCAGGTGGCGGGCTCGGTACGCCTGGATGGTCAGAACATCCGCGCTCCCGACATCGATGTGCGAGCACTGCGCCAGCGGGTGGGCATGATTTTTCAGAAGCCCAACCCGTTCCCGCTGTCGATCCGCCGCAATCTTGAACTGCCGCTACGCGAGCAAGGCCTGCGGGATCGCGATGAGCTGGCGGATCGCGTCGAGGCGGCGCTGACCGATGTCGGCCTTTGGCCCGAAGTACGCGATCGATTGAATGCCCCGGCCCTGGGCTTGTCCGGTGGCCAGCAGCAGCGCTTGTGCATCGCTCGCGCCCTGGTTTTGCGGCCCGAAGTGCTGCTTATGGACGAACCTTGCTCGGCTCTCGATCCTCTGTCTTCGGGCGTGGTCGAGGATCTGATCGTGCGCCTTCGCGGCAACTACACCGTGGTCATCGTGACGCACAACCTGGCTCAGGCGCGACGCATTGCCAATTACGCCGCCTTCTTCTGGATGACGGAGCGGGTCGGCAACCTGATCGAGTTCTCGGCGTCACAACCCATGTTCGAGCGCCCCCGCCACCCACTCACGGCAGCGTACTTGGGCGGAGTCCGGGGATAGCATCTCCGTCTGTCAAGTCACGCGGGTGACCCGCGCCGAAAGCGCATTCCAGGAGACTCAGCAATGCAACTGAAGGCCATCTATTTCGACACGGGCGGAACGGTGCTCGACTGGCACGGCGGTCTGGTGAAGGCCTTGGTTCGGATCGGGAAGGCGCGAGGCATTGAGCGGGACTGGCACTTGCTGGCCAACGACTGGCGACGCCGTGCGATGAAGCGCATCGTCGGCCAGATCGGCCCGAGTTTCAATATGGACGATGTGCATCGCGACGCATTGGCAGAAACCCTGCAAGCGTTTGACCTGGATGCATTCTCGCCAGCAGACCGGCAATCCCTTTGGCAGACTTGGCACGAACTTGACGCTTGGCCAGACTTTGCGGCGGCACTGGCCAGCATGCGGGCACGGTTACCGGTGGTGTCGTTCACGATGCTGCCGACGTCGCTGGTGGTAGACGTGTCGCGGCGCAATGCGCTGAATTGGGATGCCATCATTTCCTGCGAAATGATCGGCCAGTACAAGCCCCATCCGCAGGCCTACGCTACGGCAGCACGCTGGATGGGCTTGGCACCAGCCGAGATCCTGATGGTGGCCTGCCACAACTTCGATCTCAACGCCGCCCACACGGCAGGCTTTCGAACGGCGTTCGTCAGGCGACCCGATGAATGGGGCCCCGAAGGCCCGCCAGATCCAAATCCCAACATGGTGTACGACATGGTGGAAGACGGATTCTCGGGCCTGGCGCTTCGGCTGGCAGCGATGCACGCCTGACGCTGGATGCAAGCCTGCACAAATGAGCAAGCTGCGGAATTTCGGACCGGCATCCTTGCGGATGTTGCACGCCGCCGGCATTCAAACCGAAGCCGAGTTGCGAGCACTTGGTGCTGTGGCAGCTTATGTTGCGGTCAAGAGGGCTGGGCAGAACGCCAGCCTCAATCTGCTGTGGGCCATCGAGGGCGCCTTGACCGAACAGGACTGGCGAAGCGTGGCACGTGAGGACCGAACGCGGCTGTTGCTGCAATTGGACGATATGGAGCGGTTATAGGCGGCTGAGAATTGGCTCTACGGTTTTGCCAGCCATGTTTTGCGATTACTCATACACCGAGCACTTCCCGCTCACCGCGGCTCCATCGCCACATCTCAATGAAGTCGAACACCAAGGAGAGGCCGTTGACCCCAATGACTGCCACCATGAATCCCTCAGTGGCGGTATCGATTTGAGCCGAGTCCGGTGCGAGCAGTTGGCTGAGCAGCACGAACAGGAGTGGCAACCACACCAGATGGGTGAAGGAGAGTAGACGCGTCAGACCAGCCTGGATGAAGACCATTGGCAGGTTGACGACCGCCACCACCGCGAACGCAGCAGCCGTCAAGCGCCCCGCGGCTGTGTCGAGAAAAGCCAGTGACGCCATGTTTGTCGCCACCAGGATGACGAGCCACAGCTGAACCCAGCGTGGAATGCCGGTCAGCGACCGCCAGGCACTTGTCAGGCGTGCCTTCAAGGCTGCAGCGCTTCAATTGTGAACTGGGCGCTGTTGCCGCCGATCAGTTCCACCGTCGGGCGGTACAGGCCTGGCAGCGAACCGGCCTTGAATTGGATCGTGAGCAGGCCCGGATTGGGTTTGCCGCCCCCAACAGCTGTGGGAAAGCCTGCATGGCGAGCGGTCTGGCCAGAAAGCACGGGGCTGCCCTCGGCGTCGACGGGGCTGCGGGCCATCTGACCGCTCGCCCCCTGCGGGGCCGCGCCAATGATTCCGCCTATGACCTTGTCTGTTGCGGGATCCAGTCGCTTGTCACCATTGCTGTCCTGCACCAGCAGGCCGCCCGTGTAGCGCGGAAAGCGCGCGATATCGCGAGGCGCGATGCCTACGCCATTCAAGGCCTCACCCTGCGGCCCCCAAAGCAGAACACCCAGTTGCAGCGGAGCCTCCTGCCCCACGGACACCTTCTGATAGTCCGCATTGGCGCCAGGCGCCAGATGAAAATTTGTCGGCGCCAACCGTGCTTCTGGCGCATGGTCGAGCACATTGACCTGCCCTTGCCAAGTTGCCAGTTGCTGTCCCGTCGCCGACATCTGGACGACCGAGACCGGATAGTTGCCGGCCATGGGATTGATGAAGCTGCGGCCCCGCAGGTGAATGGCCTTGATGCCCGGCGCGTTGGCGCCGCTGGCCGCGATGTCCTGCAGCGCAGTGACCCGCATGGCGTTTGATGCATGGTCATAGGACACCGCATACTGTCCTGCCATTCGTACGGCGCCCTGTGGCCAGCCCTTGGTCAGGACCAGATTGCTGTCTCGGTCGGTGCTGATGGCCACACTGGCGTTGCGCTTGAACGCGGACGGCAGACGCAGGAGCAGCGATTCACCCGCGCGCAAGGCCAAGCCTGGAACGGCGGGATTGGCGTCGGGCACCAGCATGAACACGATGTCGGTCGCTTGCGCAGCCACGTGCCCGTCATAGGTGACCGGTGCGGGTGCGGTAGGCAGCGACTCAGGTGCGGTGGCGCAGGCGCCCAGGGCCAGGGCGACGGCGCTCAGCAGCATTTTGGTTTTCATGCTTCGATTCCTTCAACTAGACAGTGACCCCTGTCGGGGATTTGCCGGGCTCAGATACCGACGGTGAGATTGACCCACGCCTCCGGTAGCCACTGCAGCACACGGGCCTCGAACCACTTGTCGGCACCGCTCACAATGCCTACGCCCATCAGCAGGAGCAAGATGGCGAAGCCCTTGCGGACGCCCTCGATACGGGCGAGCACCCAATCGCGTACGCGTACGAAGCCTGAGCGGGAGGCATAGGCCACGCCGACTAGCGGGATCGCGGCACCGACGCCGAAGATTCCGAGCACCAGGCCGCCGCGCGCAACGCCACCGTCGCTGGCAACCAGGGTGAGGGCCGATCCGAGCAGAGGCCCGGAGCACGGGCTCCAGACCAGACCCAGCATCGATCCGAGCACAAACGCACCCAGCAGCGAGCCGCCGTCGAGCCTGGACGACGCCGTATTGGCCGAGCTGGCAATAGGCAGCATCCACTGCGTGAATCGTTCACCGAGCTGGGGAATCAACATCACGAGCGCGAACGCGATCAGCATGGCTGCGCCGGCGGTGCGCACGGAATCGGCATCGATGCCCAGGGCGGGCCCGAGTGCGCCCAGCACCATCCCTATAACGGCGAAGGAGAGGGTCATGCCCGCTCCCATGGCAACCGGCGCCAAGCGGCTGCCCTGCAGGACGCCGCCCAGGACCAGCGGCAGCAGCGGAAACACGCAGGGCGACAAGGTCGTCAAGCTGCCGGCAGCAAGACTCAGCCCGAGCTGAGGCAAAGACAAGGTGAGCGACATCGCTATGTGTCCTGCTCGGCAGCCTTAGAGACCGGCCTTCAATGCACCGCGGATGCTTTCAACGGATGTGTCGCCGACCAGTCGCGCGCGCTCCTGCTGGCCATGCAGTACCACCAGAGTCGACTGTCCCCGGACATTGAAGCGTCGCTTGAGGTCCTTCTCGGTGTCGTAGTTCGCAACGAGCACGGTCAGGTCCAGACCTGCCTCCGACTTGAGCGCTTGCAGGGCCTTCTCCTGCGCGCGGCAGGTCGGGCACCAGTCGGCATGGAAGTGCACGGCGATGGGCTTGTCGGCCTTCTGCGCTTCGGCCAGTGCTGCCGCGGCATAGGGTTTGACTTCCAGCGCGTGCGCGGCGAACGCGACGCCTGCCAGCGCAAGGGCTGTGGTGATCTTGAACAGAATAGTCATAGAGATTCCTTTGAGAGCGTGGAGTCGGATGGTGGAAGTGGGTCAGCGGTCGGCCTTGACGGTCAGCCCGCGCAGCGTCGCCAGGGTTTCAAGCGCGTCCAGGTCGGCGGCCCAATCGATGCGGGAGAAGCTCAGCACCTCCCGCGAGTGGTCCTTCAATGCCGCAGGCAATGGACCGGCTTGGGCCAGCCGACGGTCGCGCTGGTGCAGCAGTTGCGCGACCAGCGGGCGGTACACGCGGGTGAATCCCGTGATCCATTCGCATGAAAGTTCGTGTCCCGGCACGGCACTGGCTCGGAACCGATCAACGCAGGCCAGTGTGGCTTGCGCGTCGAACCAATGCCCGTCGGTGACCCATTGATTGACCGTGAACAGCGCGACGGGCAGGCCACGGGCATCCAGGGAGATGGCGAACAGATGCGATGGCGCGGAACGTTTCCAGCCGCGGTGGTCGGGCCTCAGATAGCGTCGCTTGCCCGAGGCGCTGGCATGCCAGAACAAGTGCAGGTGACCGTGTTCCAGGTCGCCGTCGCGGTGAGCGTGGTAATAGAACTGTGAGCCGTGGCGACGATCGACGACATCGTCGGCCGGATAGTGCTCAAACTCCAGCACCTCTTGCCCGGCAATCCAGCTCTGCAGCAGCGACCCGGCCGACGCTGTCACGGCCGCAAAGGCGGCCACGCTCTTCCGCGCCGCCTTGAGCGTGACCAGCAGTTGGGCATCGCCGACGGAGCGCCAATGCTTGAGAAGCGGATTTGAAGCGGCCATGGTACGGGGGCGAGGCGAGCTCAGGATGGTGCAAGTCCCGGCTCGCCGGCGTCGTTCGACTTCGGATTACTTTTTGCCCGCGCAGGCGCCGCACTTGGGCTTGGACGCGCCGCATTTGGCCTTGCACGCGCCAGCCTTGGCCTTGGCCGCACACTTCGCGCCGCACTTGGCCGCACACTTCGCGCCGCACTTGGCCGCACACTTTGCGCCGCACTTGGCTGCGCTGGCCTTGGGAGCACATTTGGCCGGAGCGCAGCTGGCCGCGAAGGCGTTGCCGCTCAGCGCTGCGGCAGTCACGACGGCCGAAGCCAGGGCCTTGGACAGTTGGGAAGACAGATGGTTCATGGTTGAGTCCTGATAGGAGTGGTCAAAGAGAAACCACGCGGCGAGCTGCCTTGTGGTGGGGCACCGGGCAGCCAAGGCTGTCCGCGTGATGGAGAGAGCCGAGCTGATCGCCCGGCCATGCAGCATGCTGTCTTCACCGCGCCAAGCCGTGGTGCCTGGCGATCACGTGGTCCAGCGAGAAGCTGCCGGGACCGCGAGCGATCAGATAGAGCAACAGGGCTGCCCAGGTGCCGTGCGTCGCATAGGCCCCCGGATAGACAAACAGCTGAATCACCATGGTCATGCCCAACAGGGCCGCCGCCGACACGCGCGACGCCAGCCCGATCAGCAGCAGGAGTGGGAACACATGCTCCGCGAGGGCAGCCATCGGTGCGGCGATCTCGGGCGCAATGAAGGGCAGCTTGTACTCGTCTTGGAACAGCGCGACTGCGGACTCCGACAGCCTGGGCAAACCCAGCTTGAACTCGCCGGTGACAAGGTTGACCACAAAGCCCTGGACCTTGGTTTGCCCCGAGTTCCAGAAAACGGCGGCGATCGAAAAGCGGGCAAGGAACGCAATGAGGCTCATGGGAATGCGCTCGAGCAAACCCAGCAATTGGGAAATCCAGCGAGCGAGGCCAATCGATGCATTCGGATCGACCGGCGTGGATTGAGTTGCTTTCAAGTTCATGCAAGGCTCCGGAGTTGTTGGGTTAGCTCAGCTCGAGCGCGCACACAGCGCCGCGGCCCAGCAGCGCGGCAAGCAGGGGCACCAGGTCAAAATCGGCAGTACGCGCCGTGGCCGCGGCAAGGGCAGCGTCCAGTCGCTCGCCGCGCCGCACGGCGTCAACGAAGTCGATCGTGGCCGCCGAAGCAGGCAGCACCACGACCTCCAGGTCCTGGCGAAGGACCAAGGCAGACTCGTCGGCGTGGATGGCAATGTCTGCTAGATCACCGATGCCCTGGTGTGCGGACCAGACGGAGACTGCGGCGAATGACGAACTGAATGAATGCACCGAGGGATGCAGATTCAGCTGCAGGTCGCCGAGCGCGCCGGGGCAGGACGACAAGCGTTCAAGCACGGCTGGCCCGACGGGCGCCGCATCTGCAGCGTGGTAGGACTGCACGCGCAACCACTCCAGCCGCGCTACGTCGGCGAGGTAGGGTACGCTCGCCGCAGGAGGGAACTCAGCGACGAATGCCGGAAACTCTGCACCATAGCAGGCCAGGATCGGCGTTCGCGGGGGCGCCGCACGCACGAACGACGCAGCGAGTGCACGGAAGAACTCTTCACCGACCAGTTCCTGGGCGACCGGAAAGGTGTCCGCCAGTGCATCGACCAGGGAACTCAGCACATTGTTCCGGTGGACCGCCAGCCGACGCGCGGGGTCCGACCCGTTCCACGCCCGCAGGTCATCCGGCCCCGCGAGCAGCGGGTCGAGCAGCGAAGCCGCCAAGCGGCTCGGTACCGTCAGGGGCTGGGCGATCATGGCGCGTGCTCCAGCGCACGCCGGGGCTCCCGGAGCGGAACGGAGCCAATTTCCAGATAGCTCTGCGCGTGCTGGGCCTCAGCCACCAGGACCGCAAGGTCTGGGACGTTGTTGTCGCGTTCCAGCAGCGTTGGCATGGCGCCATGCTTGGCCACCACGCCAGCGAACAAGCCCCAGACCGCTGCATCCACGGGCGCGCCATGGCTGTCGATGAGCAGCGGAGCGCCACCGGCATCCGTGTCACGCGTGAAGCCGGCCAAGTGCAACTCCCCGACAGCCTCCAGCGGCAGGCTGGCGATATAGGCCACCGCATCCCGGCCATGATTGACACAGGAAACGTGAACGTTGTTGACGTCCAGTAGCAAGCCGCATCCGCTACGCCGTACCACCTCGCTCAGGAAGTCGGCTTCGCTCATCGACGACGAGGCGAACTCCACATAGGTGGACGGGTTCTCCAGCAGCATGCGGCGCCCCAGTCGCTCCTGAACACAGTCGATATGCCGACATACCCGCTCCAACGTGGCCCGGTCATAGGCCAGCGGCAGCAGGTCGTTGTAAAACACGCCGCCATGGCTGGACCAGGCCAGATGCTCTGAAAACGATGCCGGCTCGTAGCGCTCGATCAACAAGGCCAATCGTGCAAGGTGACCTTCATCCGGCGGTTCGACGCCGCCAATGTTCATGCCCACCCCGTGCAGCGAGAGTGGGTAGTGCTCGCGGATGCGGCCAAGGAAGTGGTGGAAAGGGCCGCCGGCCACCATGTAGTTTTCCGCATGCACCTCGAAAAAGCCGACATCGGGCCGTGTCGCCAGCACCTCCCGGAAATGCTGCGGCTTGAGTCCGATACCGGCTCGCGCGGGCAGCTCGGTGGCCGGCAATACATGGCGCATCTGATTCGCGGATGCTGTCATGGGTCCGAAGTCGGCCGGCTTCAAATGCCTCAGGCCTTTTTGGCAGTAAAGGCCTTCAGTTGGCCGAAGCCGGTAGGCGAAGTCTTGGAAACCGTCTTCTCGCACGTACCCTTCGGAACGAAGGCCCATGCGTCAGCCTGGTGGTCAATCTTGGAAGTACCTGCACAAGTAGTGCCCGCACCGGCGGCACAGTCGTTCTTGCCCTTCAAGGCGACGCCGAAACATTTTTCCTTGTCGGCCGACTGCGCTGCCGCCGGCATGGCGGCGAACGTAGCGCCCAATGCGACGGCCAGCGCAGCAGCAGAAATCTTGGTGGAGGGGTGGCTCATGGAGTGGTTCCTGATGGTTTGTGTGGATGGAGGGCAATGAATCGGCAAGCTGCGGTCTCCTGGCATGCCTTCGACCGGTATTCCTCGGCTTGCAGACCCGTAGACGATGCAGGCTCCCGAGTTCTTACAAGGGCAGGGCGAGAATCCTTTGGCAGGTTCCTCTAGGACTTACCCGGATTCAAGCTGCGGCAGGCCATGTGTGTGCGGGGAGTTCACGTATTGCGGAGCAGCGCCGAGCCAGAACGGGCGCGCCTTTGTAGCCAGTCCGTCCTGTAAGGATTGCCGCGGCCGAGCGTCTACAAGCCAGGGTGGAGTTTGTTCCGCCTGCCGTTCCAGTCGATGAAGGTCGCAGATGCGTTTGAACTCCCGTTGGTGGCTTCTTGTACTGCTCGTGGTCGGCGTGCTGCTGTTCTATCGATCCGGCTTCGCGCAGTACCTGAGCCTGGCCGTCATCAAGGCCCGCCAGGGTGAGCTGGAAGCATGGCGGTTCGCCAATCCGTGGACTGCCGCAGCGTTGTTCTTCACGGCCTATATGAGTGCAGCCGCGCTTTCGTTGCCAGGCGCGGCCGTGATGACCGTGGCCGCGGGCGCCATCTTCGGCTTGGGCTGGGGCACCCTGATCGTGTCGTTCGCGTCCAGCCTCGGTGCAACACTGGCCTTCCTGAGCTCGCGCTGGCTGCTGGGAGGCTGGGTGAAGGCCCGGTTCGGTGCGCGCATGGCGGCCCTCAACGAGGGCATGGCCCGTGACGGGGGCTTCTATTTGTTCACCTTGCGACTGGTACCCGTGCTCCCCTTCTTCGCGATCAATCTGGGCATGGGCCTGACCGCGATGCGGACCTGGACCTTCTACTGGGTCAGCCAATTGGGCATGCTGGCAGCCACACTGGTCTACGTGAATGCAGGCACCCGCCTGGCAAGCCTCGAATCGCTCGCGGGCATCGTGTCGCCCGGCATACTGGGATCGCTGGCCTTGCTCGGGGTCTTCCCCCTGCTGGCGAACAAGCTGACAGGCATGCTGCGTGCCCGCAAGGCCTACGCACGCTGGCGCCGCCCCGGGCGTTTTGATCGCAACCTCGTGGTCATCGGCGGCGGCTCGGCGGGGCTCGTCACCGCCTATATCGCTGCAGCCATCAAGGCCAAGGTCACGCTGGTGGAGCAGCATGCCCTGGGTGGGGACTGCCTGAACACGGGCTGCGTGCCGTCCAAGGCTCTGATCCGTTCGGCCAAGTTCCTGTCGCATGCGCGGCGGGCTCGGGAGTTCGGCATGGGTTCGGCCCAGGTCGACTTCGACTTCGCCGAAGTGATGGGGCGGGTTCAGCGCGTCATCAAGACCATCGAGCCGCATGACTCCGTCGAGCGTTACACCGGCTTGGGCGTCGAGGTCGCGCAGGGCTCCGCGCGCATTGTCTCGCCTTGGGAGGTCGAGATCAGTCACCACGACGGTCGCGTCGAGCGGCTCAGCACCCGTGCGATCGTCATCGCCGCCGGCGCCAAACCCTTCGTCCCACCCATTCCCGGCATTGAGCAGCTGCGGGTGCTGACCTCGGACAATGTCTGGCAGTTGCGCCGTCTACCGCGTCGGCTGCTGGTGCTGGGCGGTGGGCCGATTGGCTGCGAACTGGCGCAGACCTTCGCTCGCCTCGGTTCGCAAGTCACACAGGTCGAGATGGCCGAGCGCATTCTGGTGCGCGAGGATGTAGACGTGTCCGAGCTGGTCACACGGCGCTTCGAGGCAGAGGGCGTGACGGTGCTGACGAGCCACAAGGCCCAGCGCATCGAACTTGAAGGCGACGCCAAGTTCCTGATAGCCGAGCATGGCGGCGAGGCTGTTCGCATTCCCTTTGATGAGCTGCTGGTGGCCGTGGGCCGCAGCGCCAACCTCAGCGGCTATGGCTTGGAGGAACTCGGTGTCGTGGTCGGCAGAACCGTCGAGGTCAATGGCTATCTGCAGACCAACTTCCCCAATATCTACGCCGCTGGCGACGTGGCCGGGCCCTACCAGTTCACGCACACCGCTGCGCACCAGGCCTGGTATGCGGCGGTCAATGCGCTTTTCGACCCCTTCAAAAAGTTCCGGGTCGACTACGCGGTGATCCCTTCGGCCACCTTCGTGGAGCCCGAGGTGGCACGCGTGGGCTTGAACGAACAGGAGGCCCGGGAGCGTGGCATCCCCTTCGAGCTCACACGCTACGGGCTGGATGATCTGGATCGGGCGATTGCGGATGAGGAGGCGCACGGTTTCATCAAGGTGCTGACCGTGCCGGGCCGAGATCGGATCCTCGGCGTCACGATCGTGGGCGAGCACGCGGGCGAGCTGTTGGCCGAATATGTGCTCGCGATGAAGCACGGCATCGGGCTGAACAAGATTCTCGGCACCATCCATACCTACCCGACGCTGGCCGAGGCCAACAAATACGTGGCAGGCAACTGGAAACGGGCGCATGCGCCGCAGGGCCTGCTGCGCTGGGTGGAGCGCTTCCATCGCTGGCGTCGGGCTTGAGATGCTCAGGCTATCCACCCCCATGCTTGGAGAGCGGCATGCCCGGTCCTATTGAGCTGATGCGTGCCTGGCTGGGCGCCAGGCTGTCGACTTACCTCAGCCGGCAGCGCCACGTTCACGCCACGTCGTCACCCGTCGATGCCAAGAAGCTGATGGCCTGCCTGCGGCCTGGCGATGTGCTCCTGGTCGAGGGGCAGTCGAGAGTGAGCGTGGCCATCAAGTATCTGACGCAATCGACCTGGTCGCATGCGGCGCTGTTCGCCGGTGAGTTGCCTGGGCCGAGCGACGCCTCCGGCCTGCCGATGACATTTCTGGAGGCTGACATTCGAGAGGGCGTGCGGGCAGTCAGCGTTGCCGAGTTTCGAGGCTTGCATTGCCGGGTCTGCCGGCCGGTCGGTTTGAGCGGCGCCGAGGTCCAGGTCGTGATCGACTTTGTCAAAGCGCGGCTGGGTCATCGATACGATCTCAAGAACGTCTGGGATCTGGCGCGCTATCTCTTTCCGACGCCGCCCGTGCCCTTGCGCTGGCGCCGCCGCATGCTGGCCCTCGGCAGCGGGGATCCGACCCGGGCCATCTGCTCGACCCTCATCGCGCAGGCGTTTCAGTCGGTGCGCTACCCCATCTTGCCCATCGTCGAGACCGTTGCATCGCGAGACCCCGTGTGCCCTGAGTGCGTGGAGGAGATTCTGCATGTGCGACATCACAGCCTGTTCGTGCCGCGGGACTTTGATGTCTCGCCCTATTTCCAGGTCGTCAAGCCAAGCCTTGAACCGGGCTTCGACCATCGCCAGCTGGCTTGGAACGATCGCCGGCCCGTCAACCATGCGGCATCGCCGGCTGCAGATTCGCCATGAGAGCTCCTCTTTGCATCGTCGTCCCTGTGCTGAACGAGGCGCCTGAGCTGGCCGCCCGCCTGGAACGTCTGCAGGTCTATCGGCAGCGCGGCGCCCATGTCGTGGTCGTCGATGGCGGCAGCAGCGACGCGACGCTGAGCATTGCCAGGCGGTATGCCGACCTGGCCTTGCTCGCGCCGCGGGGGCGCGCTGCGCAGATGAATGCCGGAGCGGCCGCCTGCCCAGCCCCGGTGCTGCTGTTCCTGCATGCGGACACGGTCTTGCCCGATCGGGCCGACCAGATGGTGCTCAACGCCTGCAAGGAGCGACTGTCGTGGGGACGCTTCGACGTGCATATCGACAGCAAGCGCCCCTTGCTTCGCCTGGTGGCCTTGCTGATGAACCTGCGCTCGCGCCTGAGCGGTATTGCCACGGGCGACCAGGCCATCTTCATGCGACAGGAACTGTTTCAGCGGGTGGGCGGCTTTCCGGATCTGCCGCTGATGGAAGACATTGCCATGTGCAAGCAGCTCAAGGCCTTGCGTGCACCGCTGTGCCTTCGAGCCCAGGTGCGGACCTCCGCTCGGCGCTGGGAAGGGCACGGCATATGGCACACGATCTTCCTCATGTGGCGGCTGCGGGCTGCCTATTTCTTCGGCGCCGATCCGGCACAACTGGCGATGCAGTATGGCTACCGTCCCCGCGATGAGCAATGAACAGGCCCTGAGCCGCGTGCAGGTGGCGGTGCTGGCCAAGGCACCCATTGCCGGCATGACCAAGACCCGGCTCATCCCCGCCTTGGGCGCGGCGGGTGCTGCGCGCCTGCAGCGCCAGTTCACCCGCAGTGCGGTGAAGACAGCGCGTGCATCCGGCCTGGGTCCTGTGACGCTCTGGTGCGCGCCGGACACTCGACACCGCTTCTTTCGCGCCATGGCCAAGACCACCGGCGTGCGTTGCCTGACCCAGGCCCATGGCGATCTCGGTGAACGCATGCATACCGCATTTCGCCTGCACTGCAGCGAAGGGCCGGCGCTGCTCATCGGTACCGATTGCCCGGCCTTGCAGCCCGGTCACCTTCGCGATGCGGCGCAGGCCCTGCTCGACGGATGCGACGCGGTGTTTTATCCGGCCGAGGATGGCGGCTATGTACTGGTCGGCCTTAGGCAACCCCGGGTGCAGCTGTTCGAGCGCATGCGCTGGAGCACGGCCGAGGTGATGCACGACACGAGAAGCAGGTCGCGCGCCTTGGGCCTGAAGGTCAAGGAGTTTGACCCGCTATGGGATGTGGATCTGCCCGCGGACCTGCCACGCCTGCGGGCGCTGCTGAATGGGACGGACCATGCTTGACCGTCGCGGTCTGCTGCTGGGCTTGGGCGGCGCGGCCCTCACGCATGCATCCGCTGCGCAATCCACCGCTCAGGTGGAGCAACCCACCCGGTTTTCCGATGCCCCCCTGGGCAAGACGCCGCCCGGATCCTGGCGGCATCAGACCTTGCCCAAGGTGGAGCGTCCGAATGACTTCGGCATCGTCGCGGATGAACAGCATGTATTGCACGGGGTCTCGCACGCATCGGCATCTTCCTATGTGACGGCGCTCGACCTTGATCCCGTCAGCGCCCCGATGCTGCGCTGGTCCTGGCGCGTGCAGCGCTCGCTGCCGGCATCGGACTTCAAGTCCAAGGCCGGCGATGACTACGCTGCCCGCGTCTATGTGCTCTTCGATCTGCCCACCGATCGCCTGAGTCTGGCGGGCCGGTGGCGGCATGCCGCTGCGCAACTGCTGTCGCCGCTCCCCCTGCCGACGGCCTCGATCTGCTATGTCTGGGGCGGGCCGCTGCAGCCGGTGGGCAGCAGCGGCTGGAACCCCTTTACCGACACGGTGCGCATGGTGGTGGTGGACAGCGGCGACACCCATGCCGGCCAATGGCGCAGCGTGCGGCGCGATCTGCGCCAGGACTGGCAACTGGCCTTTGGCGGCCCGGTGCCGCGTGTGAGCGGGCTGGCCCTGAGCCTGGACACCGACAATGCGGGTGGTGAGGCGCAGGCCTGGTTTGGCGACATCACGCTGGGGGCCACATGAAGCAGCTGTTGCTGCTCGGCGGCGGGCATGCCCATGTCCATGTGCTGGCCGCGCTGGCAACGCAGCCGATTAAGGGCTGGCAGGTGCAGTTGGTGACACCCTACCGCCGGCAGATCTACTCGGGCATGTTGCCCGGCTGGGTGGCCGGGCACTACCACCTGCAGGAATGTGCCATCGATTTGGAATCCCAGGCGTCCCGCGCCGGCGTCAAGCTGGTGCCTACCGCGGGCGTCGGCCTCGATGCCGATGGGCAGACGCTCAGCTGCGCGAACGGTGCGCGCCTGCGCTTTGATCGTCTGTCCATCGATACCGGGCCCGTCTCGTCGCTCGCGGGCCTGGCGGGCGGCCGTGAACACGCCTTACCCATACGTCCGATCGAGGGTTTTGTCGCCGCCTGGCCGGGCCTGGTTGACCGTATCCTGGGACAGTGCTCGCGCTTCGACCTGGTCGTCGTCGGCGCGGGAGCTGCTGGCGTCGAGCTGGCGTTTGCCCTCCAGCAGCGGGCCTGCCGCGATGGTTGGTCGCATTTGCGGGTCAGCCTGCTCGGCAGCGACGCGCTGCCGCTTGACGGCCTGCCAATCGCCGCACGGCGCCGCGCGCTCGCGCTGCTGCGACAGCGCGGCATTCGATGGTTGGGCGACAGCAGGGCGACGCAGGTCGCGCCAGACCATGTCAGGCTGGAGTCGGGCATCAGTCTGCCAGCCGACGCGACCTTGCTGGTGACCGGCGCGGCCGCACCCGACTGGCCGGGCTTGTCCGGCCTGAGTACCGACGCGCGAGGCTTCATCCGCGTCGGCCCCAGCCTGCAGAGCCTGTCGCATCCGGCGATCTGCGTCGCAGGTGACATCGCTGCCTATGCCAGCGAGCGCCCCAAGTCCGGCGTTTACGCCGTGCGCGCAGGGCCGGTGCTGGCCGGCAATCTGCGGGCCCTCTGCGAAGGCCGCCCCACCAAGGACTGGACCCCGCAGCGCCGCGCGCTGTACCTGATCAGCACCGGCAATCGATCGGCCATCGCGAGCTGGGGAGCCTATGCTGTCGGAGGCGCCTGGGTCTGGCGTTGGAAGGACCGCATCGACCGCCGCTTCATGCGGCGCTTCTCTGCAAAGGATGAGCCATGAGCCTGTTGAAATTCCTGGGTTTGACGAGCGTGCCGGAATCGCCGGCCGCGGCCGGGCTCATGACGCAGCGCGAACAAATCCTAGCCAGCCTGCTTGTCATGGCTTGGGTGGTCGAGGCCCGTGACCCCTATACCGGTGGCCATCTCTGGCGGGTGTCGCGTTACGCCTCACTGCTTTGTGAGCGGGCAGGGCTTCCCAGCGCTGAATGCGCGCGCATTGCCGTCGGCGGCTTTCTGCACGATCTGGGCAAGGTGGGCATTCCGGATGCGATCCTGCGCAAGCGCGACAAATTGACCGACGAGGAGTACGAGGTTGTCAAGACCCACCCGGACGTGGGCGCGCGCATGCTGGCGGGGCACCCGCTGGCCGAGCTGGTGCGCGAGGCCGTGCTGCTGCATCACGAAACGCCGGACGGGCAAGGGTATCCGCAGCGTCTGACTGGCAGTGCCATTCCGGTGGCGGCCCGGGTCGTGGGCATTTGCGACGCGTTCGATGCCATGACCAGCAGCCGACCCTATCGCGCAGGCATGCCGCTATCCGTTGCGCTCGACAAGGTTGAGGCTGCACTGGGGCAGCAGTTTGACCCGCTGTTCGGGCGCCACATGATCGCGCTGGGTCGCGAGGGCCTGCTGGATCACATCGCCGGGCACAGCGACGACGGTATTCCCTTGCGGGTTTGCATGATGTGCGGCCCCACCCTGGTGGTGCGTCGAGAGCAGCAGGCAGGTGAGCATATCTACTGCCACAGCTGTGGCGGCGACTACCGACTGGAACTCGGCGCGAACGAGGGACTGCTGCAGGCGGTTGCCACGGGCCAACGTGGTAGCGCAGCAGCGCTTAAACCGGTGGCCGACGTGGAGCTGATTCAACGCTTTGTGGCGGACACGGCGCGTGAGCTTCTCAAGACCATGGACCCCGTCTGAGGACGTAGAAAATGAAGACGCTGTCATTGCTGACCTGCCCGCATTGCGGCCACGCAGAAGAAGAATTCATGCCAATCGATGCCTGCCAATTCTTCTATGACTGCAGGCATTGCGGCTCCCTGCTAAGACCGAAGGCCGGCGATTGCTGCGTGTTCTGTTCATTCGGCAGCGAGAAATGTCCGCCGATGCAGCAATCCGGCAATGCGTGCTGTGCTGCAGAAGTTTCACCGGATCACACCGTGTCAGGCTGAACGCTGGGGAAGCAGATCTTCCATTTCTGCGAGCGACATGGGTTTGGAGACCAGATATCCCTGGATCTGGTCGCATCCCAGTCCATACAGCAGGTCCCGCTCCTCGACCCGCTCCACGCCTTCGGCGACCACCGTCAACCGAAGGCTGTGCCCGAGATCAATGATGGTACGCAGCAAGGCCGCTGCATCGGGCTTGCCGTCGGCATGGCTAACGAAGCTGCGGTCGATCTTCAGCTCGTTGACCGGCAGGCGGTGCAGATAGGCCAGTGAAGAATAGCCGGTGCCGAAGTCGTCGATGGAGAGCTGCACACCCATGTCGCGCAGCGCGTTCAGCACTGGCAAGACGCGATCCGTGTGCTCCATCAGACCGCTCTCGGTGATCTCGAGTTTGAGCCGGTCGAGCGGTGCCCGATGACGCGTGGCCATGGCCTGGATGCGCGGTGCCAGCGTGGCGTCCCGAATGTCCAGGGTGCTGACGTTGACGGAGATGCTGATTTGCGAATGGCCGCGCGTCCAACGGCCCAGCGTCGCCAGTGCCTGCTCGAGCATGGCCTGCGTGACGACGCCAATGTGCCCGGTCTGCTCCGCGAAAGGAATGAACTCTGCCGGCGCCACATAGCCCCATTCGGGGTGACGCCAGCGCACCAGGGCCTCCATGCCAACCATTTCTCCCGTGGCGATCTGATGCTTGGGCTGCAGCCACATCTCCAATTCGCCTCTGGCGGCGGCCTGTTCCAAGCCAGACAGCAGTCCGAGCTGGCGCAAACGCGCCTTGCTGTCGCCGGCCAGATACCAGCTCCAGGGCAGTTGCTGACGTTTCGCCTCTGCAGCGGCCTGCTCGGCCTCGCGCAGCAGGGTGTCAAGCGCCACCGGCTCATCGTCCTCGCAAGCCGACAGGCCATACACCAGGCGCACATCGATGGCTTGCTGATCGCAATGCATGGAGCCCGATAGCGCCACGTCGATCTGCGTGCGAAGTGCTTCGATCTCATGGCGCGACCGCCCGCTGGTTACGCAGGCGAACACACCGCCTTCCAGCCGCGCCAACGTGATACCGGGTGTAGTTGCGTCCGGTGTGCATGCCAGTTTGCGCAGGCGATCGGCCAACTGCAGCAACAGCCCGTCTCCCGCGGCAAAGCCGAGCACCTCGTTGACGATGCGCAAACGAGCCAGGTCGATGTGGATGACAGCAGGGCGGCGCCACTGCAGCGCGGGCGCCTTCTGCATCAGCCAGTTGCGGTTGGGCAAGCCGGTCAGCCGGTCGGCGAAGGCCAGGCGCTCAATCTCATGCTCGCGCGCGGCCACGGCCTCGGCCATGCTGTTGATGGCATGAGCGACGCGGGTGATTTCTGCACCTCCGCGCACGTCCACGCGCGATGTGTACTGGCCCATTGCAATGGCGCGGGCGGCGGCTTCGACACGGGCCAGGGGCCTGGCGATGCTCACGGTAATGCGCCAGGCCAACGTGGCCGATGCCAGCAGCGAGACGAGCGCCAACACCGCCAGAATCCACTCGGCACGGGAGATTTCGCTGAGAACGCCGGCTTGGCGGCGCTCGAGCGCTTGACGCTCATGCGCAAGCAGCGATTCCGACGCTGCAAGCAGCCGATTCAGCGCGGCTAGGCCCGCGCCGTTGAACAGCGCGCTGGCGTGCCTAATGTCGTCCGCTTCGATGGCAGAGACCACCTCGATGAAGACGTCCCGGTACTGCTCGCGCCGCAGTGCCACGGTGTCCAGCAGTTGCCGGGATTCGGTGTCCTCGATCTGCTGTGCCAGCTCGTTCAGCAGGCGGTCGACCTGAAGGTACTCGGCGTCCGCTACCGGATAGACGGTCTCGCGATCAGCGCGCGGCGACGTGAGCAGGCGGGCCATCGCGCTGCCATGGCCCTGCGCATGCTGATGGGCGGCCTGTACCTTCAGCATGCGCTGAAAGTCGACCTGCAGCATCTTCTCGCTGTGTTGCGCCAGGGCTCTGAATTGCAGCACCGCCACGGCGACCACCAGCATCATGAGCAGCAGGAGCGTAGAGAAGCCGTAAGCAAGGCGATGCCACAGCTTGACCGGGCGACGTCGTGGCGGCATGCGGGCGAGGACCGCGGGGAATGGGCGAGCTGGGGATCTATCCATGACGTCGACCCTGGCAGGCATTTCAGTTGAGCGCAGTGCTGCTTGCGCTGATCGGTGAACTAGACGATGGACTGGATCGTTTCCTTACGCCACAAGCAGGCCGAATACGTGCATCCACGCGGCTGGTGCGCGGATTCGGAACTTGTTCACGCAGCACTGCAGAACTACTTGTGTTTGACGACCAAAGCCGTCACGTTCTGCGCGGCGGCCACGACTACTGCAGCAACTGGACCGAACTCATGAGCTTCTGGTTCAGTTCCCTCAACTGCGGTCATCGACCGACAAGGATTCACCATGAACAGCAACCGCCTCATCGCCGCCCTGACCTTGACGCTCGCAACGATTTCCAGCTTTGCGGGCACTGCCGCCCCAAGCTCTGAGCACCCCCTGTCCCGTGCCGAAGTCCTGGCCGAGTTGAGCCGCGCCCGGCAAGCGGGAGAGATCGGCAGCTACGGCGACTCGGATCGCTCGTTCAGCACCTCGGCACGCCAAGCTCAGACCTCGACACTGACCCGAGCCCAGGTGCTGGCCGAGCTTCAACGCGCACGCAACAGCGGCGAGTTGGAGTTCAACAGCGAGCTCTACGGCGCGAATTTGATCGTCAATACGCCGTCACTGCGTACGCGTGCCGAGGTGCTTGCCGAAGTCCGCTCCGGCGGCTTCAGCCGCGGCGACAACCCGTCGGGCTTGCTGGGCAACTGATTGCTTCGCTTGCCTGCCTGTAATGACCGCGCTGCGAAATCGTCTATGTGCGAGATGGTGGACCGACCGGGGCAGGAAAGCGCCGCCGATCGGTCCGCTGCCATGCATAGCCAGGAGTCAGCCCTCTCATGCCGTCACCCAAGGAAGTCAGTTCGGCCGAGGTCAGTGGGCCTCAGCGCCGTTCGGCCAGTGATGGCACCAACGGTGAACCTAACCTTGCATCGATGCTGCCCGCGGTGCGTCAGCGGCTGCTTCGACATGCCAGGTTTGCCTTGCACGACCAGGGCCTTGCCGAAGATCTGGTGCAGGACACCTTGATCGCGGTCGTCGAGCAACAGGCCCAGCGCCGCCAGGAAGCCTCGCTCGGCACCTGGGCGATCGCCATCCTGAAGCACAAGGTGGCGGACTGGTACCGCTCACCAGCGCGTGAGCGCACGGTGCAATGGGCGCCGGACGACGCGGCGCTCGGCCATCAGATCGACGGACTCTATAGCGCCGACGGCGGTTACTTGGAGGCTGTACCGGCTTGGCAGCAACCGGAGAACCGGGAAGAGCAGCGCCAGATGAGATCAGCCCTGGAGCGTTGTGTGAGCGGCCTGCCACAGCAGACCGGCCGCGTCTTCATGATGCGCGAATGGCTGGGCTTTGACAATGTCGAGATCTGTGATCGCCTGGGACTCAGTCCAGACAACTGTCGGATGATTCTTCACCGGGCAAGAATGGCATTGCGCTCGTGCATGCAGGAGCACTGGACGACGACCGAGGTGAATGGATGAACTTGATGCATTCCTGCAAACAGGTGGCCGAGTTGCTGACGCTGCAACAGGATCGGCCTCTGAACTGGTTCGACGCAGCCCGACTGAAGGTTCATTTGTCGATGTGCGGCAATTGCGAGAATGTTGCTCAGCAGTTGGTGCAGCTGCAGCAGCTTTCCAAGGAGATGTTTACCGCGGATGAGGTCGCAACTGATACGCACGCCGTGCGTCAGTCAAGGCCGAGATAGGCCCGTCGGTAGGCCTCGAAGGGCGGCGACGAGGTTTCCTCGAGCAATTGCTGGGCGACGATGCTGCGCTCGGCAAGGCCATGCCAGCGCGCTGCCCGTTCTGCCGTCCACGGCATGGCCAATAGTTGCTGCCGGGCTTGCGTCGAAAGGCTGCGAATGAATTGCACGTAGCTGCCCTCGGGCCCGTTTCCCAGTGCCTTGAGCATGCGCGCCGATGGCAGCAACTCTGGGGAGGCGACCGCGGCCTTTGCAGAGGCAAGGGCGGTCGCATGCGCGTTGGTGCCCAGCGCTTGATCCAGCCTGTCGGCAATGGGCTCAAACTCAAGCAACAGTTTCTCGGCCCAGGATCGCAACTCGACATCCCCGCCATCGCGTTCAAGCAAGAGCCCGGGCGTGCGGCCGGAGCTGGCTGTGCGCTCATGGTTTCTGCCAACGGCCGCAACCTGCGCTGGGGTGTCAGGTGGACTGGCTGACAACATGCAGTGAAGCAAGAACACGTCGATGAAATGCAGGGTATTGGCCGCCAGCCCGATGGGTTCGAAGGGATCCAGATCGATGCATCTCACTTCAATGTATTCGACGCCGCGCTGCCCAAGCGCGGCCAACGGCCGCTCTCCGCGAGCGACGCTTCGCTTGGGACGGATGCTGCTGTAGAACTCGTTCTCGATCTGCAGCACCGAGGTGCTGAGCTGGTTGTACTCGCCCCCGGGGTTCAGGATGCCCACAGCCTCGTATGCAGGATATGGCGTTGCAATGGCCTCGCGCAGGCCCCGAAGGTAGGTCGGCAGATCGTTGTAGCTGATGTTCAGACCTGCTTGTGCATCGCTCTGGTATCCCAGTCTGCCCATGCGCAGGGTCGTGGCGCCCGGTTGGCCCCAGGTGTGGCGGGCCAGTTCGACGAGGCCATGCCTGCGGCCGGCGACAAAGCTCGAGCACACCGCCGGAGACGCACCAAACAGGTAAAGCAACAAGAACGCGTGTCGGCGGAAATTGCGGGCGATCGCGAAATAGTCTTCGCTGCCCAACCCTGGCATTGACCAGTTGTAGTGAATGCCTGAAATCGTCTGCATGCGACGACCGTATCGATGCCCCAAGCCCATCCGGTACACACTCTTGAGCCGGCCCTCATTGGAGCGGCCATAGCGGGCCAAGGGGATGGTTTCATCGGTCGGAAGGCCGCAAGGCATGCTTGCACCCCAGAGCAGTTCCTCTCCCATGGCGCGGTGCGTGAGTTGATGCAAGTCCGTCAACTCCGCGACCAGCTCATTGACGCCGTGATGGACGCCGGTAATGAGTTCGACCTGCGACTCGCAGAAGTCGGTGGTGACGCTTGGATGGGTCAGCGGTGAACCGAGGGCCGTGGGGTGCGGTGTCAGCGCCAGGCTACCGTCCGGACGCGAACGCAGGCTCTCCTTCTCGACGCCACGACCGATGCCCTGTAACTGGGACTGAGTCAGCCGTGCCAGATTTCTTGCGAGTTGTTCTTGGTGTGTCGGCATGGAGTGGATTGATTGCGTGGCGTCTTGCCATCCGGAGATTGGACGCCCCGATGGACAGTTCCTTACGTCGGTCCGACGAAAGACGGGCCAGGATGCCGACGCGTAGGCGCGCGCATCAATACGAACTCCTCTGCTGCCGTCGGGTGAACGGCGATGGTCCGGTCAAAGTCGGACTTGCTCGCTCCGCAGGACAGGGCCACCGCCAAGCTCTGAACAATCTCCGGCGCATCGATGCCCAGCATGTGGACGCCCAGCACTCGGTGACTCAATCCATCGACAACCAATTTCATATAGGTGCGCGAAGGGATGCCAGCAAACGCCGATTTCATCGGTCTGAAATCTGCCTCATAGATGTCGACCGGCCCGACACGCACTGCCTCCTGCTCGGTCAATCCAACGCTGGCAAGCGGCGGGTCTGTGAACACCGCGCTGGCGACGAGCCGATGGTCCATGCGCTGCGCTGAGCCGGCGAACGCGGCGTCGGCAAATGCCCGCCCCTCGGCAATGGCCACCGGCGTCAGGCAGATCCGATCCGTCACGTCGCCGACGGCCCAGATGCCTGCCGCTGTCGTGCGGCTGTCTACGTCGACCAGAATGGCCCCCTTGTCGCTCACGCGCACGCCGGCGTTGACAAGGCCGAGGTCCGCCGTGTTGGCACGCCGGCCGGTGGCGTTCAGCACGAGCTCTGCGCGCAAGAGGCTGCCGTCAGCGCGGTGCAGGACATGCGCGCCCCCAGCGCCCTGTGGCTGCTCCAGCTTGCTCATGCCCACGCCACCCGCCAACACGATGCCTCGCGCATCCAAGGCTTCGGCAAAGCGGCGACGGAGGTCCTCGTCAAATCCTCGCAAGGGCAGGTGATCCCGGAAGGCCATGCTGACCTGGCAACCGAGGCCAGCCAGGATGCTTGCGAACTCAACGGCGATATAGCCGCCGCCGATCACCAGAATCGAGTCGGGCACGGCCTTCAATGCCAGTACATCGTTGGAACTCATGGCCGTCGCCAAACCGTCGAAGGCGTCAGTGCTTGGGGCTCCTCCGGTGGCCACCAGAATCTTGTCAGCGCGGAGTTGCCGATCGCCGACACGAACGACTCCGTCCCCTTGCAGCACCGCCGCGCCGCGAAGCAGGCTCACGCCCGAGTCTGTGAGAAGCCCTTCATAGACCGCTTCCAACCTGTCCAGTTCCCTGGCCTTGCATTCGGCCCACGCTGCCATATCGAAACGGGCGCCATCGACACGCCAGCCATAGCCTGCCGCCTCCTTGAAAAGGCCCGCATATGCTGAGGCATACATCATCAGCTTCTTGGGGATGCACCCGCGAATGACGCAAGTGCCACCGACGCGGTCGCACTCGACGATGGCGACCTTGGCGCCGTGCGATGCAGCGCGGCGTGCCGCAGCAACGCCACCAGAGCCGGCCCCGATCACTAGCAGGTCAAATTCTTGGTTCATGCGGTTCACTCAATGAAGTGTCCAAAACCAACAAGGCGGGCATCGCTGCCCGCCCCGGATGACGGCAGAGTCAGTCAATCGGATCAGAGCGTCTTCGGGACCCTGTCCTTTAGCTTGGGCCAGTTGCTATTGGCCTGGCTGATATTGCCCGGCACATTGTCGAGCCAGCGCTTTTGTACGTCCTTGTTGACGTTGAGGTACAACTTTCCGTCCACTACCCGCCATGCCTGCGGATCGACATCGAGCTTCTTCTCAAGCGCAACGCCCATGGCACAGAAACCGCCGAACGCCGGCACGTACTTGCCGGGATTGGCCGAAAACGCATCGCGGCTTGCCGCCGAAGTGAAGCGGTAGGTGGCTCCGTCGTGCTGGGCCGTGTACTGCTCCTTGCCGAGCTGAGGTCCGCTGGCGCTGAAGTAGGAGACGGGGTCATAGCCCTTGAGCGCCAGCCCCTTGCCATCGACGTTGATGGCGCTGGCCGACGATTCGTCGTACGCCAGCGCTCCGCTGGGGATGGCGACAGCCAGGCTTGCGGCAAGGGCGAAGCTGCCCAAGAAGTGGCGGCGCGGCATGCTCGAGTTCATGTCCATTGAGTTCTCCTGTTTTCGATCAAAGGGATCAGCCCGCCCATCGGGGTTTGCAGCTGACTCGGGTGAATGTAGGCGGCGTCGTGATAACTTAGGACATCAAACGTGCCCATCTGTTTACCGAGCGTCTCAATCCCATGGATCGTCTGTCCCTGCTGCTGAATCGCTACTCTTTGACTGCCGGTGTTTTCTATGCCGGACAAATCTGTGGCGTGCACGACTTTGCGCGGGACGCCCAGCGCGGCCATGTGCATCTGATTCGCCGCGGACCGGTCTCGCTCATCGGCGAAGGCGGCGGCAGCTTGGCCATTCAGGAACCCACCTTGTTGTTCATGCCCCGCCCCGACAGGCATCGCTTGGTGGCGGACGAGAAGTCAGGCGCCGATGTGGTCTGTGCCAACATCCAGTTCGGCGCCGGCGGCAGGAATCCAATCACCGATTCCCTGCCAGCGATCGTGCTTGTTCCCCTGAGCGAGTTGCCGGGAGCTACGGCATTGATGACACTGATCGAGGACGAAGCATTTTCGAAACAGTGCGGGCAGCAGGCGGCCCTGGACCGGCTGTGCGAGCTGTTGCTAATCCGACTGCTGCGGTATTGCCTGGATCGCGGCTTGACTCATGGTGGAGCGATGGCTGGTCTGGCGGATCCGCGGCTGGCCAAGGCCCTGACGCGCGTTCACGACAACCCTCAACATGCGTGGGACCTGAACCAGATGGCGCAGCTGGCAGGTTTGTCACGCGCGCGCTTTGCATCTCACTTCAAGCAAGTGACCGGTGAGACGCCGGCAGATTACCTGGCGTCCTGGCGCATTGCACTGGCGCAAACGCTGCTGCGCCAGGGGCAGGCCGTCAAGCATGTCGCGACTGAGGTTGGATATGGCAGTCAAAGCGCCTTGACGCGTGCCTTTGTCCGCAAGGTCGGTCAGGCCCCAGGTGAATGGCTGCGCGCCGACTCGCCGCAGACAGAAACGGCAGCTTGAGCGGTTCGAGACGTTGAGGCATGAAGCCGCGACGCCCGGTATACACAGAAGCCGGGCGAATTCCTAGGATGACCTGGTGCCTGGCCCGATAGCCGAGCCAGCCTTTGCCACTCCATCCACGAGGTATTTCTCCATGTCTGCCCAGCCGATCCTTCATACCCTTCACGCCATCGACCCGGCCGCCGCTCAAGGTCCGCAGAAGGACATCCTTGACAAGGCCGTCAAGCAAGTGGGCTTCCTACCCAATATGTACGCCAATATGGCCAACGCGCCGGCGGTGTTGAGCACCTACCTGCATGGCTACGCGTTGTTCCGCTCCGAGTCCGGTCTCGCTCCCGCCGAGCAGGAGGTGGTGTTCCTGGCCGTTAGCCAGGTCAACGGCTGCAAATACTGCACGGCGGCGCACAGCATGATTGCCGACAAGAAGTCCGGCGTGCCTGCACCGGTATTGGCCGCTATTCGTGCCGACGCGCCGATACCGGATGCGCGGCTCGCTGCCCTGCATGCGCTGACGGTCGAGATGGTCAAGACGCAAGGCAGGCCCACGGCCCAGTCTGTACAAGCTTTTATCGCCGCCGGATTCAAGGAACAGGATGTGCTCTACATTGTGTTGGCGATCGCGGTGAAGACGCTCAGCAACTACAGCAATCATGCGTTTGCGACGCCGGTCGACGAAGTGTTCGCTGCTTATCGGGTTGACTGAGGGCATCGGGACCGGGGCGGGCCGTGTGTATGCGGCTCTGCACAGGCGTGTGTGACTGCGCAGGGCGACTCAATCCCCAGCACAACGAATAGTCGAAAGGAGCCCTGCAAATGCCTCTGATGTCGCCGCTAAGCATCGACCACGATCCCTCTGTCAAGGAACTTGCGCAGTTCTTCAATCAAACGCTGGGCTTCGCGCCAAACAGCATTCTCACCATGCAGCGGCGACCCGCTGTGGCCAAGGCTTTCATCGAACTCAACAGGGCCGTCATGACCAACGAGGGGCGGGTGACCAGTGAACAGAAGCGGCTGGTTGCGCTTGTCGTGAGTGCGAACACGGGCTGCCGCTATTGCCAGGCACACACCGCGCTGGCAGCCAGTCGGTTTGGCGCCAGCCAGGAACGCGTCCAGGCAGTATGGGATTTCCGGGGCAGCAGCCTCTTTACGCCGGCAGAGAAGGCAGCGTTTGAGTTCGCGTTAGCAGCTTCGTCCTTGCCAAATGCAGTCGACGAGGAGATTGCCCGTGAGCTGCAGCGGCATTGGGACGATGGCGAGATCGTCGAAATTCTCGGCGTTGTCGCGCTGTTCGGATTCCTCAACCGATGGAATGACTCCATGGCAACTTCTCTGGAAGCTCCCGCTGTGGCTGCCGCCGAGCAACTCTTGAAGGGGGCAGACTGGATCGCGGGCAAGCATATCGGTTAGCGAAGGTCGGCACAAAGCTCACGCTCTGCTTTGCTCGATGCAGTTTGTAGGGGCTATGTGAAGCAAGAGTTCGTTCATGAAAAACCTTCGGTAGTCTCTTCGTCCCTCCTCCCGACCGATGGGGGCTGTGCGGCGATCCGTATCTGCGGGAGGACTTGTCTCGTGTTTTTCAGTTGGTCCCAGTGCTCGATTCCGCCGATACCTTGAAGGCTATGCTGGATGCAGCGATTCTTGCGCTGACCGCTCAGTCGATTGGTGCGGAGGAGGGAACCGTTTTGTGGAGCGATACGCTCATGGTGGGATGTCATCAGGGCATATTGGCTCTGCCCTTTGGCGGAAACTGGGTATCCCGCTATTTCTTGATCGGTTCCTTTTTCAGGCCAACGATCTAGAAGACCCTCCGACTTTGAGCCGTCAAGGTTCGGAGAGTTAGCGCGTCAGCTTCGGTGCGGCGAGATTGGTACAACCGAGGGCCACAATTGGTCGAGCCGGGCCCGTCGCACCGCTAGGACCGGTCGTAGATCGGGCGGCACGGCCCGGCGGGTGTGCGGACGGCTGCTGTCCGTCGCTTTCCTGCCGCTCATGGCGGCATCGACCGCCGGACTGAAAGTCGGCTTGGTGACGATCGCCGTGCGTACGGGCGTCGACGGCGACCGGCTCCTTACGCTGCATAGCAGCCAATCTATGGGTTATGTCAGGTTAGGGCTGAACTGGGTCATTCGCAGTTCAGGGTCTGACCGACCGCTGCCGATGACATCGGCCACCGAGCGCTGCTGACCCCACCGGCAGCGTCAACCTCGGAGCCGCCCTTGGGCCATGCTCAGTACTTTTCCTCGTTCATCAAAGTACGGAGATGACGCGCCTCGCTGGCGAAGGACCTGGCTCTCTGCACATCTGATTCCATCATCTCGATAGCGCGCTGGGCGTCAACGTCCTGCAGTGACTTCTCGACCTGGAGCATGAGGGCGAACAACGTCCATGCCGCGATGAGGACCAAGTCCTGAAACGGCTCGTCGATGTACGCGTCGCCGACAGGCTTGTTTCGCTTCGTGTCGTGCTAGCCGGGGTTCTTCATGAACGACGGCGTTGATCCCTCCCTGAACGAGATCAAGTAGCCGTGCACCAGGCTGTTGCGATACTCATTCAGGTCCTCGGCGGCTTCGGCGGCCACCTCCAGCACGTCGTTGCACTTGGCGGACAGCTTGGCATTGCCTGCGGCCAGGAGCTTGAACTGGGTTTCCGATTTCATCTTCTCGGTGAACGGGCGAACTCCGGCAACGCTCTCCTCCTTCAGCGTCCACAGTGCTCGTTCCAGCGTCGTCTAGAACAGGCCGTATGCGATGACGAACGCACCGATCAGGCCATGCGATCACTCTACTGCCTTATGTTCGGGCGCTAATCAGCGGCGGAGTGGACGCCCGGCGAGCCGCTATCAAACGGTGGGCGCTTCGGCGGCCTGCCCCCCCTAAACCTCATAGCACCGATCAACGCCAAACAGCGCGCGCATTCTTTCTGTCTTTGCCGCGGAGGCCTTGCCCATGTCAATCACAGCAAGTCTCTGTCGCGCCCTGGAGCAGCAGACGTAGAAGACATTGCGAGAGCGCTTCGCACGTTCTGGATTTGCCGTGTCGTCGGCGCCGGACAGGTACTTTTCGAACGAATAGAAGTTCCACGCCGCACCGGAATCGTCCAGAACCACCAACACGGTCTCGAACTCGTCCCCCTTCACCCCATGCTTCGTTGCAAAAGGCGTGCTGGTCATGAAGAACCGAGCGAATGCGGCGACCTGTGCATAGGGAAGCGCAAAGAGGGTCGCGTACAGCTTCGCGTCCAACTGCTCGCGCTCTTGCGCGGCTTCATCCATATCCGCGGTGAGGATGGGTTCGTTGTTCCCAAGGCGGATGCTCAGGTCATCGGTCAACGGGAAGAGCTGGCGATCACGAATCGTCTCCAACACGGCCCGGACAGTTCCCGAGCCGCGCTTGTCCATCAGCATGTTCAACGCATCGCGGACGCCCGACTTCGCAGCGCGACTAGCAAGCCGGTGACCCGCACCATGAAGCCTACCGAGCGTCTCGCCAATCTGCCCTTTCTCCCAGGCCTGGGCCAGCGGCTCAACCTTCTCCAGAAAATAGGCGATCCGCCGATCGGAGCCATCGGTGAGGGCGTCTTTCGCGAAGCTGCCCCGATCCGCAAAGGCCTGCAAGAGGTCAGCAAAACCGGCCTTACGGGCAATCAGCCGATGGGTGAGGTAGAGCTCACGCGTGCCGTGGTCAGTCAGGTCCCAGGCCAGGGTGTCGGCCAGCAATTCGCGCGCGCGTTGAAGTCCGGCTTCATCGGCCGCCCCCCCGACCCGGATGTACGCTGCATCGCCCTGCACGTTCTTGTCGCCCGGGACCTGTGTGATGTCGGTCCGGATCTTGTTCAGCACGTTGATGACACTGAGCGAGCAGCGGCGGTTCTCACGCTTGACGATCACTTCCAGCGGCGCGGCAAGGTCCGTCGGCAAGGTGCCGATCCCTTTGTGCTCGCCGCTGTGATAGATGTTCTGCATCTTGTCGCCAAAGAATCCCAGCACGACCTTGTCACCGACCAAGGGCAGGATTCGGCCGAGCAGGACGTCGACAACCGCAGCGCTCGTGTCCTGATACTCATCCACGAAGATGTAGGGGTAGCGGCTCGCCACGATGCGCGCCAACTTGTCGTACCGGGCATAGGCAATGCGCGCTATTGACAGCAGGTCGTCATGAAAGATCCGCCCATCGAGGAACTTGGAACCCCGATCCGAGTACTTCACCTCGAGCCGGTTTTCCACCTTCGCCTGCAGTTCAGCCTGATCCACTCGACGCGTGCTTGCCGCTGGTAGAGCCTGGTTGAAATCGAGCAGTGCCTGTCGGAGCGCCTGCTGGTGGGGCTGCAGCGTGCTCCAAAGGAAGTCATGGATGGTCGAGACCCGGACCAGGCTGTTGCCTTGAATGCGCTCGATCACCTGGTCCTTGGCCACATTGGTATAGGTGATGCAGGCGATCTGCTGCCCGTCCCGTTTCAGCCTGTCTGCGATGGGTGGTGCACACAACTTCTTCAGTCCCTGGACCAGGGAGTACGTCTTGCCGGCGCCAGCACCAGCGTCCAGCACGAAGCTTCGGCCATTGGTGAGGCAATCGGCGATGCGCTCGTCCGCCGTCTTCTCCGGCTCTGCCGCGGCTACTGCTTCGCTAACCATTCGAGGCCCTCTCGGATGTACTTGGGTGTTGCCCAGCCGTTGTTGGCCAGAAGGTCAAGGGCGAAGTCGACCTTCGGCAGGCTGATCGCGTAGGCGTCGGCGGTTAGCGCCGCGGCGTCCGCATGGATGAAGGTGTCGCCGGTGGCCAGCAGCTTCGCCTTGTTGCCGAGCAGCCATGCGGCATTCGCGTATACGAAGGCCTCCTCAAAGCTCCGTGCGCACGGTTGACCAACTGCTTCCGCGACTTGATAGGCGACCCGAACGCGGCCGGAGGTTTTCTCCGCCTCACCAGCTGCCATCAGCTTAGGCAGATCGGCACTCCCCGGAAGCCACTTCGACAGAGTTGCATTGCTACTCGCGTGGCCGCTGGCGACGGGCGTCTTCTTCTTGGTAGCACCGTCGATCGAATCCAGATCGGTGATCACGAGCGCCGGCAATTGCAGAAACTCAATCAGCTTCCGGAAGAGATGCGCATACGCGCCACCCACCTCCACCGTGCAGACATAGCTCGAAGTGAGTTTGTCGCGAAGTGCGGCTTCGAGTGCCGCGACCAGGCGGGGCAAGAGCATACGCTCCACCTGCCCTTCGATGAACACGAGCTTGTCGGCAAAGAACATGTCGCATCGCGTCGTCGTGAGGTACTTCCGAAGAAACTCCATGGCGGTCTTCTCGGCGTCGGTCTTCGCAGAAGCCTCAAAGGACAGCAAGTCCCTGATCTCGACCGTGCCCTTGTTGCGCCGGAAGTAGCGAATCGGCGCGAATCCGCAGTTCGCCGCCATGTGCGACGAGTGCGTGGTCAGCAGCAGCTGAACACCAGTCTCGCCGGCTGCGGGTGCAAGGAACTCGCTGACCTTCAGGACGAACACCGCCTGCATCTGGGGATGCATGTGGACTTCTGGCTCCTCGACGACGACCAAGTGCACGCGTGGGCGGTGCTCGGGGTCTGACTCGACGTCCTCACGGAACGACTTCAAACACAGAACGATGTAGATCAGGTTCTTGAACCCGAGACCGTTGTAGCGTTCTGGCAGCTCGAAGGTGTCATCAATCGCCGCGGCGACGCCGTCGGCCGGCAAAGCCGCGGCGGCAATGGCGGCGTAGTAGACACGCGTCGTGTCCTTGAAGAGCCCGTCGGCACTGAGCTCGGCGCGCACAGTCAGTTTTGGAGACTCCGGGTGACCAAACCTCGCGAGCCCCTTCATGAGGCCATCAAAGGCCTTGACGTACTGGGGGCCGAGCGCCGTGGACTGCTCTCTCAGCGTCTTCTCAAGCGCCTTGAAGTCGTTGGGCGCGTCGACCTTGTAGCGGCGCTCGTAGTGGGCATGGAGCAAGGTAGACAATCGCGTGGCCTTGCTGCCTTCCTCACGATCGTCGATGTGGCGCTGCGCACTGACGACATCGATGCGAATCAGTCGCTGCAGGATGCCGCGGTCGGGCAACCTCTCGGCCTGGTTGCCATCAGGGCTCAGCTTGAACTGATCAAGCTTGTAGTGGTCGTGCAGCGTGGCAGCAAGATAGTCGGCGAAGGACTGATCATCGTCACGATCTTTCAGGTACGCCTGCGCCAGTTGCTGGGGGCTCGCAGGCCCAAATCGGATCTCGATAGTGACGGTCGTGGATGCATCCTCTAGGTCCATGAGCAGTTCGCCTGCGAGCGCCAAATCCGGACCGGTGTCGTCGTAATCGAACTTCAGTTGCAACGACAAGACCGGCAGCGCCGGCAATGGCGGCGGCTCAGCAGCTGGAGCGTCACCGGCCTCCGCCGCGTCTGTCGGCGTCAAGACATGTTTCTCGAACTTCTTGAAGGCATCACGGCAGCCAAGGGAGAAGTCGTTGATCGACAGCTGCTTGATCGGCCTTTGCAGGAACGCCAGCATCGCCTCAATGGTCGAGGTCTTGCCGCTGTTGTTTGGGCCCACCAGGATCGTTGCAATGCCCGTTGTGTCCAGCCGCATGCGCGCGTCCTGCAGCAGCCTGAAGTTCTTAATGACTATCTCGGACAGCTTCATGCCCGTTCTCGCTTTCTCTGTTCGTCGCGGGGGCTCACCCTGCTGACGACTAGGCCTTGACAGGCGGATGTTTGACGATGAAGTCGATTGCGTCGGCCGTGCTGTCTGTGATGTGCACGTAGTCGGCGAAGCCCTTTTCGAAAGCCAGCTTTTTCAGGACCGGGTACACCGGCCGCCGGCGGTCGGCTGGATTGCTGTAGTCGGAATAGGCCGAGTTCCAGTACGCCGTCCCCAACAGCACCATCGGGCTCTTCAGCTGAGCGTACGTGCGGTAGTAGTTCTGGCAGGCGTCCTGGAATATCTCCTGCACGGTGCCGCCATTGCCCTCGGCGAAAAGCACGCCCGAATGAGCGATGGCTAGCAGGCCCTCCTCCCGGACGCTGTTCTCAAAGTACTTGGCGATGTCCGTGGCGAACAGGTTGGGCGGCTCGTGCCCATAGAACCAGGTGGGGATGCCGAGGTTGCGGCTCTTCTGGGCATCGACCGGGTCGCCCAGCCCCTTCCAGACCTTGTAGCCGACCTTCAGCCAGTTCGCGTCCTTGTATGTTGGCGCGGCCTTCAATTGCTCGACGGACGCCTTCACCACGGCTTCGGGGTCAGCAAAGCCGGCGGCGTAGGCGCCCAGGTTGGCGGCTTCCATGAGGCCAGGGCCACCGCCGGTGGCGATGACGTAGTCCTTGCGCGTCAACTCCAGCGCCAGCATGGCCACGTCAAGGTAGAGCGCGTCGTTGCGAGCCCGATCGTGGCCACCCATGATGGCGACGATGCGCCCCCGCGCCCCCTTGACGAAGCCGTCAAGCGCCGTGGCGATCGTGGCGTCATGCATCCGGCGCAGCAACAGGACGTCGGCCGCCACCGGCTTGAGCTCAGCGGGCGGACCGAGCGACATGTATGAGAGGTACACCTTGCGGTCGAAATACTTGTCGTAGGTGCCGGCATCGTCCGGGTCGTAGTCGGCGTAGAGCTCATTAGGCGTGTACATGCTCACCGAGTACGGATTGAAGGGTGCATCGTCTGACTTCTCGATGGGCGGAAGTACCACGCAGTGCGCCTCCCCCGCCGCCTTCGCCAGGTCAGGGGCCATGACGCAGCCCAGGAAGGCGCAGCCGGTGAGGTCGCGTTTGGCGATTTCAGCTGACGCGGCGGTGAGATCGAGATCCTGGATGACCGCAGGTCCAGGGTGCGTCAACCAAGCCGCCAGCTCGGCAGCATTGCGAACTTCAGTTTTCATGGTGTGTAGGGACGTGAGGCCAGTGCCTGGCCGGTGGACGGGCTCGCCGGAAGGCGCGAGGTCAGAGGGTGAGTCTGGTGATGCGGGGACAGTGGTCGCTGGTCATGATGACCTGCTTGTCCTTCTGCTCGACCTTGACCTTCTCCGACGAGATCGGCCCGGTCTGTCGCGCGTTCAGCGCCGCGCTAATCAGGATGTGATCCAGGCCTTCAAAGCCCTTGCAGTCTGTTGTCACCGGCGGCGGAACCTGAACAAGCGTCGGGTCTCCATCAGAAAGCTCCTGCCAGAGGAACCTAGAGCTGACCTCGCCGTTGGGCCCCGTATTGTTCGGTGTCGCAGGATCCGTGTGGTCCTTGCGCACCTCCTTCGGGGCCACAGCCTTGGCAGCCTCCTCGTCCAGCCTGCGGTTGAAATCCCCAAGAACGACGAACAAGGGCGAAGCCTTGGCCACGCCGTCTATCCAGGCTTCCAGCGGCGCGACCTGCCGGTTCAGCACCTGACAGGCCGCGTCTGCGTCGGTCAGTTCATGGCCCTTAAAGGCAGGGCTGGTTATGAGGTTGGCGCAGCTTGACTTGAGGTGCACGTTCATCAGCGTGAGCGGATCCTTGCCGATGGTGAGCGACAAGGCAACACCCGGCCGCAGGTACCGCAGAGACGCCGGTTCCTGGGGACTCTCCTTGATGGCGAGCCCGGCCTCAGGGGTGCACTTCCCGGGCTTGGACGTTACCGAGCGCCGCCACGCGAAGCCGACCGTCTGGAACGACGTGTGGTCCGCAACGCAGGCCTCGAAGTCGGCCGTATGGCTCCCAAGGATCTCGTTGATGACGCCGGCGGAGCGAACCTCCTGGAAAGCGATCACATCCACACGACGCGCCCGGATGAGGCCATCGACGGTCTGGCGCAGCCCTTCAAGCTTTTCGGCATAGCTCCCGGGCGCCGCCTTTTCCCACTTCGACGCGGTGAGCTTGTACGCGTTGCACGGAGCGATGAGCAGGCCCTTGCCCGGGCCGCCGGCGGCGGTGTCGAAGTCCGCCTGGCACTGCTTTGCGCGGGCGTCTTCTTCGAGCGTGGGTGCCGTGTCACCCTTGGCGATCTTGGCGCGCGTGTCGCACCAGTTCACCTGCGGGCTGGTGCATACACGGATGTGCTCGTTGAAATCGGCCTCAGAGCCGGCCCATGCAATGTTGAACGCAGCGATGCCCAGTTCCGCGGCATGAGCGTTAAGACTCCAGCCGGCGAGCACTGCTCCCAGCGCAACTTGCCATCTCCGCATAAGCCCTCCCCAGGGATGCTGATAGATTTGTCAGTGGCAAAGCATGATAAGAGCACGTGCCCGCTGCTTCCAGGGGAATTTGCTGAAAGCATCGGGCCTGCGCTGTGTACCGCATCCGCGTTTACCGTTCCCATGACTTCTCCGACCGGCCCGAGGTCGCTCCGGGGGCGGCTGGACGCAAAGCCATCGAGGTGCCTGTCCATGCGAGCAGCGGTGGTCCCCTAGCTGCCGACGACGCCGACCGGTCGCATTGCCGAATTGCTGCCGCATCGCTGGCAGCCGGGCGCTGCAACACTCGCAGGATGAGCACCAAATTCCAGCGCGTCCGACCCCAGCGCAACTACCAGCTGCGCATTGAACTGCAGCACATCAAGCCGCCCATTTGGCGGCGCATTCTCGTGCCCGACAGCCTGAAGCTGACCGCGATACGACCGACAGCTAGAGCCAAGTGGCCGGGGCCGAAAAACCGAGATCGCTGTTCAGCCGACGTTCTCGTTGCCGCTGCGAACTATGGCGGCTGTGATCAGTCCTCATTCTTCGCAAGGCGAACTACGAACTTATTTCGCGGATCTGGACTTTTCTAATAAGGCTCTGAAGCTCTGACCGTGTGTTCACAAACGCGTCGAGAACATCCAACTGGTGCGACCTGACCGTCTCGAGCTCTTCGCGGAGCGCTAAGATTGTCGCCTCTTGGTCAGCGATCCTTTTTTGAAGAATGGCTCGCGATGCTGTCCTGTATTTCGGTGCAGAGTCGTTGTGTCTCGCTGCCTCAACTCCCTTCGCCGTGACGTAGGCCTCTGCGATCAGCTTTCTGTTGGCCCACTTCTTTTGAGACAGAGTTTGACGGTTGAATGCGCGGCCAAAGCGTTTTTGACAGTGAGCGCTGATAGTCTCCCAGGTGACTGGGATGTCGGCGTCAGGCATGCGCTCGATCATCTTGCAAATTGCGTTCGCGACTTCCTGTGTCAGAAGCTCCTTCCGCCCGACCTTGACAGGCGAGATGCCAGCCTCTTCTGAATGGCTTGCGCTGCCAATGTCTGCATTGCGTTTAGGCATCATCGTCCTCCTCAGATCCATCTTCGAGAGCGAGGGACCGTTGATCATGTAGACCGATAGACGTGGGCGCGAACTCTGGGTGTTGCGACAGCATCCGAGCGCGATCACTTTCCAATCGTTCACGCCCCCCATGGGCATCGAGGGCACGTTCGACACCAGGCGAAGCGTGCCGGCGCGGGTTGTGATACTTGATGAGCGCCCCGTCGGAGACGTGTGGACTGTTCAGTCGCTTTACCATCCCCTGCGCTACAAATGCCTCTTCAAGCTTGCTTGCGAAGCACACATCCTTGATCGCGTGCTTGATCTCGTGGAATCGCTCAACCAAGTGCGTCGCCATCTCCTCCGGATTCAAAGCTTGTTCAACTAGGGTCAGTATGTGGGATGCGAGGCCGTCTGGGTCGTCGGCAATGCCGCGGTTGTGTACGGTGGCCAATGCCTCCAGCTGATTCACGATGCTCTTATGAAGTGCCTCGCTTCGTTCTCGAATGGCATTGTTCGTCGGGAGGTGACCCTTCACAACTACGTTGTAGTCGCACGGCAGACATGACGCTGTTGATGATGCCGAGTACGCGCGGCACGGAGTTTCGTGGTGCTGGTGCAAGCACGCGCCGTACCACGTTGGATACAGAATGACGATCTGTTCGGAGGTGCGGGCGATAGGGCGGTTCGCCACGGCAGCGGCGATTGCATCCATGCTGGTCACGTTAATTGATGCATCATCGATAGTGACAAGCTGGCTCTCAATTCCAAAGTCTTTCTCGGCTTGTTTGATGGAATCTATGCCATTGGACAAATCTGCGAGTTCGGTTGGAACGGGCATTGCGGACTGATCCGCCTTCTCTTCAGGTGTTCGGAAGTCATAGTGCTTTAGCTGAGCGATGTTGACTCTACGCGCCCACTTGTTGATCAGCGCATCTGATAACTTCTCTTTGTGCTTAAGCGCTTGGGTCGTTAGCCATCTCCGTGTGTCGTGCGTGTTGAGAAACGCAGTCGTGACCTCGCCGTTCAGCGGGATCGTGATACCAAGCTTCTCGAAGATCGTCGGATCCGGCAGAGACCGTCCCTCCTTCAACGCCCCAGCCTTGTACCCACTAGATTGATGAAATCGCCGGGTCAGTGTTTGATACTTCAGTGAGCCAGGAAGGAATGGAATGTCTGATCGATCTAGCAGGAACAACATCCTCGAAAGTGGCCCCTCGTAATGGTTGTGCAATGTGACCCGCCGAAGGTCCCTCATTGCCTTTCGGACTCGTTCCAGCAACTGGTCTTCAACATCCTTCCAATGCAGCATCGCGACTGGCGTGGTTCGTTTGCCGAGAATGTTGGGACGCGGGTTATCGGTGATGCGGGCCTTCTTGCCCAGCCCCTTATAGAAGGCTGTGTGCTCCGTACCCGGACTGGCTCCTTCAGGGAACCGGCCTTGCAGTTGGACAATGCACCAGAGATCTTGTTTCGTTAGGTCACGTCCCCGAAGGTGTTCCAAGTCGGCCGGAAGGTACAGAGCGTTAGGATTTCGCTCATACCACTCGACCAATCGGCGTGAGCGCTCGCCATGCTTTAGGACAACGGACATGCAATGATTGAAAAGGTCAATCATGAAGTTCAGGACTGGCTTGGCGCCCCAGTCCGCCCCTTTGCTCCCCTTCATCGTCATGATGAGCGCCTGGTGTACTTGGTGAATCCTGTTCTTGTCTTGCCCTTCCGGTCTGGCGACGTAGTCGCTAAGATCAACACTGTCGTCAATCGACATGCATAGGATCTCGTTAATGCGCGACGGGGCACACATGTCCAAGGCTAAGGCGGACAGGGCAACGTGATCCAGGTCAGAGAGACGCGCATCGCCTTCCGACATTGCTGTCATTGCGTCTGAGAGCGCCGCGATTTGATGGTCGAGAATTTCACGCTTCGCTGAGTGGCGGTCCTTGAGCTGATTGTGCGAAAGTCCAATCAGTTCTGTTCTCAAGTCCTTCCGAGGTTGGTATTGCATCAAAGGCAGAACGCCTTTGATGCTGAGAAGGTGCAAGTGACGCCCGAGACTGTCTAGCTTTGCGAGTGACTTCGCAGCTGATCGCGGATTCCTTCGGCTCAAGTCTGTCAGATTTGACTCGATCTCCTGGACTTGGCGCAGCGTCAAATCAAAGACCATCTCCGAGTTTGCTTGGTTGAGAAGTCGAAACCCTTCAATGTGCGGTGCGGCGGACTTGATTGCGTTCGAAAGTGCAGCTTCTGCCATGATTGCCCGCAGACAATGCTTGAAGCTGGGATGCATGGCGTCAAAGTCCGCAAGGGATGCTTCTAGGCGAACGTCAGCTAGCTTTGTCCCATAGAGTGACTTGAGCGGCCAATAGCTGGAATCGAAATCAATCTCTGGATAGCGAGATGCCATGCGTTTGCGGCAGTCTGCCGTCCAATCCACTAGCGCAGCTGATTGCCGTGCAATATCAAAGTCAATGACGTTCATGCTGATGCTTCCTGCATCACGGCCATCTGCTTTTGCGCTGCAGCTGCTAACACAAGGATGATGTAACGCCGTGCGTCCTTCGCGCGATCAAGCATGTGTTTGAAGGGAAGTCCGCGGGCGGCGCAGCGCTCAATTTCTTCGTCGATTGCATGCAGGTTGACGCTATGGTCCGCGTCGTAGCATGGAATGAAACGAGGACATGAGTAGCAGACTAGTGGTGCGTATTGGCAAGCCAGGGTTCGGCCGCACTCGCCGGTAAGTTCGACGTTGCCGCTCTGAAGGTTCTCGCTGCGAATGGCCTTCTCTGCGGCTATCGGGTCATCCTTGGATCTAAAGACTCCGAAGGCCGGGAAAGACGCCTCAAATCCTGGGCGAAGCGTATCGTTCAGCTTGTCTCGAAGCCCTTGGAAAGCTATGTCAATGTAGGCTTGGCAGACCGAGCTTGAAGCGTGCTTTAGGACGGCTTGAATTGTTGGAGCTGAGCTGAATCGCCCCGGGTTTCGTGGAGGCCCGTTGGGTTAAGTCAGGCCACCACGGTGGTGGCTTGACTGGCGAGTTGCCGGTAGTAGTTTGCCTCAGCCTCTGCAGGTGGGATGTAGCCGAT
>Ga0208125_100254_pt1 | contig 41797 bp, 64 predicted proteins | sample LakWasM128_HOW14_2_FD_183938 | JGI IMG/M metagenome (GOLD analysis project Ga0208125, IMG submission 183938) | Freshwater sediment methanotrophic microbial communities from Lake Washington under simulated oxygen tension - Sediment Metagenome... | ecosystem: Environmental > Aquatic > Freshwater >...
ATATGTCAGTGTTTGTTATAATCTCGGTCCTGCGCCGGGGTGGCGGAATTGGTAGACGCACTGGACTCAAAATCCAGCGAGGGCAACTTCATGGGGGTTCGATTCCCCCCCCCGGCACCACGATTTACATATCAAATTAGCCTGTAAAGCCGCAGTAATAAGCCTTTCAGCGCATCTAACTAGCCATTTAGTGTAAATAAAACTTTGCGATTCTTTGCGGTTCTTCGTGGTATATTGCGAAACCTTTACACACTTTTTTACACACTTTTATGGCTTCGTTTGAGCAAACCCCTAGCGGCAAGTGGCGAGTGTTCGTTACCGTCAATTATAAGCGAAAATCAGCTACTAGGCGCACTAAGGGTGAAGCGGTAAAGTGGGCGCAAGAAATGGAGAATCAGCTAGCCGAAGGTGTAACGCATGACGTTACACTGAGAAAACTGTTAGAGGATTACCGCGATAAGGTAACTGCTAAAAAGCCATCTGAGCGATGGGAAACGCTCCGCATTAATGCTTTCCTGCGAGACTATGCCGATATGTGCGATATGTACTTAGAGAGCATGACTAAGCGGCATTGGAATGAGTGGCGTGATGCTAGGATGCTTAAAGTTGCGCCATCAACCGTAGCGCGTGAGATGACTATTTATATCTCGATGTTTAATCATGCGATCAACGAATGGCAAATAATCAAAGCTAGTCCCATGATGGGAGTTCGCAAGCCATCTGAGCCGCCACCTAGAGACAGGCTATTCTCTAATGATGAAATAGACGGCCTTAAATCTGCGCTAGGCTATGGTAAGCCTACTGTATCTGGCAGGGTAGCATCAGCCCTGCTATTTGCATTTGAAACGGCTATGAGGGCGCAGGAGATATGCAATCTAACTTGGGCTGATATATCAGGTAGGGTGGCATCAATTCGCAAGTCTAAGACGCGCACAGGCATAAGGAATGTGCCTTTGTCGCCTAGAGCATTAGAGATAATATCCGAGCTTAAAGGCGTGGATAAGGATATGGTGTTTAACCTGAAAACGGGACAGGTTGACAGTTTATTCAGGAAAGCTAAGAACAAGATAGGGATTAAGGATTTAACATTTCATGATAGCCGTCATGAGGGGATAACCAGGCTATCTAAAAAACTAGGAGTGCTTGAGCTTGCAAGGGCGGTAGGGCATAAGAATATTAATGAATTGCTGACTTACTATAACGAGACAGCCGAGAACTTAGCGGATAAGCTCTAGGCTGCGATTCGCTTGTTATTGTTGAACCATGTATCCAGATCGCGCTTGTCATATTTAGCGTGTCCGAACCCTTTAGGCGTTCTAGTCCGTGAAGGCACAGGAAACCCTTGCTGAGTTTTAATCTCGCGCATAAAGTGAAAGTAGCTGTAGCCTAGATACTTGGCTGCTTCTTCGCTGGTTAATCTCTCGTTCATATCACTCTCCAACGGGTAGCGCCTATCACGAGAGCGCTCGACAAAATGTACATGATGGGTTTGCGTTCTGATATCTGCTGTATGGTCATGATGGCTCACCTTTAGCTTTAGGGGCTTCTTTCATACTTTCCCACTGATAGGTTAATTTAGCGTAGCATCTGACGATCTTAGATAGCGCGTCAACCGCTTTTGTGTCTAGCTCACCGTCGACAGCAGCCGTATTTAAGAAGGAGATAACAAGCATGCTGAATGCAAACGCACTCATAGGCTCGCGCGTCTTGCAGGCGTCACACTCTACCCCACGCCCTCGGAAACCAGTCCCTTTGCAGAACGGGCATGGATCAATCTCTGTTAACCATTTATGCTTTTGTAAAAAATTATCCATATCAACCACGTCCACCTTAACAATATCATTCTGTTTGCTAGGGTAGTCAGTTCTAGGCTCCATATCTGACCTTTTTCTATGCTCCCAAGTGAGCGCATCCGTATCGCTCATAGCATTAAGGGCTGCACCTGCTTGGAAGCGGATGTTCCACATAGCTACTTTTTCCGACTTGGCAGCTTTGTCGTTATGAAAGCAGCATGTATTAAAGTCAGCATGCGCACATTTATGTTCGAGAATGTCTAATTCACGCCTAGGCCATCGCCGCCATACCGGAGGCTTTCCACAAAACGGGCACGGTAATAACTTCTCAAACTCCGCCCTCTCATCCACCTCTTTACTCGGTGTGGTGGCTGGCGGGACTATCAGGGCGCGGATAGCATTCTTTAGGTATCGGCATTGCTCGGCTTGAGGCGCACTGTCTGGATACTCTGCCATAATCTTTTCTTGCGCTTCACATATCTTCGCAGCCATCTCAAGCGCCATCCTCGCATCTGGTGGTGTGGGTGGGGTGGTGTAAAGCAGTGCACCTTCCCGTAATTGTATTTTTGGCTGTGTGAAGTCTATAAATAATTCACGGTGCTTCTTTCCAAATGAGTTTGGTAAAGACCATTGCCCGCGTACTTGAGCTACAGGCTGCCTTGGCTCCGCTGGCTGCTGGCGTAGTGCGATTAGCGCATCAATAAGCGCAATAATATTTTCAGGAGTGCAATACTGATTAAACTGTCTTTTAGCCAAATTAACTTGGTCAAGCACTTCACCTATTGAAGTCATATTACCAATTGGGGCGTTTACTTGAAGGCAAGCAGCTCGCATTTCTTCTAGCAATTTGTTATCACTCATTTTTGGTTACTCTCTATGTGGGGTTAGTCAACGATAATTTCAGCGGTATCGCATGGTGGTCTGTTAGCTTTGCGTGTTTCTGCAATTCGCGCTTCAATGCCTGCTGACAGATTATTGCGAATCTTGATGGCTGATTCTTCATCCAGCGTGTTTACCTTGTCTTGGCTGGCGGCAGCTAACAATATGAACTCACCTAAGTTATTGGCTTTGATAATCATGCTTCAAACTCAGGCAGGTTTTTAAATTCTTCCTCGGACATTTCCACTTCTTCATAGGTGATAAGCTCTGGAGATTCAGTAAAGTAGAAATCGGCTGCAACATGCTTTTCTTCTGGCCTTAAAGCTAGGTATGTTGAAGTTGATGGATGCCTGCATTTAATAATGTTCATCATTTCCCTTTCTATTGTCCGAGTGAGGAACGAATAAGATGTAACGCGTCATGCATGGCATTTTTTCTCTCATAATTAGTTTTCGCAATATCCATTCCCCACACTAGTAATTTTTCAGCTTTGTTAATCGCTTCTAACTTTTCATCGTCAGATGGCTCTGTTTGGGCTGGGTGTTCGTCGTAAATGTTAACAAATGGAATACCAGCCCAATCATCGGATGGTTGGGGTGAGGTGAATAGCTTTTCTCCTAATGCTAATTTAGCTGCATTCTTTTTCGTGATATAGCCAAACACTTCACCGTTACGACATCTAACTTCTGCAACAGCCTCACTCTCACTCTTGCGGGATAGCAGGGCTTTGGCGAATGAAATAATGTCATTTTTATACACTCCACCAATGCAGAACTCTCTAGCCATCTCCAATATCGCATCATCGGTAAGCTCAGTGGGTGGTGTAATCTGTTTGTTCATAAAACCTCCATTTATTAGTTAAGCTCACCCTCTATATTGACTACTGCCGATACACTGGCTTCCTGCTTCCAGACGCGATAGCCCTCGCGCGAGAATAATGGCAGCACTATTTATGTCTCTGTCATGCGTAACGCCACAGACACAAGTCCACTCTCTCTCATTCAAACCTGCAAGACCTTTCGGGCCAGCTATGCAGCCACATGCACTGCAAGTTTGGGTGCTCCAAGCTTCATTAACTTCCTCAAAAAATACCTGCGCCCTAATGGACTTATACTCAAGCATTTTTTTAAACATGTACCAGCCAGCATCATTAACCGACTTGCCCATATTTGTTCTTGCTAACTTACTGCTGCTTACATTTCCTACAAATATTGCTGCGTTATCACCCACCAACTTAGTGCTTAATTTATGCAGCATGTCGGCTCTACGGTTCTTTATCTTGGCGTGAATAGCACGTACCCTGTTTTTCTTATTAGCGCGTTGTGCTGTCGCTAAATCATTCTCAGACTTACGATAAATTTGCTCTGCTTTTACCTTTAATCCGTCAGAGGTTGTCAAAAACTCTTTTAATCCCAAGTCAATTCCTATTGCCTTAGTTCCATCGCTCATGACATCAGCAACTTCAACCGCTATATTTATATACCAGCGCCCACGTCCGTCCTGGCTAAAATTACCAGACCTCAATTCATATTTACTTAGCCCATAGCTATCCCATATTCCAAAATTGCTACCGTAAAAAAATATCTTGCCATTTCGATACTTGGCGCTTCCTTTCTTTATTGGTATCCATCCAAGTGACTTGCGACTTCCGAACGAGGTGCGCCAACTAAGTTTGGTTTTCTTTGCCTGATTACGTTTATAAGCATATTCATTGCATATAGAGTTGATAGTCTCCTGAGGTATGCATAGTCCGGCTTGACTTGATCCGGTTACATATTTTTGAAGTTCATACCCACTTAACCATTTGTAACGCTCGTTTATGCTTCTATGAGAAAGTTCGTTAGTAAAGTTCCATACCATGTTTACTTCCATTGCCATACGATTCAATATATTTGAATGTTTATCCTTTACTCGTATGTGCAATGTTTTAATCATATATTCCCCTCTATGGGATAAAAAATCATCATGGTCATTCGGTCTGTGCTTCACTCGGGATGCGCTACCGACTTGGCGAGTGCAGCAACTTCCTCTGGATTCTCATCACGCCACTGCTGCCATGATTCATCGGTAAGCTTCCAGTTAATCCACTCGGCTGTATCTGGTTTTGGCTTGTATGTAGTGCCGCGGTAACCTGAACATTTTTTGCAGCGTTGTGGATAGCCATGTAAGTGATCTCCGCAGAAATACAGGCCGCACCCCTTGTCTCCACCATACGGTTCTCCACCGCACACATGGCTTAATCCTCTGTCAATATCAGCGTTACATTTTGGATGGTCACACTTGGCAGGTACGCCATAGCCAATGTCGCGCTTCCAATTACTGTCATATCCAATAGACCAGCCCATCACGATTCTCCTTTACGCCACGCCCCGTTAACGCCAAGACCACTGAGGCCAATTGAACAAAATGCTGCTGTTTTATTAATCAATCCCTACTAATAGATGCAATGCCTATTACTTAGCCTGTTGGTTTGTGATGGCAGGCTCTAGCAGTAAGTCCACGTGTTCATCGAAATGCTGCGCCACACTGCCTTTTAATATGCACTTTTTAGTAATCATGCTGGGCAATTGAAATTCGAAATATTGCTGATTGCTTGCGAGTTGTTTCTGTAAGGCTATCCCGCCAACTCTAAAACGTATGCTTTGGTAACGCACTGCATCCTTCCTCGCATCTTCAAGCTCTTGCCTGAGTGATGTGATGGTGGATTGCTGAGATTCGATAGTTTGCATTTTCTCTCTCAGTATTTCATGCATGTCCATTTTTGCGCCCCTTGGTATGTGCTTCTGTAGTCATGGTATTAATCCTAAAATCATTAAAGCATTATGTTCATTAGTGAGTGGGTCTTGACGTTGCGTCCTACCCGTTGGCTAGTGGGTAAAGTTCATAATGGCGCTTTAAATCATCAGGATCGCTAATTGGCAGCATTTCCTGTGGCTCTCCACATTTACCTTTTAAATACACAAAACATTCCATTCCGCAGCCGCCAGATATTCCTACGTTAAAGCATTCACTTGTTCCAACTGGGTAGTTGCCTGTGTTTGCTAGTGCATTCCCATGCTGTAAAGCTTCTTCTTCATTAGAGGGTGGCGCATCAAAAATTATCTTCATCTTGTCGGCGCTATTTAATTTTTCCGTTGAGTGCCAGCGCCCAAATTTTTCTATATTTTTATCAATCTCAATTTTTATAAATTCACGCTTATTCATCACTATCCTTTCAACGGGTAATCCGTACCGAATCACTCACTAACATAATTAACAAAGAGCTAGGCTGCTAGAATGGTGGCAAGTCATCGTCAAAGTCATCAAAACCAGAACTAGGCTTTTGTTCATTAGGTTTGTGGTCTTGACGTTGCGCGCTACCCGTTGCACCGTCATTTTTCCCGCTAAGCATTTGCATCTGGTCGGCAATAACTTCTGTTGCATACCTAGTCACGCCGTCTTTCTCCCATTTGCGAGTTTGCAACTTGCCTTCCAGGTAAACACTTGAGCCTTTCTTTAGGTACTCGCCTGCAATCTCTGCCAACTTGCGATAGATAACGATGTTTACCCATTCTGTTTTTTCCTGCTTAACGCCTTGTTTGTCTTTCCAAGATTCATTGCAAGCAATTGAAAAGTTGCAGACTGCATCACCTGCTGGCATATAGCGCATTTCAGGGTCTTTTCCGAGAGTTCCAACTAGGATTACTTTATTTACTGATGCCATGATTTATGCCGCTTCCTGTAGTTGAGTTGGTTTTAAAAGTTCTGTTCTGTATTCTTTTACCGCCCTGCGTAGTGGTGGCATATCCTTAAGCCTTCCCCATGCCTCTAGCCTGTCCTCGTTGTTATCAAGGTCGATATAGATGCAGTCGTGAGCTGACTTAACATCGCCTGCGTTATAGGCATCTATTGCGCTGGTCACTGCCAAATCAATCTTGCTCTCATGCTCTTTCTTTTCGTTTTGGCCAATGTCTGGAATATCCTCGCCAGCATAGATATATAGCCCAAGGCCAAACATTGCTAGGTTCTTAACCAGGCAGCGCATGATTGTTTTATTCACGTCAAACATATCAAAGGCCGCCACCTTCTTTTCAATCTCTTTGCTTTTGTACTTATCCCATACCGTGTAGGTGTAGGCTTCTCGCTTCATGGCATTGTTTGCACCATCCATCACTGGTAGCCACATTTCGTGAGTTGTGCCGTTAGCTGTGACTTTGGTGTAAACCATCACGCCAGCCCAGCTTTCAAAATATGGCAGCCCGTTAGCGTCTTTTACCACCTCGTAAGTCGCATCCTCGTGAGCCTGCTTGAAAGCATCCCAAGCCCATGCCCATGACAGGTAAGTCAGGCCGTTCTTTTTCTCTGTATGCTCGTTTACATTGATTGTGCGTAGCTGTTCGTACTTGCTCATTTTCATACTCCTGATGTAATGTAACTGTCTGATAAAACTGATCGCCACTCATGATTTACTCGGTGTTTCTTGTTGCTGCCTAACCTTCTGCTCTAGCAGCGCTGCAAATCTCATAATGCATTCTGTGTACAGTGGTATGCGCTTGTTAAAGTATGGCCTGTTGGCTTCTTCCCAAATTTCCGCATATTGTTTGTTGTCCATAATCAATCCACACTCACATAACGAGCCAGCTTGCCGCGAACCTCGAAAGTATTTCCTCCGCTATCCTTAATGCTGGCTACGCAATCAGTCGAATATGGCTCATCCTTAGCGCTCATCCATCCGCATATAAGCAGAATTGCAGAAGCAAATATGACGGTGGCCACTATGTCTCCGAGTTTCATGATTTACGAGCCTCTAGCATTGCGTCTGCTATTAAGTAAGCGACACTAGCTATGCCATGAGCAGAACCTGGACAAACGTGCTGATAACTTCCATCTAGAAATTCTTGTTGGATTAGAGCGTCCAAGGACTTAGCTGCAAAGTAATCGCGTAGTGTCATGCCATCAATCACATCGGAATAGACTTCACCATCCCTGTCTGTCTTTACCTGCGATATTGGAAATGCAGGGCCACTTGTATCAGTCATCTCTTTCTCCATAACTTAAATAGAGCTAGTGTTAAAAGTAAAAGGCGTAAGGTCTTCATGTTGATTAGGTCTGTGAAAGTAAGCTATGCGCTACCGTATTCACGGTCAGTTAAACTGCTACTAACTTGTTTTTTTCATTGAGCTTGTAAACAACATCAGCCTTGATGCCTTTTTCACCAACGTAACCCACTACTAAGCGGTATCTTTCTTTTTCTGAATCCCAATAAGAAAGCGCGATACACCCATATTCTCCGGCGCTTGCCGTGCTATTTAAGCCAACGCCTACAGCGATAGATTTTTTACCTGATGCTGCTAGTTGGCTGTAGTCACCTGATGCTGCTAGTCGGCTGTAGTGACCTGATGCTGCTAGTCGGCTGGAGTAACCTGATGCTGCTAGTCGGCTGTAGTGACCTGATGCTGCTAGTCGGCTGTAGTGACCTGATGCTGCTAGTTGGCTGTAGTCACCTGATGCTGCTAGTCGGCTGTAGTGACCTGATGCTGCTAGTCGGCTGGAGTAACCTGATGCTGCTAGTTGGCTGGAGTAACCTGATGCTGCTAGTTGGCTGTAGTCACCTGATGCTGCTAGTTGGCTGTAGTCACCTGATGCTGCTAGTCGGCTGTAGTGACCTGATGCTGCTAGTTGGCTGGAGTAACCTGATGCTGCTAGTCGGCTGTAGTCACCTGATGCTGACTGAATTTTATCGCCGTTCGCAATATCTTTTAAAGCCAGCTTTATCCAGTTATCGGAAATCATGGTCATTGCGCCGCCCATGTTGCCGCTGTAGACAATCTTGCAGGTTTCAAACTTCACCTTTTTGTCATCAATAATCACGCACTTTTCGCGGTCAACTTCGACGACTTGCCAGACAGCATCAACATCATTACTTAGCAAACCATAGTCGCCATTTCCATCTAGTAAAGCGTGCAATCCATTCCCGCAACTTGCTTTAGCATCCCAATCAGTAGCGGTAACAGTTGCCCCAACCTCAAGGGGCCACTTAAAGCCGCCATAAGTGCTTCCGTCTTTTGCACATGTTCTGATTGCTAATGCCTTCATTTATATTCTCCTAATTAACTGCACTTGAATACGGTAGCGCCTCGCATGAGACCTACAATCTAATCTTCCTAAAATGCCCTTATTGCTGCATCTACAAACCACCATAAGCACCCAACTACTCCTAACACTAAGAACACCAACCCCAAGAATGTCAGCTTGTAGCTATCACCTAGCTTTTCAGATACAGCGTAGTAATCTCGTACTATTGGGGATGAGTTCATGCTGCTATCACTTCTGGTTCAGGATTAGCCTTACGAAACGCCAGCGATTCTTTGCGGTGCGCTTTACATGCAGCTAGTAGCCACGACTTGTTTTGTGTCCAGAAAGCCGAGGCGCGTGATTCCATGCGCGATATTTCATTGTCATCAAACGCCTTCCACTTATCATGCTCATGGCGCTGGCATCCGATAGTCAGGAATGATTCAGTGATCGTAATATCCCAAGTCGTGCCATTCATGAAGATAGGGCAGATGGCGAGTTTTTCACCCCGCAAGTAAGCACCCTGCAAGTCAGCACCCTGCAAGTAAGCACCCTGCAAGTCAGCACCCTGCAAGTAAGCACCCCGCAAGTCAGCACCCCGCAAGTAAGCACCCTGCAAGTCAGCACCCTGCAAGTAAGCACCCTGCAAGTAAGCACCCTGCAAGTAAGCACCCTGCAAGTAAGCACCCTGCAAGTCAGCACCCCGCAAGTAAGCACCCTGCGCCGCTGCTTTAACCAGTGCCGCCCTAATATCTGTAACTTCAAACTCACAAAGTGTTGTTCCTGTGAATCTATGTTTTATCGAAATCATGCCTGAATCCTTTTCAAAGCACCCTGTTCAACCTCATATCCCAATGACTTAGCTAGTACCATGACGCTCTCAACATTATTAAGCGCCGCTGCTCTACTTATTGAGCGTATCAATGTAGCTACAGCATCAAAGTTAGCCCAATCGGTAATGACTTCTGCCAGTACATTCAAGTCATCCAAGCTGTCATCTGCATCACTGGCACGTTGTTCTTCATATGCATCAGTGGTGAAGTAGAGCGTTGGGCTGTCGCCCGTTCCATATGCGTCTGTAACTTTAAGTGGCTGGTTCATTGGTTAGTCCTGTTTGCAATATTTTTCGTATGCGCTGTGTGGGTAATCAGTAAGCTGAGTTACCGCATCTGAACCTCCAAGCGCGTTTACTATTTCCCATAAAGCAGTTTCGTAGTCGCTGTTGTCATTGGAGTAGAGTGCTGACACTGCCGCCTTCAATGCTTCTTTTGTATTAGCCATCTTCATTCTCCTTATCTGCTTTACGTTTAACTCAGTGAGCCTAAAGCTGCCAACAATTCATCAGAAGTCAAATCGTCATTAGCATCCTCGATGCCTAAAAACTTCTTTTCATCAGCCACTTCTTTTTCTAGCTGAAGCACCCAAGCTGTACGCAATTCGATTTCATCTGAGCGCTTTGCAACTTCTAAGCGGCTACGCTCAAGAGATAAAGCCAGCATTAATGCGTCTAGGTGTGTCAATGCGTCTAGGTATGCCATCACATATTCCTCAGTTAATTTACTCAGGGTAGAGATTCATCATCCTAATAAGCTGAAAACTCTCCATGCAGTTCTAATGCCTTATTTCTTGCTGCATTAGCTGCATCTTTAATGTCACTAAACACTCCAAGGTGGTAATTAACCTTGTTTGCAACAATCTTCGCCTGCCACTTTCCTGCACACTTATTCCAAGTCACACCTTTAAACCCTGAGGTGTTTCTTGCGTTCATTCCTGCATTCATGGCATTTTGAGAATCTGTTGCCAGCCTTAAATTCGAAATCCTGTTGTCCGATGGATTTCTATTTATATGGTCAACAAATAAAGTTGGAATTACTCCATGTACATATAGCCAAGCTAAAACATTCGCCTGGTATGTCACGCCACTAATCCTGATCCTTATATATCCACGGCTATTTAAAGACCCGGCAACTGTTCCCGCCTTTCTATTTGTTGACGAAGCAATCTTCCAAGTAAAGATTCCAGTGTCTGGGTTGTAGTCCAAATACTCTTTTAGCTTTTCCTGTGTCAGCATAATTTTCCTCGCAGTACCTATTTCGCCCTGTAGAAGTAACTTGTTTCGTTACTGCATGGATAGAGATTCTACACCTGTAGATATTAATGTCAACACTTGTAGCAAAATAAATCTATGATTGTAGAAAATTTAGACGAAAAAAAGCCAGCTCATTGGCTGGCGATGGCTATTTATCTAGCTAATGAATAACTTTTATGGTTGTGCAAACATTGTGAATTTATCTATTTCGTATCTCTAGTATTTGATCTGGCTCCCTAGGCCAATCGTGCGGTGCGCCGTACTGGACTAACTTATCGTTAAAGAAATAGAACCAGGTTATCTTGGTTTCAACGCCAGTTATTGTATTTCTTTGATAGCCAGCATCATTAGTTGCAAAAGGCGTGTATCTAGAAACCTTTTGCTCATATACTTCGACTTGTCCTTTGGGGTACATTCTAGCGCCTCTAGGCTCTGCATCTGGGAATAGCTTGATAAACTCCTGCTTATCTGCTCCTAGCTTCATTGAGACAAGATTTTTGTTATACGTCGATTTGTCTATAGCCCCCTGTGACGCGCATCCAGTCAACGCCACAATTAGAATCAGTGCTCTAATCTTATTCATATATCCCCTATGTCTTATGTTTACTTGGCGGAACTACAGCGGTGATTCCCAATATGTCGTATATGTCGTCTTGCATCACAGTCAGACGTTCGTTTCCATTTACCGACATGACTACATAACAATCCGACTTTATTGATATCAGCTCTTTTACCATCTTGCGTTCATCCTTGAATTTAATCAGGACATACTCACCCATTACCGGCTGATGCTTTTCCTCAATAATAATAAACCATCCATCGCGGATCGCTGGAAACATGCTATCTCCGCGCACCTGGATAGCAATAGAGCTATGCTCAGTTTCGAACTCAACAAAGCCGTCTCCACCGTCTAAGTCAATGTAATACCCCTGATCGCCCATTCTTGCCGCCCCTACAACTCTCGGATAATGTTTATTTGGCTTATCTGTTACAAATTGCTTATTAGTATTTTTTGTTGTTTCTAAAAACTCTTCAGGCGGTATTTCTAATTCATCTAGAGTTAATCCAAGCCCTGTAGCAATTTTCGCAAAGTACATAGAGCGTTTGCTGTCTCTGTTCTCTAAGGCGCTAATAGTCCCGACATCAACGCCGCAAGCCTCTGATAGCCGCTCTAGAGTCCATCCTAAACGAATGTCCCTATGAAATCTAATGTTTTTGCCTATCGCCATATTACACATTTTATCCAAGTGTAGAAAATATCTTTAGTGCAAGTGTTGATTTATTTTATCTACAAGCGTAGAATTCTGTAATTATGAATATCTACAAACAAGTTATTTCACATTTCGGCGGCATCAAAGCTACGGCAGATGCTTTGCAAAACTCTTACAAAACTGTTTGGGCTTGGGATAAAGGAACTCGCAAACCAAGGCCAGAAACATGCAGCCTAATCGAAGAAAAGTCGAATGGCGCATTTACCTGCAAACAGTTATGTGACGGAAAACAGTAACCCCCTTATCGGGATGGTTCCCATAGTGCCATCCCGATTTTTTTATTTAGCACAGAACGAACTATATTTTTTTCGCCTAAATTTGTCTTTACAAACGATTACAAAAAGCAAATTAGATTTTGGAAGGGTATGTAAATGGATGAAATAAACTCAATAAATTCAATGCTTATAGAGTGTGTAAAGGCAGCAGGCGGCTCTAAAACAGTGGGGCCGCTACTATGGCCTGAAAAGCCTATAGCCGATGCGCAAAAGCTCTTGCTTGCATGCCTAAATGAAGATCGTCCTGAGAAGTTATCGCCAGATCAAGCCTTCTTAATTGAGAAGCTAGCCAAAGATTCCGGCAGCAATGTAGCTATCGAATATCGCTGCAATGCTATGAGCTATTCAATCCCAACCCCAATTCATCCAGAAGATGAAAAAGCAATCCTGATGCGCCAGTTCATTGAAGCGCAAAAGGGATTATCCAGCCTCGCTACAAAACTTCAATCACTAGGAATTTAAGGAGATAACCATGGACGGACTTTTTGAATATGTCGGCACATCAGACAAGTTGCAGCATGCCATTGTTGAGATCGAGCGCGAGACTGATAAATCATATTTCGTGAAATATAGGCCAGAAGGCGGCAAGGAAGTTGAAGTGGCTAGAGTGGCCAAGACTAGCCTAAAGCCACATCACTCATTAAGCGGGATTTAGTCATTTAAATGCTAAATCTCACTCCTACAAATGCCCTATCAATACCAAATCTACGCGCTTCTGTCGGGGCGGTATGTGCGGGTTCCAACATAAAGGATATTTCATAAATGGCTAGTTACGGTTTTATCTACATTCTTTCAAATCAATACATGGATGGTGTTTACAAGATTGGTTTTACCGACCGCGCACCTTTACAGCGAGTTCAAGAGTTATCTAATAGCACAAGCTGCCCATATCCATTTGAGATTGTTTGCTATGGCGAAACAGATCAAGCGCAAAGCAAGGAAAGGCAGATACACGACATATTTAAGGACGAAAGAATATCTGATGGGCGTGAGTTCTTTTATTTTGGCCTTGCCGAGGTAATGCGCGCTTGCAACTTAATAGAGAACAATTGTGAAAACTTTACTACTACTCAGCAATATCAAGAGCTGAATGAGCAAAATATTAACCGTATTGAGTGGCTTGAAAATTCCAAGAAAAATCTAAAAGTTATCGAATCTGATGAGGTTGCTGCATAGCCTAACTATGCACTACTACCAATTCAATATAGGCGATTACAAGCGTGACACAAGTCACCTGACACTGCTTGAGCATGGCGTTTACAGGCAGTTAATAGACCTTTATTACCTTGAAGAAAAGCCACTTGATGCGAACGCATTGCGATTGATATGCGCCAGGACTGCGGAAGAGAAAGAATGCGCCCAAAACATGCTCGATGAATTTTTTACAAAGCTGCCAAATGGCACATATCAGCATGATCGTTGTAAAAAAGAAATGGAAAGAATTTACGAGAAGTCAGACAAGGCAAGGGTTTCAGCTGAAAAGAGATGGGGAAAACCTAATGATGCGAACGCATTGCCAACGCATAACGAAAGCAATGCGAACGGAATGCTACCCAATAACCCATTACCCAATAACCCATTACCCACTAAAAAAACAGCGCCGAAAAAATCATCGGCTTCTGATTTGCCAGTTCCAGATTTTATACCTACTGAGCTTTGGGCTGACTTCATGGCTATGCGTAAAACCATAGGCGCTACAAATTCAGAAGCCGCGGTAAAGCTATTGATTACCGAACTTAAGAAAATTATTGCGGGTGGTAACGACCCTATCGCATCTATTGAAAACTCAATTAGAAATAGCTGGAAAGACGTTTACGCACCCAAGAAACAATCAGGCAATGCTGGTAATCACCGCGAAGAAGCCCGCTCCGTAGCAGCTGCCTCAATATTCAAGCCAGAACACACGCAGCACCTAAACAGCAGCGTACAGGAAGCCAACTATGAAAAGCTCAAATGACCTGCCAATGGAATGGGTGGAGAAAATATTCATGCGATTACATGGTCGCTTTGGTAACGCTTTCTTTGACAAGTTCCGCATAGGCCAGCTTAACGACAATGGTGCTGACATTGGCATTGAGAATGCCAAGGTTACATGGGCAAGCGAACTGGCTGGCGTATCACCTGAACGCATTAAAAACGCCTTGCTGTCCCCATACGAATATGCGCCTTCATGCGACATGTTCAAGGCTAATTGCCGAACAACGCCTAATGAGCATAAAGACTTTTTGGCGCTATCCAAGCCAGTAATAAGCGATGAGCAACGCGCCGCCAACTTGAGGAAACTGGAAGCTATCACAGCACAGCTTAAACCTAAGACCGACTATCGCAAATGGGCTAAAGACATTATGCGCGATGTAGGGCAGGGGATGAAATATCCAGACATCGCGGTCAGGTTCGCTAAAGAGGCGCTGTCAGTTGAATAACTGGAAACGAGTGGACAACTACCACATGAGAAGCGGCAACTACACGATTACTAAAGCGTTTCCGCCAGAGCTGTACGTGAAGCCATATCAGCTTCACAAATGCACATTTGGCAGGGATGGCGAAATGACTAGCGGAAAACTTTTGGGCAGCTATGTGACGGCTGATGAGGCGAAATTAAATGTGGAGATTCCAGCATGAACCCCTATGACCAAGAAGAACGATTTAATTTCGATGAGGAGTTTGGCTATGAGTGATTACGACTTCAAAAATTTAACTGAGAATCAGCAATGGCTGCTCACATATCAAGGCTGGCATCTTCACTCAACAATTAGCGGACATAACCAGCCATCCAAACGAACAGTGAAAAAGCTGATTGATAGGGGCTTGCTAATTGAGAAGCCCGCTGAATGGGCAGGTATGCAATTTATGGAATATGAAGTGCCGCTTCCTGTGCATATGGCTTGGTGTCAATGGTGTGCGGAGCAGCCATGAGCAAATGCCCTACATGCCATCGTGAAAAGCCAAAGACGCACGATCAGCGCAAGAAGTTTCACGCCATGTGCCGAGACATAGGGCTACACATTGGAGAAACGCCAGGAAAGGTTAAGGAAGCGATTAAGGCTGATTATTTTGGCTTGGATGAATACAAGATAGGAAACAAATGGTATCGCGCTGTAAAGCCATCAGAACAGGCCGAGCGTGCCGAGTATGCAGACCTGATTACCTTCACGCTGCAATGGGCAGCAGAAAACTGCGATTTTTACATAGAGGACGCAGCCTAAAAAATGAACGCTCCTCTCACTCTTAAAACTCGCAAATGCAAGTATTGCCCTGTTCGCTTCCCGCTATTCAGGTCAACACAAGTTGTATGCAGCCCTGCATGTGCACAGAAGCATGCAGAGGCGAAGAGAGTTAAGGATGAGAAGGCTGCAAGGCGTGAGACTAAAGCTAAGTTAGAGGCGATTAAGCCTAGATCAAAGTGGTTAAAGGAGGTGCAAAGTGTTTTCAACAATTACATACGCCTACGTGATGAGCTTAAGCCCTGCATATCGTGCGGCCGTCATCACAGGGGCCAGTACCATGCCGGGCACTACTTATCCGTTGGCAGCACCCCTGAGTTACGTTTTGAAGAATCCAACGTACATAAACAATGCTCCGCCTGCAACAACTACAAGTCGGGGAATGCTGTTAGATACCGTGTACGGCTTATTAAGAAAATTGGGCTTGAAAAAGTCGAATGGCTAGAAGGCCCACACGAGCCAAAGCACTACAGCATAGACGACCTAAAGCAACTCAAAGCCCACTATCAACAGGAATGTAAACGACTAATCAAGGAGCAGTCATGAAAATTACGCAAGAGAAGTTAATCAACATGCAGAAAATAGTAGACTTTTGTCAGCAGCCAAGACTGCGCAAAGAAGTAGCCGAGCATCTTGGCGTTAGTGAGCCAACAGTATCAGCCTACGTGAAGATACTAAAGCCGCTTGGCAATATCCGCATTGACTTGAAATACCAGAAGCACGAATCTGGCAACTGGATGTGCGCAATAGTCACTATCAATCCAGAGCTTAGCATCAAGGCTGTTATCTCTACATCAAGAGATGCACGCAAGCATGCTCCTATCATCAACAAACCCCAGGATGCAGGTATTGCTAGTTGGCTCGGCTATACAGACTTTATCCCGCCACTAATCGGCGATATCTACGATGAAACCACAGAGCATAAGCCATCGCCACAATCACGCAGCAATCAACGGGTATGGGTAAGCGGATCCACTTTAAGTTCGATATATATGGGAGCGTGAATATGATTTATTTGATATGCGGGATAGTCATTGGGTTTGTTATCGGCGCATTAGCTACTGGTGGAAGTATGCGCGATAACATCAAGAAGGATATCGAGCTAACAGGCCAACTACGCATTGGCGACAAAGTTTATAAGCTGACTAAATGAACTCTTCAACCATCACTATAAACTCAACTAAATATTATGAGGCCGGTATGAAAATGACAATATCAGGCTGCTGGAAAGAGCATGGATGCTGGGAGACATTATTTATGTGGATATTCCGCATAAACAGAAAGCCTCTTGTATATCGAATCATATCTATTGACAGCGAAACTCAAATGACTGTTGAGCCAGCATGAAATCATCACTAGCCAGCATCCAAACTCAACAACCAGCCGATAGCAAAGAGATGAAGCAGCTACGCATACGCGCACTCAACGAGAACGCCTTAGCCATTATCGAGCTGCAAAAGGTTCCAGACATGGCTAAGCGCAAGACGATAGAGGATGAAGCTAAATTGCAATTATTTGGAAAGGTGAAGGCATGAACACAATAGCACCAGAGTTTGTTGATGACAGCCTAGCCACCATAGAGGAAAGATTACGCAACTGGTCTAACTGGGCAAGAGAGAAGCCTCACTATCGCGTTACAGCATCACTAGAGGGCAGGTATCGTGCGCCACCATCATGGCATCCACCACAGCCACGAGTATTCGTTGATATTAATGACGCGCTAAAGCTGGAACGGGCGATTATTCATGTGCCTAATCCCTACAAAGCCATCATCATCTACAGCCTGATACATGCCTATATCCCGATACAGGTATTCTGCCGCAAGAACAGGGTAAACCAGAGGGACTATGATGCTATGGAGCGTAAAGCTAAGTTTATGGTGCAAAACAGAGTGAGAATGTTGGATAAATAGGAGGGTGATGATGGGTAAGGAATTGTGGCTAGTTATACCATTTTGGATATGCTTTATAATTGCAGCATTAGCCATTTTATTTATATTGTCGATGACATTAGTGATTTCATTCAAAATGCTAATGACCTCATTTGGTTTTTCATGCACATAAATAAATGTTGACAAGTAGTTTTCATCGGCGTATAAGTAAGTTTGAAATAACTGATACCAACTTAAATGTTGAGAGCTGACGACCCTGATGGGTCGCTTAGCATCGGTGAAAGATATAGAGCTGCCACTAAACTGGCGGCTTTTTTTACGCCCATAGTCTGCATTAGTGCCGAGGCTGCCCGATGTGCTTCTAAGCGCAAACCTAGGTAAAGGGATGAAACAGTCTCCGCTCTAATGTGGATTAAGCTATCCGATGCCAGTCGACATGTGGCTAGGTGGTTCGACAGTTGAAAAAGAACTGTCCGGCGATAACGACATAGTAGACGATAGTAGGCTCATCAGAACAGCGTGAGATAGTCGAAAGTCCGTGGCGGCGCTGATTAATACCGCCATGCATTCACACACAAGCACCTTAACGGGTGCTTTTTTTATGCGCGGAGGTTTCATGTATAGATTACTGATACTCGCAGCACTAGCACTACCGGCTCACGCAACAGATTTAGCATGTTACTCAGATAAAGGCGCAACTATTGCTCTCACTGACGAGCCATGCAAGTTTAAGGTAAGCGACTTCCAAGACTCACAGGTAGCCGACACAAGGCAGCTTCATCGCGCCACTAGCTTATTCAAGGGCAAAGTATATGAGGCCTGCTGGACACCAGGCGAGCGTGGATTGCTTTACGTGATGCCACAAGACGATGATCGCGTATATGGCATGGAGCCTTCGATATTTAAACCATGCAGTACGCTGTAACAAATAAGGACACATCATGCAGAAGAAAACAGTTCCAGCTAAGAAGATGCCAGGCAAGAAATCCGGGAAGAAGTGCTAACTCATTCAATTAAATCAATTAAATAACATTCGATACGAATATGGCTACAAGAGGCGGGCAAGATGGTAACAACAATGCAACAAAGTCCAAGGTTTGGTCTGATGCATTGCGTAAGCACATAGTGCAAAACCCAGAAGAGTTAGAGAAGGCAGCCAAGGCTATCTTTGCCAAGGCTAAAGACGGCGATGTCGCGGCCATGAAGGAGATTGGCGACAGGCTGGAGGGCAAGGTGGCCCAGCGTATTGAAGGTGCTGGCGAGAACGGAGAGCATCTATTCACTGGATTAACCATTGAGTTCGTCAACTCAAAAAATTCAACTTCCGAGTAAGCTTCAGTTCCTATTCGAGCCTAAGCGGGTAAAGGTTGCATACGGTGGGCGGGGTGGGGCAAAGTCTTGGGGATTTGCTGATGCGCTACTGATACAAGGCGCTAACCGTAAGTTACGTATTTTATGCGGACGCGAGGTGCAGAAGTCCATCAAGGACTCAGTACACAAGCTGCTTGGTGATCGTATCGTCGCATTGGGCCTTGAATCATTCTACGAAATATACGAAACAGAAATACGCGGGATGAATGGAACAGAGTTCACGTTCACCGGATTGGCCGCTCACACCGTTAACACCATTAAGTCATTTGAAGGCTGTGATATTTGTTGGGTAGAGGAAGCGCAAAACGTCAGCAAGAAGTCATGGGATATCTTAATCCCTACTATCCGCAAAGAATCATCCGAGATATGGGTATCGTTTAACCCTGACCTTGATACTGATGAAACCTATGTGCGCTTTGTTGAAAACAAGCGTCCCGATAGCATCGTCGTCAAGATTAACTACGATGACAATCCGTGGTTTCCGGACACGCTAGAGAATGAACGCTTGTTATGCATGCGTGCAGACCCTGGCAGCTACAAGAATATATGGGAAGGCGAGTGCAAATCCTCGGTTGATGGGGCGATATATGGCGACGAGCTGATCCGCACACTAGAGGAGGGAAGGGTGTGCAACGTACCTTATGACCCAATGCTGAAAGTTCACGTAATCTTTGACTTGGGCTGGAACGACTCAATGGCAATCATCTTGGCCCAGCGTATGGGTTCGGAAATGCGCATCATAGAGTACATCGAGGATTCGCATAAAACTCTGGATTGGTACTCGGAAGAGCTTAACGCCAAGCGGTATAACTGGGGGGCTTTGTGGTTGCCCCACGATGGGTCACACAAAGACTACAAGTACGGCAAGAGCGCTCAGGAAATCTTGGAAGCAATGGGCTGGGATGTAAACATAATCCCTATTGCTGAGATAGAGCACGGCATCAGGCTAGTACGTATGGCCTTTCACCGCTTCCTGTTCGATAAGAGCAAAACTGTGCGCCTCATTGAATGCGTGAAGCGATACAGACGCAACATCCCTATTAGCTCTGGTGAGCCTGGACGGCCATTGCACGATGAGTTCTCGCACGGCGCTGATGTACTGAGATACCTGGCAAGCGTAGCAGACCAGTTAAACAACGACATAGCGCCACAAGCGCCACTCAACATAAAGCGGCGATTCGTCGCATAGGAGCATGGATATGTGCCACATGTGCCAATGAAAATCGAGAAATTGAAACAATTTGCTATATACAAAGAGCCTGCGCACCGCCAGGGAATTATAGCTGCGCACAGGATGCGTGCTCCACTGTCAGAGCTAAAGCGGAAGGCTGATAAGTCTAGGTGTAGGGCGATAGACATAACAGTTGAGCAGTTGGATTATGAAATAGCGCTATATAAAAGTAGAGAATATCAACACGGCATACGTATATTAAGCCACTGATTTAAATTCTTAATAACTTAACCACCTTCGGGTGGTTTTTTCATTTCAGGAGACAGGAAATGCCAAGAGGAATACCTAACAAGCTAGCAGAAGCTAAAGAAGCGCCTGACATGGCTGACGTTGTAGAAGGCGCTGATGCAGTGGTGGAGGTGGTTGCTGAAGGCACATTAGCCATTCAAGAGGGCAATCAAGCGTCATACGCAGCACTGGAAGCCGACATTCAAGAGCTGTTGGTAGAAGCTGCTCCATTGCGTAAAGCAGATATCGATGATGTGGAATCTCAGGATGCCTTAGGCGACCTTGTAAATCAGATCAATGCATTACGTGCGCAACAGGCCAAGCTCGTCTAAATGGCACAAATGGATGATATCCAGCTCATTGCCATTATTGAGCAACAGGAAAGTAACGCCATTGGCTACTTCAACGGCGAGATTGCAGACGAACAGGCATTAGCGACTGACTATTACAACTCCAAGCCACTAGGTACTGAGGAAGAAGGTCGAAGCTCGGTCATGTCGTCTGACGTGTTTGATGTGGTTGAGGGCATGACCCCGCAAATCCTTAAGCCATTTGTAAGCTCAGATGAAGTGATCAGATTCAACCCGCACGGCCCTGAAGACGTAGAGGCCGCAGAGCAAGAGTCGGATTACATCAACTATGTGGTCACGCAAAAGAACAACGTATTCGAGCAGCTCACTAATTGGGTAAAGACAGGCCTGCTACAGAAGAACGGCATTGTTAAATACTGGTGGGATGAATCACGCAAAGCTGAGATTGAGCGTTACTACGGCCTGACGGACGATCAATTTGCAATGATGATGCAAGAGATCGACGGCAACAAGGATATCACTGTCAAGGCTCACTCTGAAGAGATGGTAGAGATGGACGGCATGCAGATGATGATGCATGACGTTGAGCTGCGTATAACAAAGGTTGCTGGAGAAGCACGTTATGCTGTTGTTCCTCCTGAAGAATTCCTTATTAGTCGTGATGCCAAGAGTATAGACCCACAACGTGCAACATTTGTAGAGCATCGCCAGAAGCTAACACTGTCAGCCATTCGTGAGATGGGCTATGAGGTTGACGATAAAGATATCGACCTGTCTGCAAACGATACCGATTTGAGCCAGCAAGCCTTGGCCCGCTTAAATGCGGACGAGACTGAGACATTCAACGGCGAGTTCTCTGATATCTCCATGCGTGAAACGCTGTTCCGTGAAATTTATATGCAGACCGACTATGACGGTGACGGCATCGCTGAATTACGCAAGATATGCATGGTAGGCAAGCGCATCCTGGAGAACGAGGAGACCGAAGAAATCCCGTTCTGCGCCTGGACTCCATATCTGCAAGCATTTAAGTTCTACGGAAAGTGTCCTGCCGATGAGACTGTCGAGATTCAGTTGGTTAAGACCACGCTGATTCGTCAAAACATGGACAACATCTATACGATCAACAACAACCGCACGTTTGTCAGCAATGACGTAAATATTGACGACCTGCTTGATAACGCCATTGGCGGCGTGGTTCGCCTTAAAGACAAAGCGCAGGGCGGCGTATCAAATCACGTCATGAGTATGCCTGTTACCCCTATCGGCGGCATCATCCAGCCCATGATTGAGTATTGGGATACCGCCAAAGAGAACCGTACAGGCTTTACCCGTTATAACCAAGGCATGGATGCCAATAGCCTGAACAAGACAGCCACAGGCGTTCGCATCATCACCGAGCAATCCAACCTAAAAGCCGAGCTGGTATCGCGCACATTTGCTGAGTGCGGGCTAAAGCCGCTGATGCTTGGCATTCATGGTTTATGTCGCCGCCATTCCACACAGCAAGAGACTGTACGACTTCGTGGCAAGTGGGTGAATGTTGACCCTCGCCAGTGGAAAACGCGCACAGATATGACCATCAGCGTAGGCCTTGGCAACTCTGACAACCAAATCAAGATGCAAGGCATACAAAGCATCATCAATACGCAGAAAGATCTGGCTGCTATCCCTCAATTGGGGCTAGTCAAGCCACAAAACGTATTCAATGCCGCCGCCGAGATGGCGAAGACGCAAGGATTTAAGGATGCGGAGAAATTCTTCACACGTCCACCTGAAGGCGAGCAGCCGCCTGCAATCCCGCCTGAAATGCAGCAACAAATGCAGGAAATGCAGCAACAACTTCAGCAATTGACGCAAGAAAACCACGACTTGAAGCAAGGATTTGCGCTTAAACAGCAGGAAATCAGCCTTAAGAAAGAGGAATTAGACCTGAAGCACGCTGTTGCTGTTGATACCGCTGATCTTGAGCAGCAAAAGGTTGATATATCCAAGGTATCGCAAGAAAACGCCTTTCTAAAGGATGTGGTAAGCACATTGCAGGAACACCAAAACGACATGCTTGAGCATCAGTCAGCCCAGAGCGACCTATTGCAAAGCGTCATGAAAATCATAGTAGGCCAACCGGAGACAGAAGATGTCAACTCTTGAAGTAACGCTAGCTATTGGGGTGACAAGCGACCCTATTTTAGCCATTAAGCCAGAAACTACCATTACCGCTGTTCCTGGTGGCGGCGGCTCTGTTTCAGTTGAATATTCAACCTCTACGGAAGGCAAAGTGACCGCCGGGACTGCTAACTGGCAGACGTGGCCCGCAGGGTCGGTGACGGCTACTACTAGCGACACACTGATTGGAAAGATCACTGCCATCAGAGCTACTGCATTGGTAGCAATAGGCTTGCTTGAGGTGCGTAACTGATGGGCGGCCCGTGGAGAGGTGATACTGTTGGCGGCAGTAGCGGGTTAGGCTCATCTGCCGACAATCCCTACGATGTAGTCGTTTACATGGCTAACTTCGCTGGCATATGCGCAGCCATAGCAGCCAAGCGTCAAGGCGCTAGAGTGCTGCTGATTAACCCGCGAGAAGATATAGGCGGCATGCCAGTATCAGGGGTAGCGTTTACCGATTCTCAAAGCGGTACGTTCATGCGCAGCACCATCACTGGAATCGTTGCCGAGATATACAACAACGCCGACAAGATTTACAACTTTGGCCTGCAGGATTACTACCGTGTAAATAACTACTCATGCGAAAACAAAGTGATGCAGGTCATCCTGAACCGCATGTTGCAGAAAGAAGATATCCAGGTACATAACTACGTCAAGATCACCGGACTCGCAAAGTCAGGTACGACTATCTCATCAGTCACTACTGACACGATGGGTACGATCTACGCCAAGCAGTACATTGATGCAACCTATTGGGGCGATCTGTTGCCACTGGCTGGATGCTCTTACACAGTAGGCCGCGAAGCGCTAGCTCAATACACCGAGACAGGGTATCAAGCAGGTACGATTACTGCAGCAGCCAATCAGCCTACCAATCCAGTAGACCCGTACATCATCGCTGGCGACTCTGCTTCTGGCCTGTTGCCTTACGTGCAAGCAGGTACATTGCAGGCTAATGGCAATGCCGAGACTACCGTGCAGGCAATGGGCATGCGTCTTGCAATGACCAATGACGCAAGCAAGATTGCGTTCCCTGCGCCATCCAACTATAACCCCGCTAATTATGAGTTATTCCGCCGCCACTTAGTTGCTAATGGTTCAGGCTGGACTAATGCTACTGATGTATTGAACTTCCAGAATGGTTTCCCTGCTATCCCGCCTGCAACGATTAACAAGCGTGATGCGAATAACAAAGGCATCTTTTCATTAGATTACATCCACCCAGACTCTACTAGGTACGCCACAGCCACATGGGATGAGCGAGCACAGATTAACGAAGATATCCTGCAATACACACTTGGCTGGTTCTACTTCCTGCAATACGACACTACACCTGCAACAGTAGCCGCAGTACCAGCAGCATTACGCACTAGCATGCTGACATGGGGGCTATGCCCTGACGAGTTCGTAGACAACGCTGGCATGTCCTACTACCCATACCCACGAGAAGGCCGCCGCATGATCGGTGACTTCGTGGTTAAGGCCCAGAATATAGGGGCTTTGAATGCGTTTACTGACCAAGTAGCCCAAGCCTATTACGCCTTTGATTCACATCCATGCCAGAACCTGGCCTCGGCTGGAATTCTCAAGCAAGAAGGCGCAATGACTGGTGCGCAAGTATCTATCGTCGGGAATCGTATTCCTCGCCGCATATACATGCCTAAGGTTTCAGAGTGCACCAACCTTGCAGTTGTATGTGCAGGCTCCATGACACACGCTGCTTACTGCGCTATCCGCTTGGAGCCTATCTTTGGCAACATAGCAGAAGGCGCTGGGATTAACGCCGCACTCGCTGCACAGAAAGGCACTACGCTGCAAGGCGTTACTGATGCTGATGTGCTGTACTACCAGGATATCTATGGATGGCGTAACTATGGTGGAGCTTCGCTATCTGCTGATGGCACATACAATCAAGGCACGGTAGTTACTGTTGGGACTTGGGGGACTAGCGCCACATACATTTGCGGCACTACTACCATCGCCACCTGCAACGCCACCTCGGCAACTAATACCAAAGAATTCCAGCCCACCTTGCAGGAAAGCACTTTGTATGACGTGTATGTCAGGTTTGTAGATACCAGCACCACTACACGCGGCACGCCAACATTCACTGTTAAGTCGCAAGGCTCTACTGTATTCACAACCACGCTGAATGAAACATACACGGCAGAAGGTGGCTATTGGCCTCATCTTGGACAGTTCTTCTTCAAGGCAGGGGATGCTACCAATAACAGCGTGATGATTACCCATGACAATACAGCAAACGCTACAAATATTGCTGGCATGATATTTATCCCAGCTCGGAATAATCCAAAGAATAAACGCACGATTCTTTAATTAATTAGCCGCCTTTTGGTGGTTTTTTACGTCATAAAGGTAACGCATGGACAAAATAGAGCAAGCGATATTACGTGCAAGCCAAGCCGAGCAGCTATTAGCTAACCCGCTATTCGACTTAGCCTTCACAGATACTCGCTCCGCCGTATTGGAAGCGCTAGCAAGCCTCCCAGACGTGCGTAATGAGCATGCACAAGACCTGCACAGGATGATTAAGTGCTTGGATAAGGTAAAGCAAGTCATCGAGACGCATATTGACACCGGGAAGATCGCACAGAAGCAGCTTGAGCGACCTTCGACACTACGACGAATACTAGGAACCTAATTACAACCAACCCGCTACGGCGGGTTTTTTATTGCCCATTTTTTCACAGTTGGAGTTTTAAACATGGAACAAGAGCAGAACCAAACTCAGGAACTCGAACAATCGAATACTCCTGACGCAGGAAGCTTAGACGAAGACCAGGCAGCAGAAGCGTTTGGCAAATTGGATGGTGAAGTAGAGGAAACAGCACAAGAACAGCAGGCAGAGGACGAGTCTACCGACGAGGAATCCACTGAGGAATCAGAGGAAGAACCAGCCGAGGAAGATGATGAACCTGAACTGGTGAATGTGGAGTTTGACGGCAAGGAATACCAGGTGCCGCCTGAGCTTGAAAAAGCCCTTTTACGCCAAGCCGATTACAGCAAGAAGACTCAGGAACTTGCAAAAGTTCAGGAGCAAGCGGCAACCGTACAGAAGTCAGCAACAGAGATGTTCGAGGCTAGCCAGCAATATGCTGAAAACCTCGCTGTCGTCCTGTTGCATGAAGACCGTGTCAAGCAATTAGAAGCTCTTGATTGGGCCGATTTGCGCACGAAAAACCCAGCTGAGTACGCAGCATTAGCCGCCGACTTGATGACCGCCAAAACGCAATTGAACGAGCAAGTGGCATCCCTGCAAGGCATTAAGGGAAAGATCACCGCAGCACAGCAAGAACAACTCAACACCAAGCGTGCCGAACTTAACGATTACTTGAAAAAGAACGTGACTGGATGGGGAGAAAAGCTTGGCACTGAGTTGACAGCTTATGCGGTTGATAAAGGCTACAAGTTTGATGAAATAGCAACAATTACCGATCCGCGTTGGGCTGAATTGGCGATTAAAGCCATGAAGTACGACAAGTTGCAGGATTCCAAGCCTGGACTTAAAGACAAAGTTAAAGACGCTCCCAAGGTGCTTAAACCTGGCACCGTTCCAAAGAAGGTTAGCAACAAAGACACCGCATTTACCCATTTACGCAAGACAGGCTCAGACAGCGCCGCAGAGGCAGCTTTTGCAGCCATTGAACGAGGAAAATAATCATGTTTAAGCATTTCAATCTATTACGGTTGATCGAGTCATTTACCCTGATGGCCGTACCAACCAACACGCTGCAAACTTACCAATCAACCTACAACGCTGAAGATGTTAGCAACATCATCATGAACGTTTCGCCTTTCGATACCCCATTACTGACAATGGCAAAGAACGGCAAAGCCGAAGCCACTTACACAGAATGGCCCGTTGAATCTCTGGCTGCTGTTGATACATCCAATGCCAACATCGAAGGTGATGACGCAACGATTGATGTATCAGGCACTCCTGCTCGTGTTGGTAACTATTGCCAGTTGTTCGACAAGACTGCATCCGTTACTACTACACAAAATGCCATCAAGAAATACGGCGCTACCAATGAAATGAATCGCCAGAAGGTGAAAAAGTCCAAAGAGCTGAAACGCGACATTGAGACTACCTTCTTCCTGAATCAGGCACGTGTTGTTGGTTTGGCTGGCACTGCCCAAAAGATGCGCTCACTTCCTTCATGGTATGTGACCAACGTTTCTCGCGGTGCAGGTGGCGCTAACGGTTCGGCAACTGCTGCTGCAACTGACGGCACACAACGCAATTTCACAGAAACATTGTTTAAAAACGTGATCGTATCGTGCGCTACCAATGCTAACGATATGCCTACCACTGTATTTGCTGGCCCAGCTAACCGCGCCAACATCTCCAGCCAATTGTCCGGCAACAGCACACGTTTCTATGAGCTGAAAGACGGTCAGTTGAATGCCTCTATTTCTGTGTATCGATCAGACTACGGCCCACTGAAGATTGTGATGGATCGTTTCCAGCGTGAGCGTGATATGCACTTCATCAACCCTGACTACATCGAAGTCCGCACCTTGGAGCCAATGCAGTATCAAGACCTGGCTGTTACCGGCCTGTCACAAAAGGGTCAGTTCTGGACAAACCTTACATTAGGCGTGTTGGCAGAATCGGCACATGGCGTATTGGCTGACTTGACCACGACAGTCCTTTAATCGGCAGTTAGCACAAACAGGCTGGCCTTCGGGCTGGCCTTTTTTTATGAGGAAATATCATGACAATCAACGTTAAACAAGACGGTGACGGTTCGGCTGGTTTGGTCGGCGTGGATGGCGGTTATGGCGAGTTTGTGAATGTGAATATTGAATACAACGCGGCATCTGTAGACAAAACAGCATTTATTGCAACCCGCTCATACATCGTTCGTTCAATCATCGGTCGGCCCACAGTAATAGGCTCTGACGGCGGCGCGGTCACTGCTGCCATCAAGAAAGCTGCATCCGGCACTGCAATCGCTTCAGGTACAGCAGTGCATAGCGGCACATACGACCTAAAAGGCACGGCTTCCACTAACCAATCACTAACTCTATCAACCACAGCAGGCGATTTAATAATCCCGGCAGGCACAGCATTAGGCGTTGACTTTACTGGCACGCTTACCGCCGCTACTGGCGTTATTACCATCGGCCTAGTCCCTCTGTAAACCAAATGCCCTTCGGGGCTTCATGGAGCTTGTAAATGGCCGAAAGAATACACGTTGGCGGCATCACTGACACGGTAATGACATTCGAGAATGACGGCACTATCTTCGTCGAGGATAAGCAGGACGCAGCTGGAATCCTTGAATATACAAAGGCTTGCCGCGATAACCGCTATTCAGGCATGTCGTCTGATGGTGATATGACACACGTTGCCGAAATACCTATGACGCTGATGATGGAATGGTCGCGTCAGCACGGCAACATGAACATATTCAGCAATGAGTTCAGCATCATCATGGAAAAGAAGCTGCAAGACCCGCAATACGCCTATCTATTGGCGGCTCCTAAGCTCAATGACGCACATATCATCATGAAGGGCATCAAGTGATTACCTCATTTGCTGGCTTTCTAAATCGCATAGTCCAACTTCTGGACGGTGAAGATGTTGCAGGGACGGTGCTTGACTCGGACACGCTCAGAACGATTGCCCGCATGGGTGAGTTGCGCGTGTATCGCGATGTGGAGTCGCGTTTCAACCAGAAAGCATTTTCCGCATTAACGAGCCTGAATAACGCAGTGTCTATTCCCGCTGACTTGTCCAAAGTTACCAAGATATGGACAGACGGCAAGCCACTGGAAGCCGTCACAGAAGAATTTTTACGCAATGAAAATGACTATCAGCGCTCAGGAGATTGCAAATACTTCGCCACGGCTGGCAATCAGTTGATTTTCTCGCCTCCATTGACGGATGGCACTGCGATTAATGGCCGCTATCAGTATCGCATGGAGCCATTGGAAACCGCTTGGCCTAATGCCTTCTTTACTGCATACGAAGACCTGTTTGTTTATGCCGCTTTAGTCGAAGGTGAGCCATTTTACGGGGCGTTGCCAGAAAAGTTGGCTTTATGGACGCAGCGCTACCTTGATATCAAGAATTCAATCGAGTATGACGAGCGCAATATTGCTTATAACGCATCATCTATCCGCGTTCGGCCTAGCGTTAGGGTGCTGCGTTGAAAAAAGTATCTCTATGGGGCATTGGCGAGCAAGCGAAAAGCCCAAATGTCTCTAAAGTACATCGCTTGAACATGTACCTTGAGTTCACGCCACAGCTTAAAGAAGACAAGACGCTAGTTACCGCTTATGGAACACCAGGCTTATCATCCCCATTCGTAAATTTTGGCGATACGCCTGTTCGTGGCAGCTATGAGAAGGGCGATTACGCCTATTTCGTTCATCGTGGAGTGCTGTGGCGTGTAGATAACGCCGGGAATAAAACCTCTCTAGGATTGCTGGAAACTTCAGTAGGCAATGTGTCTTTCAGTGATAACGGCGTACAGATAGCTATTGTTGATGGCTATGGGCTTTATATATACAACACGTCACCCGCTGTTCCTGCTGTTATTAGTTCAAGCACGAACGTTGGAACTACGGCCACAGTAAACACTGCTACTGCATATAACCTGAATGACGGACAAAGCATCACCCGCACAGGGGCATCTCCTTCTGCCTATAACGGCACATTTAACATTGCTCAGGTTGATACAGATACTTTCACCTACACGATGCTATCTGATCCTGGCGGCCCAGCTACGGTTCAAGGCACATACACAGTCAACGCATTCCAGAAGGTTGAATTAGGAACTGTAAGACCACAATCCATTACTTTCTTAGCTGGTTATTTTGTTGCATCGATACTCAACTCCGGGCGCTATTACATATCTGGAATTTATAACGGGCTATCTTGGCCTTCGCTTGATTTTGCTAACGCAGAATCAAACCCTGACGATTTGATTTCTGTCATAGCCGAGAACGGACAATTAAAGCTGTTCGGGCAAAAGACCACTGAATTCCACGGAGTATCAGGAGGGCAAGAGTTCCCATTTTCTGCTATTCAAGGTTCTGCTATCGAGTGGGGTCTAGCGGCTAGGTTCTCGCTATCAAAATCAGACAACTCGCTGATGTTCTTAGGCCGCAATCGTGAAGGCGAGGTGAAGGTAATCAGCTTGCAAGGCTATGCGCCTGTTGATGTGACTGGCACTGATATGGCGCACATATTCAACGATGGTAACGAAGTGAGCGATGCAACGGCCTTCAGCTACATGCAAGATGCGCACTCCATGTACCAGATCACATTCCCGACAATGGGGGAGACATGGCTTTATGACAGCTCAACAGGCGCATGGTCGCAGTTGCAAAGCAACGGTATCAGCCGCCATCGCGCAGAGACTTACACTCAATACATCAATCGCCGCCTAGTAAGCGACTACGAGAACGGGAACGTCTATTTCCTTGATAAAAACGTTTCCACCGACAACGGAGAAATGATTGCCCGCAGATTGACAGGGAGGCATATCAACAACAGCGGCGAGATGTTGGCACTGAGCAAGTTGCAGATAGAGATGGAAACAGGTAAAGGGCTGGCGACGGGCCAAGGCTCCGACCCTGTAGCACTACTCAGAATCAGCCGCGATAACGGTCATACATGGGGCAATCAGCGCCGGATAGGGCTTGGGAAAATCGGGGAATACAGGACTCGTGCTATAGCAAATCGATTGGGCCGTGGGCGTGACTTTGTATTTGAGTTAACTATTACCGACCCTATTCAGGTAGCCATTACAGGAGCTTACCTGCAATGAGCATGATAGACCCACCATCAACCAATATCGGGCTTGAATGGTGGAATAAAGCCTATGTGCTGTTATTCGCTATACAAGAATCTGGCTTGTCTGCTGATCGCCCGACAAGGAACCTTTATGTGGGGCGTACTTATTACGCAACCGACTTGGGATATCACATTAGCTTCCATGCATTAGGCACTCCCAATGTTTGGCATAAGCCTGATGGCACTTCGGTATGAAGACCGAGGCGCGTTTTGACAGGGATGCATTAGATGCAATGTATGAGGCATCCAATCAAGTGCCTTGCATAGCGGAGAAGCTTAAAGGCGTTAGTTTGGAGCAGTTCAAGGCCTCCCTATCAGGCCACGCAATACTAGGCTTCTATCGCGGTGAAAAGTGCATAGGCGGCTGCATATACAAGGACAGCCAAGGCCATATATCAATATTAGACGGATATAAGCGGCTGTGGTGCAACAAAGAGACCATGAAAGCTTTCTGGGAGCTATGGACGCGAGATGGGCCAAATGTATTTACATGGGCGGATATGAGAAACCACGAAGGTATTAACTTTTTAGAAAAACTCGGATTAAAGCCAACCGAACGCAAAGGCTTGTTAGTTAAGTACGAGGGCTACCATGTTTAACAATAAATTCAACCCATTAATTCAGCACCCAGGCTACAACGACATGGGGACGGCTGTCACCGCAGGCGTAAGCATCGTTGGCGGCATGATGGGCGATGATGCTGCTCAAGACTCGGGTGGGGCCGCTAATGCTGGGCTTGCAATGGGGATAGAAGAACTAAGAAACACTGACGCACGCACCCTTGGGCAAACTCAGCCATATCGAGACTTTGGCGCTGGGGCTGTCAACAAGCTGTCTTACCTATTGGGCATCACCGACCCTACATCGCAAGGCCAATATAACGCTAAATATGGAACATTGGTAGACACTACAACAGGAATACCAAAGCCAAACATGGCGCTATATTCATCCGACCCAGCCTACAAATCTGCATGGGATGAGTTCCAGCAGATGAACTATGACAAGTATAAATACACCCGTGCGGGTGGCGGCGCATACACCAAAGATTCGGACTCTACACAGATTGACAGATTCATTCGCTCAAAACTTCCTGGCGCTGACTCTTTCTCTCCATTAGATACCGCAGACAGTCAATACGGCTCATTAATGAAGAAGTTTGATCAAAGCGATTTGAATAATGATGTTGTATACCAATCTGGGCTTAAGTTTGGCTTAGATAACGGCAATAAAGCGATTAACAATCGCGCATTAGCTACTGGCAAGTTTGACTCTGGCGAATCAGAAAAGGCGCTAACAAAGTGGGGCAATGACTACGGAAGCACCAAAGCTAATGAGTCTTACGGCAGATTCATGAATGACAAGGCCAGCACCTACGGAATGCTATCTGGTGGCGTTCAAACAGGGCAAAACGCCGTCAATACATCTGCTCAATCAGGACAGGCTATAGGGACAGCAATTGCAGGCGCACAGGGACAGATTGGCGCTAATAATGCAGCGGCAACTATGGGAAGTGCCAATGCATGGAGTGGTGCATTGGGTGGACTTGGCAATGCGTTCGGAGATTGGTGGAGCAAGGGCCAGCAAGCGCCTGGATATTCCAGCATCCCATCTTACACCTTCTAAGGATAAATCATGGTAGACGCAACACAAGCAATCTTAGGGTTTCAAGCGCCGAAGGTTAAATCCGCCTTTGAACGCAGCCAAGAGCAGCAACAAAACGCGCTAGGACAGATGCAGCTACAAAATGCATTCGAGTCACGACAAGCTAGTCAGCGCGCATTGCAGGAAGATACCGAAGCGAAAACGGCTTATCAGGAATCGGGAGGAGATTTAGCCAAGGCACGCGAGCTTTTATATGGCAAAGGGCTATACAAACAAGGGGCTGTAGTGGACAAGCAAATAGCTGATGGCACTAAAACTAAAGCAGAAACCTATAGCAAGCAACTAGAAAGCGCAAAGAAGCATAATGAGCTATTTGGGCAAGTATTTGGCTATGTTAGCCAAAACGCCACTCCAGAGAATGCAAAACAGCTAGCATTGCAAGGGCTGGAGCAGCTCCGCCAAAGTGGAGCATTGCCAGATGCGGATTACCAGAAAGCCATTCAGACTATGCCGGAAGACCCAGCACAGATAAAGGCATTGGCAACGCAATACTTCCAGTCCGCATTGGATGCTAAAGACCAGCTGTCGAAATATGAGACTCGCAACACTGGCGGCTCTACAGATACCGTTGCAATAAGCCCTGTAAGCGGCCAGGTCAAGGTAGTCAACAGCGTTAATAATACTCAAAGCCCAGATTCTGTTGCCTCTATTTCAAACAACAACACGCAGAAGCAGCTTGATCGCGATAACGCTATTACCGTAGCTGGAATCCGCAAATCAGGCGAAAGCACAGGCAGTAAAGCGCCATCAGGCTATCAATTCAATCCTGACGGCTCACTATCTCCTATTAAAGGTGGCCCAGCGGATAAAGCTTCTGGGGCTGGCGGGAAGCCATTGCCTACTGCTGCATTGAAACTTCAGCAGGAAGAGCTTGATGCTATTGGCACTGCGGCAAGTATTAATGCTGATTTGGGCGCAGTTCAGAAGCAGATAGATAGTGGAAAGCTAAAGTTTGGACTTGTTGACAATATCGTTAATGGGGTTCGCAACAAGGCCGGAATTTCTAGCGAAGAAAGCCGCAATTTTGGCTCATTCAAAACCACTATGGAACGGCTTCGCAATGATTCACTTCGCTTAAACAAGGGCGTTCAGACTGATGGCGATGCACAAAGGGCATGGAATGAGCTGTTCGACAACATCAACGATCAGGGCGTAGTCAAGCAGCGGTTACAGGAAATTCAGCGATTAAATTCGCGCGCGGTCAACCTCCGCAAAATGAACATCGACGGAATTCGCTCAAACTATGGCAAAGACCCAATAGACACAACTGGCTATGAGGATCAGCCATCGTCCCTTGGCACTACTTCTACAAAGCCAACTGGCAAAGTCAAATCTGCTGCTGATTTCCTTAAAAAGAATGGCCTATAAATGAAATTCTCCGACTTAGCTAATGACGGTGATTACCTTGGCTTGCCACAGGCTGAACGTGCAAAAGTTGTTGAGCATCTAGCCAGTAAAGACCAGGACTTCCAGGGTCTTCCAGAAGAAGAGAAGATAAAGGTTCTCAATCATGTCGTGAGTTACAAGCCGCCCGTATCGCAGGAAGTTGCGCAAGAGCATCCAGCGCCACAAAAAGAAGGGGGCTTTGTTCAAGGCGTGAAGGATTTGGCTTTAGGCCAACTCACATCTGCACAGCGTATCTCTAGCACATTAATGACTCCAGTTAATAAGGCTATTGATTATTTTCAAGGTGACAATAGGGTAGGGATAGCCGAGCGCAATAGGGCAGATTTTGATAAAGCAGTTGCCGAAAATGCAGACCCCAATAGCGCCATGTTCAAGACAGGCAAGATTACTGGCGACATAGGCTTCACTATGCCTTTGGGTGGCCTTGCTTCAAAGCCTGTCGCTGCCGTAGCGCCATATCTCGGAAGGTTGGCTCCTGCTGCTGGTCGTTTGGCAAGCTCAATCCAAAGCGGCGGGTTCTCATTAGGCAATACTGGCGGTAACGCGCTTGCCAATGCTGCTACGAGGGTATTAGGAGGCGCTGCTAATGGCTATGTTACTGCTGGAGCTGTTGACCCAGAGCAAGCAAATACTGGAGCTGTAATTGGTGGCGCACTCCCAATGGTGACAAAGCTTGCTGGATCAACAGGTAATGCGTTCCGTAAAGTATTAGCCCCAAAAGATGAACAACTAGCATCAACCGCTATCAATAAGTACGAAATCCCCCTCGGTGTTTCAGACATAACAGATAACAAAATGGTGAAGTCAGCACGCTCAATTCTTAATGATATGCCATTCATTGGAAGCATTGGCGGGAAGCAGAAGAATGCAGTTCAGGAGGGCTTTAATAAGGCCGTTGGCAAGACTTTTGGGGCTGATGCTACCAAGCTAACCCCTGAGGTTCTTGATTCATCTAAACAGCGCATGGGGTCAGAGTTTGATCGCATATGGGGGCAAAACTCCATTAAGGTTGATAGTAAGCTGACTAGCGAGATTGACGCATTGCGCAAACAGGCAGGAAAACTACCAAGAAACGAGGGTGACAGCTTATTAGCTGAGATTGCCGACTTTGAAAGCAAAGCCTCTAATGGCCTTGTGCCAGGTGATGTTGCAAACAAATTCCAACAATACCTACGCCGCCGCGCCGAAAGCTCATCTGGGCTGAAGAATGAGCTTAATGATATGCGCCAGAGCGTGATTTCAGCATTCAACAGAAGCATTGCGCCAGAGGATGCCGCCGCGCTAACACTTAACCGCGCTCAGTACAAAGCATATAAGACGGTAGAGCCTTTATTGAGCAAGGGCGAGGCTGGAGTTGCAGGGAGGGAGGCTGGAGATATTCCCGCTTCATTATTGCCTAATCAGGTAGCTAAAAGTTATGGGAATTATGTTTCAAGCTCGCCATTTGCAGACTTGTCCCAAATAGGCAGCAAGTATGTTGCTGATCGTGTGGCCCAAACTGGCGGTAGCAACAGGGCATTATTGCAGAACAGTGCTATTGGCTCAGCTTTCGGGCTTGGTGCTTATGTCAACCCATTAACTGCTGCTGCTGGAGCTGGAAGTGCTGCATTAACAAATAAGGCGCTTGGCTCTCCCGCATTAGCTAGGAAGCTATTGGAAAGAAACCCTGGGTTCATGAAGCAATATTTGCAGAACGCAGGACGGACTATTCCTGTATTGGCTACCGAATAAACCCGAATAGGCCAGCAAGGAATGCCGCAATAACTATCACCAAAGCCTTGATAAGTAAGTAATCAGTAAATTCCATTTTTGTAAGTATACACCCGCTTAGAGCGGGTTTTTTCATTTCTAAGGGTCAATATTATGGCTTTAGTAAAACTTTGCCCAATTCTGCAAGAGTCACAGTTCGACAATAATGGTGATTTCCTTAGTGGCGGGCTAATCCAGACCGTTCTAGCAGGAACGTCTACCGATGCCGCAACATATACCGATTCTACTGGCATCCCAAATCATACAAACCCAATTGAATTAAACCCTCGCGGAGAGCCGCCTTCAGAGATATGGCTAGCGAATGGCATTGCGTACGACCTTATATTAAAAGATGCCAACGGAAACGTCATCAGGACTTTCCCAAACATAATCGGGGTTAACCAAGTTAATGTAACTATCAGCCAGTGGCAGGACTACGGAGATATTGCAACTTATATTGGCACAAATCAATTTAGCGTCCCAGGCGACAGGACTTCAGACTACACAATAAATCGCAGGGTGAAGGCCGCTGTTAGCGCTGGGGATAGGTATGGTTATATTTCGGCGTCAGTCTTTGGCGCTTCAACCCTGGTCACATTAGCTCTTGACAGCGGGGTTCTCGACGTTGGGCTGAATTCTGTAGAACTCGGCTTATTGACCCCAGACAACACTTCATATCCCAATACAATTGCAGAATCTGGTGCTAACAGCGACATTACATCAATGAGCGCACTTCAAACGCTGACGGCTGCTACCGTTACGCTAGATCAGGCCAATGATCTGGTATATGTGCAAGATCAGAGTGACTCAAATAAGTTAAAAGTGGTATTGGCTTCAAGTCTTGGCGTACAGGTCGGAGATTTTGTATTCAACAGCGGAGTAGCTAATCGCACAGGCTGCTTACTAGTCCCTGTGGCGCAGACAAATATATCAAGAACGACTTATGCTGCATTATGGGCGGCATTACACAAAGAGTCTGTGGCAACAATTACGATAGCCAGCCCCGGCGTTGTCACATGGACTGCCCATGGTCTTGTCAATGACAATCCAATTGCTTTTTCTACTACCGGCGCACTGCCTACCGGACTGGTAGCGAATACCACTTATTACATCGTTAATGCTTTAACCAATACATTCCAGCTATCAGCAACCGTAGGCGGCGCGGCAATCAATACATCAGGTAGCCAATCTGGTGTGCATACCGCTTATTACGCGCCTTGGGGTGTTGGTGATGGATCAACCACGTTCGGAATGCCTTGGTTCCCTGCTGATTACACAATCTCTCACGGCACGTCTGCTACGTTGGGCGTTAACACTACTGGTACAGGTAAGAATCAGTCTGGCACTGCTGGAACTTTCACACTCTCAGGCGCAAATGGCGCTTCTGTTTATGTCGCTAACGGCCCAACTGAGGCTGTAAGCACCACGCCTTCGACTGGCACCAATTTGCCTGCTGCTGCCAGAGCCAATATATGGGTTAAATACTAGGAATTATCATGAAGACATTTTACTTGTTTGATGAAATAACCAAAGAGTGCTTAGGCACATATGACGCTCAGGAATCGCCGCTTGAAGATGGCGTGTATATCGCCCCGAACTGCTCAACTGATATTGAGCCAAATATCGTTGAAGAAGGTAAATACAACTACTGGAATGATAGTAATTGGGAATTGAAAGATGACACTCGCGGCATCTGGTATAAAGCTGACGGTTCAACAGTTAAAGTCGCAAGCCTTCTGGATGAAATAGATACATCTTGGTCAAGAGTAAAGCCTGAGCCTACTAATGAGCAGAAAATTTCACTTCTAAAGTCTCAGATATTGGATATTGAATACAGGGCCATCATGCCTCGTGGCGCTAGAGAAGCATTCATTGTGCTATGCCAACAACAAGGAGCTGCTGCCGGGCTTTCTGAGCCGCAGCTTTATGCTGCCAATCCATTCTATCGCGGGCTGAAAGATACAGATGCAATTGCTGCTGATTTGCGTGCACAGATCAAGGCGCTGTCATGATCTGGCTATTCAACCCCATTACCTTGCTTGTTGTTTACATCGCCTATACCAGGCTGCCGAAAAATAGCCTGTCTTATTACACAGTGATGGTGATCGGTGCTGTCATTGATTGTGTGGTCAACATAACTTGGTTCAGTTTGATCTATTGGGATATCCCGAAAGAATGGCTACTGACTCAGCGCACAGAGAGACTAAAGTCTGCATCAGGATATCGCGGCAAGCTGGCTAACCTAATCTGCAAGCTGCTCAACTACTTTGAGCCTGGACACTGCAAATGATATGGCTATGGCTAGGTATGTGGTTCCCAACACTGATCGGCATTCTCACCATCATCCAATGGGTGCGCCCAGGCAAGCCGCCAACCGATGCAAGCAACATTATCAACCGCATCCGGCTATGGTGGTTTGCGCTGACAAGACAGGAAATGTTTGTGCCTGTATGCCCGTGGCTCAATCATGACGAGTTAGACAACGTAAAGAAGTAAAAGAGAGCGACCAGCATCATGCTATCAACATGCTGCCAGCCGCTTACCCACAACCGTACTGTGAGCTTGCCGAGGCTCTCCCGCCACTAGCGGCGATTGCACCTTAGCACCTATTTCCAAAGCTCGCAATTATTTGGAAACCAGCAAATGAATAAATACGCCTCTCGCAGATTCCTGCTTGCGTCCCTATCCGTGATATTAAGCGCTGTTCTTCTTTGGTACGGGAAGATATCAGCAGATAACTTTACTGACCTAGCCAAGTGGTCCATTGGATTATATCTAGCCGCTAACACAGCCCAGAAGGTCAAGGGAACCGCAACCACTTTCACGGAAATTCAAAATGGATAAGTCAGAAGCCGCGCAAACTATTGCAGACGTAGGCACTAAGATTCAGTACACAGGCTCTGGTATGGCTGTCGGGCTTGCCTTCCTCAATACCAATGCAGCCGCTTTAGGTGTGCTGATTGGCCTAGTCGGGCTATTGGTTAATATCTTCTTCAAGTTCAGGCGCGAAGCGATAGACCGCAAGGAGCGCCAAGACCTCATAGATAACCTTTCTATCCATCGCAAAGGTGACATTCCAGACGCATTAGAGAAGCTATCACATGAACAACGCGACGAAGATTAGTTTATCCGCAGTCGGGCTTGTCATGATAGCCATGCTAGAGAGCTATTCGCCAACTCCTTATAAGGACGGTGGTGGCGTAGTCACTAATGGCTTTGGCAATACTCACAATGCCAATAAGCCAGTTACCGTTCCTCAAGCCCTAGACCAACTCCAACGCAACGCATCAGAAGCCGGACAAGCTGTAACGCGATGCATCACCTCACCACTTAACCAGAATGAATACGATGCTCTGGTGAGCTTCACCTTTAACGTAGGCCAATCCGCTTTCTGCAAATCCACCCTAGTCAAGAAGTTTAATGCCGGCGATCACACAGCCGGATGCAATGAGCTATCCAAGTGGGTATATGACAATGGCACGAAGGTTAGAGGATTAGCGATACGACGAGAAAAGGAACGCGCTCTGTGCCTATCAAATACATAGCCGCATTAGCGGCTTTTTTGTGCCTGATGTATGGAAGCTTCTATGTAGGACAGCGATTAGAGCGCACAAGCTGGCTAGAGCGCGATAAGTCAATAGCTGATGCTAAGGCCGCAATGGTAGACGCTTTCCGTGAAGGGGAGGACAGGCAAGCCAAAACGCTCGAGGAAACTCTTAAAAAGCTCAAGGCCAACGAAAGGATTATCAACAATGAAACCATCAAGCTTATTGACCGCCCTGTTTATAACAATGTGTGCCTTGATGCTGACGGCCTGCGCCTCATTGAAGCAGCCAGAGCGGGTAGCACCGATACAAGCAAACCTACTCACTAAATGTGACGAGCTACCAAAGCACGAAGGCACAACTGGCGGCATGTTGCTCATCACGCTAACCAGATGGGCTACGCAATACAACGAGTGCGCTGCAAGGCATAACGGGCTTGTTGATGCAGTACGGGAAGAAACCCCTCTTAAACTAAAGGACTAACGTGCCTAAACTTGACGAAGGTTTAAAGCAGTTTGCAACAGAGATTCAATGCTTATACATTGATGCGGTTAATAAGTACGGCTCTAACAACAAGGCGGCGAAAGCTCTCGGTAAAGGCAGGCGCACATTAGACCAGTCTATAGAGGCGCTAATGAGGGCAGCCGCTAAGAAAGGCTACTCGCCCAAGCATGACATGGTGCATACGGTTCCAGAGCCGTTCGTGGTTAAGGGAATATCAACTTACTATAATCGCGATGGGGTCGCCAGTGGGCAATGGGTCAAGACCACACTTGACGAGCAATTAAAAGCAGAGGCCATACGCGAATCATTCATTGCTATGGCGGATGACTTGCCTAGACTTGAGCCAGTGCAGCGACCGCTAATCACTAATGACAAATTATGCAATCTGTTTACCATCACGGATTTCCACATGGGCATGCTAGCCAATGAAAAAGAGAGCGGTGCAGATTGGGATCTGAAAATAGCAGAGGCAACATTAACAAGCTGCTTTGAGCAAATGATACTGTCCACGCCACAAGCTAAAACGGCGTTCGTTAATCAGCTAGGCGACTTTTTACACAGTGACGGCATCATGCCAGTGACACCGACAAGCGGTCATATTGTTGACCAAGATGGCAGGTTTGCCAAAATAGTCACGGTTGCATTGAGAGTATTACGCCGTGTCATCGACATAGCTTTAATGCGCCATGAGAATGTAGTAGTGCTAATGGCAGAAGGCAATCACGACATTACATCAAGTATCTGGTTAAGGGTAATGTTCAAGGCGCTGTACGAAAACGAGCCTAGAGTGCAGGTAATAGATTCTGAGCTACCTTATTACCAATATCAGCACGGCAAGACTATGCTTGCTTTCCATCATGGGCATTTATCTAAAAACGATTCATTGCCGTTATTGTTTGCCTCGCAATTTCCTAAAGTATGGGGTGATACCACTAAGCGCTATTGCCACACAGGACATAGGCATCATGTAGAGGAAAAAGAGCATAGCGGCATGAAGGTTATCCAGCATTCAACATTAGCGGCTAGGGATGCATATGCTTCAAGAGGCGGGTGGATTTCAGAACGCGAAGCTACCGCGATTACATATCACTCTGAATTTGGGCAAGTAGCCAGGAACACAGTTACGCCGGAGATGTTGACATGAGCATCATCAAAGACCCAGAGAAAGCCCTACAAGCACTCATAGGCCGCCGCATAGAAGGCATAGAGATAGATACTGATGACGAGACTTGCACGCTAGTAGTTAGCGGTGGCAAGATACTGTTTGAAGGTGAGAGCTTAGAGCTGTACGTGGAAGTGGATGATGCTTTGGCGCATTAATCTGAAACAATTATACATATTCCAGTGCCATCATTATAAGTAGAAATTATAGGCACGGCATAAGAAACGTTGTCAGATGATTTTTTTGTTACGCTAACTATCTTTGGGCCATTTCTAAAATACTCTTTACCCTCTAGATAATAATTTTCAGCTAATTTCAAGACATTTTCAGTTTCTTCTAACTTTCCCCTAAGCATTAAAATCTCTGCAATAGCAGACTGCCTGAGCAAATAATCCTCTTCCGCCTTGCCCCCCAATGGAATAACTTTCCCATCGCCTTTTAACCTATCAACAATATCCATCCCAATCCTCCAATATCAATAAACTGATTCTTATCCGCCACCCTGAAAAACATATCACTTTTTCAGGGTAATTAGTCGCCAAAGTTGCACTTATACGCATGTTTTAAGATTGTGAGTATAAGTTACCTATAAGTAATGATCGGCAGAATAATCGGCATATTTAGTAATATTATTACTGTTAGGTAAGTTGTGGTGGCAGGTGCTGATCTCCTGCTTCAAGGTTTCTCAAGGTTGGTGTTTTTAACGTGTGTCCGCTACACTGGCTTGATTTTTGGCATTGCCTTTTGCCTCTGTCAAAATCACCTTGATTTGTATTTGCGTATCAGCCTACGCATTCACCACAAGCAAGACTACTAGCGTTCAATTTCCGTCGAACTATCCTCATATCGTCGAGGGTCAGCAGCCTTGCTTCTAATGAATACCAATTACACGATAATTACACACTACTCCTATTTAAGCCTTATTTCAAGCCTTTCACGATTCCCCCCCCCGGCACCAGCAGTGATTTTATCATTAGTTGGCAGGCAATTTTCATTGCTACTTGATTCAGCTCAGGCGCCGTAGCGTACTACACGACTGATACTAAGTCGACCAGGCGTTGAGATTTTCCCTCATATGCGGCTACGTTGGCTGTTATATTCCGAAGTATTTTCCTAGCCATAATAATCAAAAAATATACCCATAATGGTTA
>Ga0208125_100256_pt1 | contig 41363 bp, 32 predicted proteins | sample LakWasM128_HOW14_2_FD_183938 | JGI IMG/M metagenome (GOLD analysis project Ga0208125, IMG submission 183938) | Freshwater sediment methanotrophic microbial communities from Lake Washington under simulated oxygen tension - Sediment Metagenome... | ecosystem: Environmental > Aquatic > Freshwater >...
CGACCCCTACAAGACCTTCCACAAGCTCAATGCGCGCGGCCTGCAAGACCTGACCCCCGGCTTCGACTGGGCCGCCTACCGGCGCGCGCTCGGCGTGGATGCCAGGCTCAACACCGTCAACGTCACTGAGCCGGCCTTCTTCAAGGCGCTGGACAAGCATCTCAAGGCGATGAGCCTGGACGAGCTCAAGACCTATCTGCGCTGGCAGCTGGTGAGCAGTGCGGCGCCCTATCTCAACCAGGAGCTGGTGCAGCTGAACTTCGACTTCTTCGGCCAGGCGCTGAATGGCGTGCCGCAGCTCAAGAGCCGCTGGAAGCGCTGCGTCGAGCTGGTGGACGCGCAGCTGGGCGAGGCCCTGGGTCAGGAATTCGTGCAGAAGAACTTCAGCCCCGAGCTGAAGGCCCAGACGCAGAAGATGACCGGCGAGATCGAGGCCGCGATGGCCGAGAGCGTGAAGGCCCTGCCCTGGATGAGCGCGGCCACCAAGGCGCGCGCGATGGACAAGCTGCACAGCATCGTCAACAAGGTCGGCTACCCCGACCAGTGGCGCGACTACGGCGCCTTCGAGGTCTCGCGCAGCGATTTCCTCGCCAATGTGCAGCGCGGCAATGCCTTCGAGGCCCGGCGCCAGCTGGCCAAGATCGGCAAGCCGCTGGACCGCGGCGAATGGGGCATGACACCGCAGACGGTGAACGCCTATTACAACGCGCAGATGAACGACATCAACTTCCCGGCCGCGGTGCTGCAGCCGCCGCTTTACGACGCCAGGCTCGACGCCGCGCCCAACTACGGCAACACCGGCGGCACCATCGGTCACGAGCTGATCCATGGCTTCGACGACGAGGGCCGGCAGTTCGATGCCAAGGGCAATCTGAAGGACTGGTGGACGCGGAAGGATGCGAAGGCGTTTGAAAAGCGCGCCGCCTGCGTGGTGGACCAGTACGCCCAGTACACCATCGTCGACGACATCAAGATCAACAGCAAACTCACGCTGGGCGAGGACCTCGCCGACCTGGGCGGCCTGGTGCTGGCGCTGTCGGCCTGGAAGGCGCACACCGCCGGCATGCAGCTGGAAAAGGAGCGGGACGGCCTCACGCCCGAGCAGCGCTTCTTCGTCGGCTTCGCGCAATGGGACTGCAACAACGCGCGCCCCGAGGCGCTGCGTGTGCAGGCGCTCACCAACCCGCATTCGCCCGGCCGCTACCGCATCAATGGTGTGGTGGTGAACATGCCCGAGTTCGAGAAAGCCTTTGCCTGCAAGCCCGGGCAGCAGATGGTCAAGCCGCAGGCCGAGCGCTGCAAGGTCTGGTAAACGCGCGGACCTGGCCGCGGGCGTTTGCTTTTTGGCGGCGGACCTGAAAGACTGCTTGGCACCATGCCGAACCGCTCGCGCCGCCGCGCCCTCTGGGCCTTCGCCTGTCTGCTGGCGGGCGGCGGTGGCAGCGCCGCCGTCGCCGAGGCCGAGTTGCGTATCGCCGCCTCGGCGGCGCTGAGCGGGCCCGCCGCCGCGCTGGGCCGGCGCTACCACGCCGGGGCCAGGTCTTGCTTCGAGCAGGTCAACCGGCATGGCGGCATCGCCGGCGCGCGCATCGTGCTGGACCTGCGCGACGACGCCTACGAACCCGAGCAGGCCGAGGCCAACACGCGCGTCTTCGTCGAGGACGAGCGCGTGCTGGCGCTGTTCGGCTATGTCGGCACGCCCACCAGCAAGGCGGCCCTGCCCTATGTGCGGCGCTGGCGCATCCCCTTTCTGGGCCCCTTCACCGGCGCCGACATCCTGTCGGAGCTCGGCAACCCGCAGGTCTTCAATGTGCGCGCCAGCTACCGCGAGGAGGCGGTGGCGCTGGCCCAGGCCATGCACAAGGCCGGCGTGAAGCGCCTCAACGTGATGTACCAGGCCGATCTGTTCGGCCGCGCCGGGCTGGAGGCGATGCGCACCGGCATCCAGCCCCTGGGCATCGCGCTGGGTGCGGTGGCCACCTTCAAGCGCAATACCGTGGACGTGCAGGAGGGCGTGCACGCCCTGGTGGGCAAGAGCAGCGCCGACGCGATCTTCGTGGTCGGCACCTACACCAGCATGGCGGCCTTCGTGAAGCAGGCGCGCGCGGCCGGCTTCAAGGGCCGCTTCTACAGCCTCTCCTTTGTCGGCCTGGAGCCCCTGCGCGAGGCCCTGGGCGCCGCCATGCAGGGCGTGACCGTGGCCCAGGTGGTGCCCGACGCCGAGGATCGCAGCATCCCGGTGGTGGCGGCCTACCAGCAGGCCATGCGCGAGGCCGGCGAGAAGAGCTTCGACTCGATCAGCCTGGAGGGCTACCTGGCCGCGCGCGTGCTGGTGGAGGGCTTGCGGCACGCGAAGCCGCCGCTCACGCGCGAGAGCCTGGAGCAGGCGCTGGCGACGCTGGGCGAGCTGGAGCTGGGGGGCTTCGGCGTGCACTATGGCGCCGAGCAGCGCCGCGGCTCCAGCTACCTGGGCTTGAAGACCGGGCCTTAGGGGGACTAACGCTGCGGCAAGCAGAGCCGGGCCTCATGCGGACTGGCGTGCCTCGATGTGGCGCTGGTTCTGCCGCCTTGTGCCGGGCCTGACATGCAAGGGCTGGTCAGATGCGCTGCTTCGATGTAGCTTGGCCGCATGAGGCAGCAGTTCGAGTACCACCCGCTGATCGGCTATCGCTACATCGCCGGGCTGCGGGCCCGCGTGCCGCATGAATCGGGCGGCTATCTGCTGCATACCAACGCGCAGGGCTTTCGCTGTGAACATGATTTCGTGCCGGAGTTGCGGCCCGGCAAGCCGCGTCGGGTGCTGCTGTTTGGCGACTCCTTCACCGCGGGTGATGGTGTGCGCAACGAGCTGCGCTATGGCGATCTGCTGGAGGCCATGCTGCCGGGGCTGGAGGTCTACAACTTCGGCTTGCCGGGCACCGGCACCGACCAGCAATACCTCTGCTGGACGGCCTGTGCACAGGGCATAGCGCATGACCTGGTGATCGTCGCCGTCCTGGTAGAGAACATCCGTCGCGTTGCCTCGCGTTACCGCCCCTTCGTCGATGAGGCCGGCCACCGCAGGTTGCTGGCCAAGCCCTATTTCGAGCTCGACGCCGGCGGTGGCTTGCGGCTGTGCCAGGTGCCGGTGCCGCGCGAGCCGCTAGCCCCTGCCAGCCTTCCCCCGGCCGAGGCCGGCTTTGTCGAACAGGGCGGCCGTCATGCCGGGCTGCGCGCTTGTGTGAACGCCCTGGGCTTGAAACCGCTGGCGCAGCGTCTGCATGCCTACCAGCCCTGTCCGGAGTACGAGGATGCCGAGCACCCCGCCTGGCGCCTGCTGAGCGCCATCCTGGCGCAATGGGCCACCCGCGTGGGCGAGCATCGCGTGTTGCTGCTGCCCCTGCCGCTTTACCAGCATGTCGAACAGCTCGCGGATGCGAGCGCCTACCGGGCGCGCTTCGAGGCGCTCTGCGAGGCCCTGGGCTGCCAGTTGCATGATCCCTTGCCCGGGTTGCTGGGTTACGGGATGGCGGCGCGGCGCGCCTTTCGCTTCGAGCAGGATGTGCATCCCAGCGCGGCCGGCCATCGCGCGCTGGCCCGTTCGCTGGCGCCGGTGCTGGCCGCGCGGCTGGGCCTGGCGCCATCGTAGCAGGGGTGGGAGCCATGACTTGCCATGTGCTGGGCATCTCGGCGCTCTATCACGACGCCGCGGCCGCGCTGGTGAGCGATGGCGAGATCGTCGCCGCGGCACAGGAGGAGCGCTTCTCGCGCCGCAAGCATGACCCGAGCCTGCCGCTGGGCGCCATCAACGACTGCCTGGAGCAGGCCTTTCTTGATGCCTCCGATCTGGCTGCGGTGGTGTTCTACGAGGACCTCGCGCTGGCCTTCGATCGTGCGCTCAAGAGCCTGCTGCAATGCGCGCCCGCCAGCCTGCCTCAGTGGTTGCGGGCTGCCCCGTCCCTGCTGGGCGGCAAACCCCTGGTGGGCGCCGCCCTGCGCGCCCTGCTGGGCCCGGACATCCGCCTGCTGACGGTGCCGCATCACTTCGCCCATGCCGCCTCGGCGTTCTACCCCTCGCCCTACGAGGAGGCGGCCATTCTCGTCATGGACGGCGTGGGTGAATGGGCCAGCACCAGCATAGGCCGGGGCCGGGGCAAGCGCGTGGAGCTGCTGCGGCAGATCAACTACCCGCACAGCCTGGGGCTGCTCTACAGCGCCTTCACTGCCTTCTGCGGCTTCAAGGTGAACTCGGGCGAGTACAAGCTGATGGGGCTGGCGCCCTATGGCCGCCCGGTCTATGCGGGCCTGATACGCGAGCGCCTCATCGACCTCCGGCCCGATGGCTCGTTCCGCCTGCACAGCGAGTACTTCGGCTACCTGGGCGGCAGCTGCATGACGAATGCGCGCTTTCATGCCCTGTTCGGCGGGCCGCCGCGCGCGGCCGAGGCACGCATCACGCGGCGCGAGATGGACCTTGCCGCCTCCATCCAGCTGGTGCTGGAAGAGGCCGTGCTGGCACTGGCCGCGCAGGCGCGCGCCCTCACGGGCCTGCGCCGGCTGGTGCTGGCCGGCGGGGTGGCGCTCAATTGCGTGGCCAACGGCAAGCTGCTGCGGTCGAGCCTGTTCGACGAGATCTGGATCCAGCCGGCCGCGGGCGATGCCGGTGGTGCGCTGGGCGCGGCGCTGCTGGCCACGCATGGCTACTTCGAGCTGCCGCGCCACCCGCCGGTGGACGGGCGCGACGCACAGCGCGGCAGCATGCTGGGGCCGGCCTATGCAAGCGCCGAGGTACGGGCCTTTCTCGATCGTGCCGGCCTGCCCTACGAGCACATCGACGATGCGGCAGCACTGGCGCGCCGCATCGCGGCGGCGCTGGCCGCGGGCCAGGTGGTCGGGCTGCTGAGCGGCCGCATGGAGTTCGGCCCGCGCGCGCTGGGGGCCCGCTCCATCCTGGGCGACCCGCGCAGCGCGCAGATGCAATCGCGCATGAACCTCAAGATCAAGTACCGCGAATCCTTCCGGCCCTTTGCGCCGGTGGTGCTGGCGGAGCGCGCGGCCGACTGGTTCGAGCTGGATCGCGACAGCCCCTATATGCTGTTGGTGGCGCCGGTGTGCGGCGCCAGCAGCGCGGCCCTGGCCGAGGGCGAGGACGACATGCTGCAGCTGCTCGCCCGCAAGCGTTCCGCGCTGCCGGCCATCACCCATGTGGACGGCAGCGCCCGCGTGCAGACGCTGCGGCGCGAGCAGCATCCGCTGCTGCATGGGGTGCTGTGCGAGTTCGAGCGCCTCAGCGGCTGCCCGGTGCTGGTCAATACCTCGTTCAATGTGCGTGGCGAGCCCATCGTCTGCTCGCCGCGCGACGCCTACCGATGCTTCATGCGCACGGGCATGGAGTTATTGGTGCTGGAAGACTGCGTGCTGCAGCGCGCGGCGCAGCCGCCCTGGGTGGAGGATGAGGACTGGAGGCAAATCCATGCACTCGACTGAGCAACAGCAACGCCTGCTGGGCGCGTTCTTCGAGCAGCGCCTGTTGCCGCTGGCCGAGCGCCTGCGGGCAGGTGGCCAGCCCCTGTTTCCGCTCGGGCCCGAGCCCGGGGCCGGCAGCTACTACCTGGCGGCGGCGCCGGGTGCCTTGGACCGGCCGGACTTCGAACGTGGCCCGGCCTGCTCCGTGGCCGAGTTCGGCGCGGCGCTCGCGTGGCTTTGGCGTGACGATGCCGAGTTGTTGGCACTGCTACCCGAACTGCTGGCGCTGATGCCGCAGCTGGCGGTGGCGCCGGATGCGCCGGCCGAGCTGTCGGCCTTCCTGTACGCGATGCTCTAACGCCGCAACCCCAGACGCTTGTAGTGCCTGGGGTGTTCGAGCTGCAGGGCCAGCGGTCTTGGTGGGCCGCGCCTGCACCGCGTGGCGTTGGCCGGCGGTCGTTTTGTTCGCTGCTGATTGCAGTGCAGTCAGTGTAGGCGGCGGGGCGGGGCAGAAAATTGCGAAGATGGCTTGATCTTTGCGGACATTGGCAGAGAATTGCGCCAACCTTAGGAATGTGGACCATCGTCATGGAGCTGGATCGAATTGACAGGCAGATTCTGCAAGTCCTCCAAGAGGACGGCCGCATCGCCAACCAGGAGCTGGCGGACCGCGTGGGCCTCTCGCCCTCGCCCTGCCTGCGGCGCGTGCGTGCGCTCGAGGAGGCCGGCGTGATCGCCGGCTACCGCGCCCTGCTGGACGCCAAGAAGCTGGGCCTGAGCCTGATGGCCCTGGTGCATATCTCCATGGACCTGCACACGCCCGAGCGCTTTGCCAACTTCGAGGCCTCGGTGCGGCTTCTGCCCGAGGTGCTGGAATGCCTGCTCATCACCGGCCAGCAGGCCGATTACCAGCTCAAGCTGGTGGTGCGCGACATGGACCATTTCCAGAGCCTGCTGCTGGGCAAGCTGACGCGCATCCAGGGCGTCACCGGCGTGCATTCGAGCTTCGTGCTGCAGCATGTGGTGAACCGCACCGCGCTGCCGGTGGGGGGCTGAGCGATGGGCTGGCGCGCGCACCTGCTTGGCGCCCTGCTGCTGGCCTGCGGCGCCCTGTCGGCCACGGCCAGCCCCATCAGCGCGCCCGGCGACTACCGCCTCAGCCTCCAGCATGGCGGGCTGACGCGCCATTACCTGCTGCATGTGCCGCGCAGCCTGGTGCCCGGCCAGCCCGCGCCTCTGCTGCTGGCCCTGCATGGCGGCGGCGGGCATATGGAGCTGCAGGCCGATGACGCGAGATACGGCCTCATCAGCAAGTCGGAACAGGCCGGCTTCATCGCCGTGTTCCCGAACGGCAGCAGCGCCTTTCCAGGCGGCCGGCTGGCGACCTGGAATGCCGGCAACTGCTGCGGCCGCGCGCGCGACCAGGGGGTCGACGATGTCGGCTTCGTGCGCGCCGTGGTGGCCGATGTGCAGGCCCGCCTGCCGGTGGACGTGCGGCGCATCTACGCCACCGGCATGTCCAACGGCGCCATGATGGCGCAGCGCCTGGCCTGCGAGGCGGCCGATCTGTTCAGCGGCATTGCCGCCGTGGCCGGCACCGACAACACGCAGCAATGCAGCCCGGCGCGCCCGATCGCGGTGCTGCTGATCCACGCGCGCGACGACGACCATGTGCTGTTCGGCGGCGGCGCCGGCCCGCAGGCCTTCCGCGACCGCAGCCAGGTCACCGAGTTCCGCTCGGTGCCCGCCACCCTGGCCGGCTGGATCGCCCGCAACGCCTGCCAGGCCCAGGCCAGCCGCGTGCTCGAGCGGCCGGGCGCCTATTGCGACCGCTACGCCGCCTGCCGCGGCGGCGCGGCGGTGCAGCTCTGCGTCACCGACAGCGGCGGCCATGCCTGGCCGGGCGGCGGGACGGTGCGTCGCGCCAAGGGCGCGCCCTCGCAGGCGCTCTCGGCCAATGAGGTGATGTGGGACTTCTTTGAGCAGACCGCCGCGGGGCGCTGACGGCGACGCGGCGCCGCTAGGCAAGGCAGAGAAGCGGCATGGAATCGGGCCTTGACGGGCTTTTCGGCTCGCGCTTTGGTCGAAAGATAGGACTTCCATGTTTGCAAACCAGCACTTGGCGGCCGTCCGGGGCGCTGGTGCGAAGACGATGCCGGGCGCACATCGTCTGCATGCCTGCAGGGCCACATGGCCGGGTGGGCCAGGGGTGAGCTGTTGGCGCCCTTTCGTCAAGTGAGGCCAAGATGTTGGAAGCAGATGAACGATCCGGGCAGGCGTACCTGGCACAGTCCAGCCTTGCGGCGCTGAGCCGCAGTGCCTGCGACGCCGAGCGGGTGAAGATTCGCATCGCCAGTTCGGCGCTGCACCAGGGCGAGGTGGCGGCCCTGCTGGAGCGGCGCTACCGTGCGCGCGGCTACAGCGCCCCCGAGCTGCAGGTCGATGCCGACAGCGAGCGCGCCATCACCCTGTGCGCCGAGACCGGGCAGGGCGATGTCATCGGCACGCTGACGGTCGCGCTGGACGCCCCCCAAGGCATGCTGTGCGACGAGGCCTATGGCGACTGCCTGCAGGCCTACCGCGATGGCGGCGAGCGGCTATGCGAGATGAGCAAGTTCGCCGTCGAGGGGGCCGCCGAGCAGGGCGGCCACGGCAAGACGGTGTTGGCCGCCTTGATGAACGTGGCCTATATCTACTGCCGGCTGCTGCATGCTGCCGACCGGGTCTTCATCGAGGTGAATCCGCGCCATGAAGTCTTCTATCGGCGCTGGCTGGGATTCAGGCGCGCCGGTGAGCTGCGCACCTGCGTGCGTGCGAATGCGCCCGCCGTCCTGCTGGCGCTGCCGCTGGCGCATGTGGACCAGCAGGTCAGCCAGCTGGCCGGGCACGCTGAGCCCGGCCATGCCAGCAGCATCTACCCCTACTTTGCCGGCGCTGGCAAGCAGTCTGCCATCGCCGCACGCCTGCGCACGGCGATGGGGAGGGCCATCAATTGAACGCCTTCATCCTTCACTTCGAGCTGACCCGGCCTCGCCCTTGGGGGCAGCTATGGACCGCGCTGCTGCCATGGCGCAAGTCCTGGCCGCCGGCTGCACTGCAAAGCGATGCAAGCCTCGGTGCACCCGATGCGGGCAAGCGTGCCGTTCCAACCCCATCGCATGCCTTGCAAGCCTTGCTCGACCGGCTCGGGCCGCGCTCGCAGGCCTTAAGCGACCTGGGCCGCGTGGCGCGCACGCTGCGGCTGGCCGGTGCGCACAACCCGCTGGCACACCTGGGCGCGGACACGCTGACGCAGGCGATGCAGCAGCTGGAGGGCGTGGCGGACCTGTGCAACGATGCCGAGCTGGCCCTGCTGCATTTGCAGATGCACAGGCGCGTGGAGGAATTGCGCACCCGCGCGCAGGCCGCGCGCCATGCGCAGGACGCGCTGCAGGCGACGCAAAGCGGCTACGCTGGCGCAGCCTGAACCGGAGCCGCCTTGAACCCCAGCTATTTCGTCGACCCCGACATCACGCTGGCGAGCACCATCGCCAGCGAGTTCTATCGCGATCCCGGCAGCTTCATGCTGGCGCGCCAGCGCGTGTTCGCGCGCAGCTGGCAATGGATAGGCGACCTGGATGAGCTGGCGGCGCCCGGCTCGCTGGCGCCGCGCGAACTGCTGGCCGGCCATCTGGACGAGCCCCTGCTGCTGGCGCGCGACGCGGCCGGCGCGTTGCGCTGCCTCTCCAATGTCTGCACGCACCGCGGCAACCTGCTCGTCAAAGCGCCCTGCCGCGCCGAGCAGATCCGCTGTGGCTATCATTCGCGCCGCTTCGACCTGAGCGGCCGCATGACCTTTATGCCGGAGTTCGAGCAGGCCAAGAACTTTCCGGCCGTCTCCGACGATCTGCCGCGCGTGCCCTTTGGCCAATTTGGCGGCCAGGCCTTTGCCGGTATCGCGCCCGCCATGCCCTTCGAGGACTGCTTCGGCCCGATCGCCGAGCGCCTCGCCTGGCTGCCGCTGCAGAGCTTCCGGCACGCGCCCGCGCGCGACCGCGATTTCGAGGTGTCGGCGCATTGGGCCCTGTATGTCGAGAACTACCTCGAGGGCCTGCACATTCCCTTTCTGCATCCGGCGCTGAACCAGGTGCTGGACATGCACAACTACCGCTACGAGCTGCAGCGCTACAGCAATCTGCAGCTGGCCCTGGCCAAGCCGGGCGAGCTCGCCTTCGAGCCGCCGCCCGGTTCGGCCGAGCATGGCCAGCGCGTGGCGGCCTACTACTACTGGGTGTTCCCGAATCTGATGCTCAACTTCTACCCCTGGGGGCTCTCGCTGAATCTGGTGCAGCCGTTGGCGATAGACCGCACGCGGGTGAGTTTCCGCAGCTATGTGTGGGACGCCGGCAAGCTCGACAGCGGCGCCGGCAGCGGCCTGGATCAGGTTGAGCTGGAAGACGAGGCCGCCGTCGAGGCGGTGCAGCGCGGCGTGCGCTCACATTGGTATCGGAGCGGCCGCTACTCACCCACGCGCGAGCAGGGCGTGCACCACTTCCATCGCCTGCTTTGCGAATTCATGGCGCGCGCTTGAGCGCTGCATAGGCCGGCACGCCCGCGAAATAGGCGCGCTGGCGGCTGCGGTCGCTGTTGCCGAAGTAGCCGCGCCACCATCTGTCCTTCACGTCCAGGTGCTTGAACTCGGGCGTGGCGCCCGGCGCGCCGGCGGCCAGCCATTCGCGGAAGGCGTAGTGGTTCCACAAGCGCATGTACTCGCCCAGGTAGATGTCGGCCACGCGCTTGTTGCCGCGTATCACCAGCATGTTCTCGTCGTTGGCATTGGTGGAGGCGGCGCTGAAATTGGCCGAGCCGGTGATGACGATGGGGTCGGGGCCCAGCGGGTCGGCCAGCAGGAACTTGGTGTGGATGTACTGCACATGGCTGTTCAGACCGGTGAGCGTCTCCTTGGCCCAGCGGTCGAAGCTGTTGGCGGCGATGCGGTTGCCCACCGCAAAGCGGTTCTGCGGCATCTTGCGCAGCGCCAGCATCTCGGCCTCTTCCGCGGCCTGCCTGGCCTTGCTGATGCCCGGGCCCAGCAGCTTGTCCAGCAGGGCGTAGCGCAAGGGCGCCTGACCCTGGCGGTAGGCGGCCTTGAAGAGATCGTTCATGCCGAAGGCGAAGGTCATGAAGAGCGCGCCCGGGCTGCGCGCGGCGATCTCGGCATACCAGTTCAGCGCTTCCAGGCCGGGCTGGGGGCTGAACAGCCAGTTGCCGCCCTTGAGGGGCTTGCCCGCGGGCCTGACGTTCAGCGCCGCCAGTGCCGGCTTCAGCTGCGCCGGCGTGGGGTTGGCGGCGATCAGCTGCCAGCATTGCAGATAGGCGGCCGCCACCTTCGGGTCCTGCACCACATGCACGACGTTGGACTGGCCGAACACCCCGCCCCGGGAGAAGTTGGTGGAGCCGGTGAGCACCGCCTCGGCCGCCCCGCCCTGCAGGCGCACGATGAATTTGTGGTGCGAGATCGGCGGGTTTTTCACGCCGACCTGGGTCACGCGCTCGGTGCAGATGGCCTGCAGCTGGGCGGCCGCTGCGGTGGCGCGGTTGTCGTCGCGCGGGAACACCGCACCGGTCTTGGCATCGGGTGGGTTGGGGCAGCCGTCATAGACGATCTGCACGTCCACGCCGCGCGCCCTGGCGGCACGCAAGGCCTCGGCCACGGCCGGCAGGCGGAACTCGTAGGCCGCCACGCGCAGGCCGAAGCCGGGCCCGCTGGCCGCGGCGATGAACTGCTCGATGGCCTCGAAGGCACCGCGCGAGAGCCAGGCCCAGCGTGGGTCGGTGTCGGGCGCCTGGGCCAGGCTGGGCGTGCCGGCAAAGCGGCGCGCGTATTCCTGCGAGGCGGCGGCGCCGCGGTTGAAGAACACATCGTGGTCGCCGCCGGCCTCGGTCTCGGTGGCCACCGTCAGCGTCACCGCCTCGCTGGCCAGCAGGTTCTCTGGGCTGCCGCGCAGCGCCACCACGCGGTAGCTGTAGCGATGGCCGGGCTTGGCGCTGAAGTCCGACCAGGTGAAGCCCTGGATGGGATGCTGGCGCGTCGAGTAGCGCGCCTCGGGCCCGAAGCCGGGGTCGGTGGCGGCGAAGGTCTTCATGCCCTCCAGCCAATAGGCCTCGTCCTCGCCGTGGTCGCTGCGGTGGATGGCAAAGCCCAGCAGGCCCGGGCAGCGGCTGGCATCCAGGTGCATGGCCAGCAGCACCACATGGCTGCCGGCAATGGCGCGCACCGTCAGGCCAGCACTCGTCTTGCGAACTCTCATGGCGGCTCCCGCAGGGCGGGCCAGGGCTTGGCCCAAGGAGTGGATACCATGTCGCCCGGCCGGCCACAAGCGCCGGCCTCCTAAAGCAAGATGACAGCAGCCTGCCTTGACAGCGCCCCGGGCGCTGCCCAAGCTCTGCACAGAGGGATTCGATATGAGCTGGTTCTATTCGCAGATGCAGGACATGCACATCCTGCTGGCCTGGTGCAGCGTGGCGCTTTTTCTGGTGCGCGGCCTGGCCCTGCAGTTCAAGGCCGAATGGCCGCTGGACGTGCGCCTGCGCGCGCTGGTGTTCGGCGTCAACTTCCTGCTGGTGATCGCCGGCCTGAGCCTGTGGGGCTCGCTCAACTACAACCCCTTGGTGCACACCTGGCTGCTCGCCAAGTTCATCGCCATCGCCGCCTACCTGGCCTGCGGGCATTGGGCGATGGGCCGCGGCGAGTTCAGCCTGCTGGCCTATCTGGCGGGCCTGCTGATGCTGGGCTATGTGATGGCCGTGGCCACCACACGCGATCCGCTGCTGGGTTTCTGAGCCGCCTCAAACGGCGATCAGCTCGCCATTGACGATCCAGGGCGTGCCGAACTTGTCGATCAGCATGCCCCAGCGCTTGGCCCAGAAGGCGCCCTGCATGGGCATGGTCACCTGGCCACCCTCGGCCAGGGTGGCGAATACGCGCTCGGCCTCGGCCGCGCTTGCATAGTCCAGCGTGATCGAGACGCCCTTGATGCCCTCGTAGGGCAGGTGGGCCGGTGCGTCGCCCGCGTACAGCATGCCGCCGCCGGGCAGCACCAGGCGCGCATGCAGGATGCGCTGAGCGAACTCGGGCGGGATCTGCGCCGCCATGGGCGATTCCGCGCCGCTCATCAGCACCTCGAGCTTGCCGCCCAGGGCTCGTTCGTAATAGCGCATGGCGTCGGCACAGTTGCCGTTGAAGGCGAGATAGGCGATGGCCTGGGTCATGAGAGGCTCCTTGATGGTGATTGCGTGAAGCGCCGGCTGCCTTTTTAGCAGCCCGCATGCCCACGACGAAGGGCCGCGGCCGGATTCGACAGCGCCCGCTTCAGAACTTCATCTTCAGGCTGCCGCCCAGGGCCCAGGCGCGGCCGCGCGGGCTCAGCGCATCCGGGCGCGGCCAGAAATGGCCGACCAACAGCTCGCCCAGCAGCCAGTCCTTGTGCACCGGTTGTTCCCACTTCACTTGCAGGCCATAGTCCGACACCGCCACGCCCGAGCCCTGCTGGCCGTTGCACAAGGCCTCCAGCGAGAGCAGGCGCTGGTCGCCAAAGGAGCGGTAGGCGCCCAGCCCGCTGGACCAGTCGAACTTCTTCGAGTGCTGGGTGATGGTGGCGGCATTCAGCCAGCGCATTGCCAGCGTGGCGCTGAAGGCATGCTCGTAAGAGAGCGCGGTGGTCGAGCCCAGGCGCTCGTCGAGCGACCAGAACAGGGTCTCGCGGAACTCCACCAGATCGGCCGGGCCGAGCTGCCAGGGCTTTTTGTAGCGCGCCTGCGCATAGGGCTTGAGGCCGCCGCGCAGGCCCAGGCGGAACTGCAGCGACTCATGCGCCAGCAGGCCGATGCCGGCGAAGAAGGCGCGGTCGGCCGGGTTCTCGGGCAGCAGGCGCTGCTGGCGCGAGAAGGCGTCGGGCTTGTCGCTGATGACCTCGCGCCGGTCGTCGCGGCCGAGGAAGAGGTAGGCGCGGTCTTCGAGATTGGGTAGGCGCACGCGCGCGTTGAAGCGCAGGCTGAAGTCGGCCTTCTCGTGCTGGCGCGTCAGCAGCGTGAGGCCCAGCAGGCCGTCGCTGACCTTGCCGCCCTGCGAGAAGGGCTTGTTGCCGAACCAGCCATCCACGCCGCGCGCCAGCCATTCGGTGCTGGAGCGCACCGAGCGGCGCGTGTTCTCGAGCGCTTGCTCCACCTCGGGCGAGGCCGCCTCGGGCTCATCGGCGGCCAGCGCGGCCCAGGGCATGCAGCACAGCGTGAGCGCGGCCAGCCAGCAATATGCCCCTGCCGCCCGCCCGCTTGGTCTGCTGCCCATCATGGTGTTGGATCCGGCTTGCCCTGCATCGATTGTGAACCCGCCAGCCGGGCGCGAATGCGTGCAATTGTGTGTTCCACCGGCGCCGCTGAAGGAGAGCTAGGCGTGCCCGTGTGCGTGACGCTGTCATCTTCGTTCGAAACACACAGGGTTGCCGGGCCGCCTTCACAGAATCGGTCTCCTGTTCAACCACGAGAGCCCGGCTCACCATGTCTACACCCACCGCCATCCCCTGCCAGCGCCGCCGCGCGCCTGGCGCCGCCCTGTCGCTGTCACTGGCGCTGCTGCTCGGCGCGCTGCTTCCCAGCGCGCCGGCGCTGGCCGATGCCGAACGTCAGGCCACGGCTAGCCTGGCGCCGAGTCAACTGGTCGGCCTAGACCTGAATCTGCAGATCGAGAAGGTGGCCCCGGCCGCATCGCTGCCCAACCAGGGAGTGATCGTGAAGCGCTATCTGGCGCAGGGGCTCTGGACTTCGCAGGGCGCCGGCGGCCCCGGCCATCGCCAGGCCAGCGGCAGCTACCAGCTGCGCCATGGCGGCGACCACATGCTGGAAGAGCGCTCGGTCGATGACAGCGGCCAAGCCCAGTCCAGCACCCGCTACAGCTTCGAGCATCCGCGTGGCGGCACCTGGGTGCAAAGTCTCAACCATGGGCAGCAACAGCTGAGCGGACATTTCACCGTCGCACCCAGCCAGCCCGGCCCGGCCCAGCAGCTGGCCCCGGCCAGCAACGCCGGCCTGCACGTGGCCCTGATCATCAAGCAGGCGCTGGCGCCGACCCTGCCGCCCGGCGTCTTCCCCTCGGCCGGCCTGGTGTTGCAAAGCTATGCCGCCGACGGCACGCTGAGCTTCCAGGGTTTCGGCCCCGGTAACATCAACTCCAAGGGCAGCTACAGCTACAAGCGGCTCTCGGCCAACACGGCGGTGGAGGAAGCCACCCAGACCAGCGACTTCTTCAGCCTGCCCTACACCATGGTCTACACCTTCAAGACGCCCAACTCGGGCACCTGGTACCAGAACTTCTACAACGGTCTGATCCAGTTCTCGGGCACCTTCGACACCTTCCCGCGCTGAGCGCACTTGCCAGGCGGCCCTGGGCCGCCTGCCTCCGATCATGACTCTCGACGCCGAAGCGCTGAAAGCCTGCCTGCTGTTCTCGTTCGGCCTCGGTTGCTGGACGCTGCTGACCCTGCTGCTGAGCCGCCGTGGCGAGCGAGGCGCCCGGCTCGGCATGGCCGCCTTCGTGGCGCTGCTGTTGCTGCCGCCCATGCAGGCCTATCTGGCCTTGGCGCGGCCTGCCCAGCCCATGGCCTGGCTGCAGGCGCTGCGCTACCAGCTCACCTGGGCCTATGGCCCGCTGATGCTGCTGTGCCTGCGGCAGGCGCTGCTACTGCCGCTGCTGCTGGTCGGCGCCGGGGTACTGCTGGGCGCCGACTGGGTGAGCGCCCCGACCATGGTTTGGTTGCTGCTGCTGCAGGTGCTGGCCTATGCGGCGGCGGGCCTGTGGCTGCTGCGCCGCCAGCGCGGCCGCCTGGCGCAGTTGGCGCAGGGGCATCGCAACAGCAGCTACTACTGGCTGCTCTATCTGGCCGGCGGCCTGTTCGCCGCCACCTGCTTCGATCTGCTGATGCATGCGCTAGCCAGGCAGGGCCGGCTGCCGCCTGAGGCGCTGCTGCTCGGGGCCGCGCTGCTGCTGGCGCTCTATGTCGACCTGATCGCGCTGTTCGCGGTCTACCAGCCCGAGGTCTTCATCTCCGAGCGGCGCAGCGAGCCGCCGCCGGCCGAGCCGGCGCTGCCCGCCGTTGAGCCGCCCAGGGCCGCGCCGCTGCGGGTGGTGGAGCTCTCGCCCGAGGTGGCGCGCGAACTGGCCGAGCGCCTGCAGGTGCTGGTAGCGCAGCATCGGCCGCATCTGGACGAGGCGATGTCGCTGGCCAAGCTGGCCACCCTGCTGGACGTGAGCCCGCACCAGCTCTCCGAGCTGCTCAATCTGCACCTGGGCAGCAGCTTCTACGACTATCTGAACGGGCTGCGCTACCGTGAGGCCCTGCAGCTGCTGAAGCAGCCGGACGGGGCGCACAGCCTGACCGTGGCCGACGTCGCCTACCGCGCCGGCTTCAACAACCGCAACAGCTTCTACAAGGTGTTCAAGGAAAGGAGCGGGCTCACGCCGGCCGAGTACCGCAAGCGCTGGGCGCGGCAGGCCTGAGTGTGGCCCTCAGGCCGCCAGCCGCGTGCGGATGCGCGCGATGGTGGCCTCCACCGGGTCGTCGCGCGAGACCTCCAGCCCCAGCTCGCGCGCAATCTGGTTGACCTTGGCGGGGTGCAGGGGGATGCCGCCGGCATCGATGGCGGCGATCAGGGCGCGGGCGTTCTGTTCCGGCCCGGGCGGCGGGGCCGGCGCCGCGGGCGTGCGCGCGGCCAGCAGCTGGCGCAGCTTGCTCGGTTTCATGACGAGCCGCTCAGGCGCACCGTCAGGCCCTGCGCCCGCTGCCAGCCGGCCAGATCGCGCGGCGCCGCGGCGGGCGCCAGGCCGTCGGCGCGCACCGCCCCGACATAGCCGTCGCGCCCCTGCGCCTTGGCGGCATAGAGCGCCGAATCGGCCAGGCTCAGGCTGGCCTGCCAATCCCAGGCGCGCGGCCGCTGCGGATCCAGCGGGAAGGCGGTGAAGCCGATCGAGACGCTCACCTGCAGTGCCAGGCCATGGCCGATCTCGAAGGGCCGCTCGCGCACCGCGGCGCAGGCGCGCGCGGCCAGCTCGGCGGCATCGTCGCGGCTGGTCTCGCGCACCAGCACCAGCACCTCCTCGCCGCCCCAGCGCACCAGCGAGTCGGTCTCGCGGAACACGCGGCGCAGGCGCTCGGCCAGCTGCACCAGCACGGCATCGCCGGCGGCATGGCCGTGCTGATCGTTGATGCGCTTGAAATGGTCCATGTCCAGCAGCATCAGGACGAGATCGCTGTCCGGGCCCGGCGTGATGCTCCTACCGGACTCGCCGCTTTCGAAGCGGCGCAGGCACAGGCGCAGATCGTCCTGCAGGCGCATCTCGAGGTAGCGGCGGTTGCGCAGGCCGGTGAGGGCATCGGTGAGGCTGGCCTCGCGCAGCTCGGCGGTGCGCGCGTGCACCAGGGCCTGCAGCGCGGCCTCGCGCTGGCGCAGCACGCGGGTGCGCCAGCGCACCACGCCCCACATCGCCAGCAGGCCCAGGGCCACGCCGCCCAGCTGGGCCCAGAGCGTCTGCCACCAGGCGGGCAGCAGCTCGACGGGTAGCTCAAGCATTGAGCCGCCCCAGGCCGCGGCATGCGCCGAGGCGCGCACCTGCAGGGTGTAGCGGCCGGGCTTGAGCGGGCCGAAGCTGGGGCTGCGCGCGCTCGCGTCGGCGTTGGTCCAGTCGTTCTCCAGGCCTTGCAGGCGGTATTGGTAGCGCAGGCGCGCCGGGTCGGCATAGTCCAGGCCGGCGAACTCGACCGCGAAGGTGCGCGTGCCGGCGGGCAGCAGCAGGCCCTGCTGCCAACCCGGTGCGTGAGGATCTGGCTGGTAAGGCTGACCGTTCACCCGCAGCGCACTGATCACCAGCGGGGTGTCCTCGGCCGCCGGCGCATAGGCCTCGGGCTGGATGCGCAGGAGGCCGCGGCTGCCGCCGAACAGCAGGCCGCCGCCGGGCAGCTCGGTGCTGGCAAAGAACCAGAAGCTGCCGAAGGCTGCGCCCTCGGCGGGGCCGAAGCTGTCGAGCCGGTCGGCCTTGGGGTCGTAGACGTTGAGCTGGCTCCAGATGCGACCCTGCCCGTCCTCGTGCAGATTGCCGCCGAACACGCCGTCGCTGCCATGGCGCTCGCCGATGCGCTCGAAGCGCGCGCGGCCCTGGGCATCCCAGCCGCGCAGGCGGTGCAGGCCGCTGATGGTGGTGTCCAGCCACAGCGTGCCGTCGCGCGCGCGCAGCAGGCCCATCACGATGGGGCTGGCCAGGGTCTCGCCGGGCGCTTGCGGCACCGCCTCGAGCCGGCCCGCGCGCTCGCGGAACAGGCCTTGCTGGCCGCCCAGCCAGAGTCCCTCGGGGGTGTCGATCAGGGCATAGATGCCGCCGTGCAGGGGCGCGCCGCCGGCGGGGTGCACGCGCTCCAGCGCCGTGGCCGCGGGCCCGGCGAGCCGGTACAGGCCCTCCTGCATGCCCAGCCAGACCTCGCCGCCGGCGCGCACCAGCAGGCGCTGGGCGCGCCCGCCGTCCAGCGGCCAGTCGCGCAGCAGCTGGCCCGCTGCGCTGCGGTGCTCCAGCCGGCCGGCGGCGGCCATCCAGAGGCTGCCATCGGGCGCCTCGGTGAGCGATTCCACCACCGTGCTGCGCTCACGCGGCAGGCTGCCCAGCGTGGCCAGCTGATGGCCGGGGCGGCCGTCCAGGCGCGCCACGCGGCCGGCCTGGGTGGGCGCCAGCACCTCGCCATTCTTCAGCGTCAGCAGCGCGCGCACATCGGCCTCGGCCAGCGGGCTGGCGGGGTCGGCATCCGGGCCGCGCACCGCCAGCGCCGGGTGCTGCTGATGGCGCTGCAGGCCCAGGCCATAGCCGGTCACCCACATGGCGCCGCTGCGGTCGCGCAGCAGGCCGCTGATGTCGTTGCCGGCCAGGCTGGTGAGGCGGCGCGGGTCGTGGCGCAGCCGCGCCTCGATGGCGCCGCTTTGCGTATTGACCCACAGCAGGCCCAGCTTGGAGCCCACCCACAGCCGGCCGTCGGCGGCCTCGGCCAGGGCCTGGATTGGCGTGTTCAGCGCCTGCACCCAGCGCACCGCGGCATTCTGTTGCTGCGGCGCCACCACGCCCAGATGGCCGTCCTGCGTGCCCAGCCAGATGCGGCCGTCGCGGCCCTCGGCCAGGGCCAGCACCGGCTTGCCCTCGTCCAGCCCCGGCAGCGGCAGCGCCTCCCACAGGCCACCGGGGCGCAGGCGCGAGAGCCCGCGCCAATGGCCGGCCCAGACCGTGCCGTCGCGCCCCACCCGCAGCGCCAGCACGCGGCTCTCGGTCTCGCCCTGCCAGCGCAGCGGATGTGCCTCGAACTGCCTGCTGGCCGGGCTGTAGCGGTACAGGCCCTGGCCCACCGTGCCCACCCACACGGCGCCTTCGCCATCCTCGGCCAGCGCGCGTATCGGCGCGTGCGGGCCCGCCAGCCCCGCGGCGCTGCCATGCGCCTCGACGCGGCCCAGCTCGGGGTCGTAGGCCATCAGGCCCAGGAACTCGGTGCCTATCCACATGCGCCCGCTCGCGCGCGCCGGCGCCAGCGCCCGCACCCAGCCCAGATTGCGCTGCGCCGGCGTCTGCCCCGCCTGCTCGATCGGGTGCAGGCGATAGCCGTCGTAGCGGGTGAGGCCCTTGTTGGTGGCGACCCAGATGAAGCCGGTGCTGTCCTGCGCCAGCGCGGGCGAGGTGTTCTGCGGCACCGGCACGCTGCGGAACTGCACCTCCAGCGTGGCGCCCCCGGTGCCCGCGTCATGGCTGCTGGCTGCGTGGGCGGCGGCTGAGAGGAGGATCAGCGGGAGCAGCAGGAGCAGACGGGAGGCCAGGTGGCGGAACGGGGACGGCATGGGGAAATCGTAACTGGGCGCAATGGAGCGCCGGCGTCGGTAGGGCGACTGGCATGCGAAGAAATGGGCGATTTGTGCGCAGGGAGGCGGGAGCCGGCGCTAGCCGAACAAGGCTGCGGACGCCGGCCGTGCCGCGCCCTGGGGTAATCCCGGAGGAGGCGGGCCCGAACCGACGGGCATTGCGCGTTCCGTGACATGTCACCGTCAGGCCCTGTGGCGTCGGGGTGCAAAATGTGCAGCACTCAGAGAGTTAGGGAGCAGCCATGCTGATCAAGACGGCAGATGACAAGCAGCGTCGCCTCAAGCTGCTGGAGGAGTTGCAGGCAAGCCCGTTGCTGGACCGGCAACAGCGCCAGTGGCTGCAAGACGAAGCGATGCGCTGCCAGCGCGGCCAGCAAGGCGAGCGCGACGCGGCGCACTACATCGACCACTGGAAGAAGGACAGCGAGCAGCACGCCGTGCTGCACGACCTGCGTTTCGTGGTCGATGGCGAGACGGCACAGATCGACCACATGGTCATCAATCGAGCGTTGCACTTCTACCTGTTCGAGACCAAGTGCTTCAGCGGCGATGTGCAGATCAATGAGCAGGGCGAATGGACGGTGAGCTATCCGCGCGGTGGCCGCTATGGCGTACCTTCACCGCTGGAGCAGAGCCGCCGCCATGAGCGCATCCTCGACAAGCTGCTGGCCAAGCTGGACATCACCGGCCGCGGTGGCCTGAAACCCACGTTTCATCACGTGGTGCTGTTGCACCCCAAGGCCACCATCGAGCGCCCGGACGAAAGACGCTTCGACACCCGCGACGTCATCAAGGCCGACATGATCCAGCGCTGGCACGAGCAGTACATCGAGTCCGTGGGCGTGGTCGAGGTTTTCGGCAAGCTGCTGAACATCCACGGCAGCGACACCCTGCGCGCCTGGGCCGAGAAGCTGGCGCGCCAGCATCGGCCGGTGAATCCGCTGGAATTGCCGGACTTCATCAAGCCGAGGGCGGCGGCGTCGCCGGCTGCGCCGGCACCAACGCCAACGGCGGGTGCGGCCAAGTCGGTGGCGTCGGCTCCCGCTGTCTCCGCGGGCAAGGCTGCGTCGGTGTCGAAGGCGGAAGACATTGCCAACCATCCGCTGTATCGCAAGCTCGTCTGCGCGACCTGCCAGGGCAAGATCAGCTATCCGGAGGGCAAGTTCTGCTGGAACCAGGAGAAGCGGTTTGGCGGCTTGCAGTACTGCCGGGAGCATCAGGCGGGGATTGGGTGAAATTGCTCTGCGCAGGTGCAATGCCACCAAATGCGCGCTTCCTGTCCGGGATGGGAGCCATGACAGATTGATGTGTGAGCTTGGCAGCGGGTGCGTCCTCACGCCGGGTTCGGGCAAGTGGCCGGAATTTGCCATCAACCGGCTTGTCGGCAGCAGGGCCGGTCTGGCCTGCCAATTCAGCGGCTAGTCCCTTCCCTTAGCGTTTTGGCAGCGATAGCTTCGCCGCGAATGCGGAGTCTTATCGTCCGGCGACGCTGAAATCATTGGCGTCGCAAGACTGCTCGAGAATGCCAAGATCACTGCAAATGAGTTCCTCCGTATGAGCCAATTGATCAGTGTTCCTGTTTCAACGGTCGTTTCACTCACTGCCGAGCGTGCCGTGGAGCTAATGACGGGAATATTGAAGGCGGAGGCCAACTACGCCAAGCTCAATCCGGCAGTCGTCACGATTTCAAGCCGGCTGACCGTCGCGGACGGCGGTATTGACGCCGAAGTCGATGTGCCTCCAGATGCGCAGATCCCGTCAGATTGCTTCTTTGCAGCGGGCCTGACAGGAGTTCAGCTGAAGTCCGGCACATCCTTCAAGCCTTGGACCGAGAGCTCCATCCGAGGAGAACTGATTAACAGCAAAGGGCAGCTGTTTCCGGAGGTGGCGCGGCTGACCGAGAGAAGGGGGCGCTATGTCGTCGTCTGCACAGGCCACGATCTCACGCCACAGCAACGCAATGACGCCTGCGAGCGTATTGCAAGCGTGCTTGAATCCGCGGGCGTGTCGGACTACCGCAACCTGGTCGATGTCCTGGGTGCAAGTCAGCTCTCAAACTTTGCGGAGCGCTACCCCGGCATCGCAGCGCATCTGACCTACGACTCCATCCAGGAGGCCTGGGTCCTCGACGAATGGGATCGCGATGCCCACGTGGCCAACTCATTTCAGCCGGCGCCAGCTCAAGCCGATCTCATCGATCAAGTTCGAGCAGGTATCGAAGGCAGCGCTAAACACATTCGCTTGCTAGGCGAGCCTGGTTTGGGCAAGACACGCTTGGTCCTCGAGGCCTTGAGGGTGCCGCATATCGCGCCGTCAGTTCTCTACCTGTGTCACGGCTCCAAGTTCGGGCAGACGGCGCTGTTCAGGCAATTGCTGCGGGCCTGCTGGATGAAGCCACTCGTGCTAGTGCTCGATGACCTATCTGAACCGGAGATGTTTGACATCTGGCGGCATCTGAAGACGCGCTGTGGCGCGATGAAGCTGATCACTCTCGATCATGGGCACGATGAGAGTCACGACAACGAAATTCTCCGTCTCAAGGTTCCACGTCTTCCAGACGAAACCATCCGGAGCATCCTGGCAGGCCAGGTCGGCGAATCCCAAGGCCTTGATCGCTGGGTTGCAATCTGTGAGGGCTCGCCACGAGTCGCGCATGCCGTCGCAGAGAATCTTCATGCAAATCCCACTGATTTGCTACGACCGCCGGCGACTGTTCCGCTGTGGTCCCGGTTCTTGCACGGATACGGCGTACAAGAGGATGCAGCGTCAAGGCAAGTCGACTGTGTGGCTCACCACCTTGCGCTATTTAGCCGTTTCGGATTTGAAGATCCCGTATCCGATGAGGCTGCATACATCGCGCAGTTGATTCACAAGGTTGATCCAACGATCGGCTGGGCCCGCTTCCAGGAGATTGTCCAGAGCCTTAGGGCCCGACGCGTCCTGCAAGGCAGCAGGACGCTGTTCTTCGTTCCCAAGGCGCTTCACATCTTCCTTTGGAAGCAGTTCTGGACGCGCTATGGGCGCGGGTTCGACTTCGTTGCGACCTTCGAATCCATGCCTCCATCGCTTCATGCCTGGTTCTTGAACAAATTCAGATTTGCGGGCGGCAAAGACACGGCATTCGTTGTCGATGAGATTCTGAAGCCTGATGGCGTATTTTCCAATCGCGACATGCTGACCTCCTCGACCGGATCGCGATTTCTGTCGACGCTCGCTGAGGCCAATTCCGCTGCTGTCCTGCGCCTGCTTGAGAGCACGATCGGCAAATGGGCTGACGGCGATCTTTCGGAGTTCAAGTCGGATCGCCAGAACATCGTCTGGGCGCTCGAGAAGATCGCTGTCTGGCCTCTGCTCACCGTGCGGGCCTTAAGCCTGCTGGCGCGGCTTGCTGTCAATGAGAATGCCAACTTTTCCAACAACTCGACCGGCACACTGGTGAGCCTATTTCGCATAGGTCCTGAAGCCGCTGCGACTGAGGCCAGTCCTGAGCAGAGGCTGCCTGCCTTGCTTGCGCTTCTTCGAGGAAGCTCCGATGCCGAGCGTCTACTCGGGTTGAAGGCGCTGGGCTCGGCATTGGACACGCGTGGCATGGGCTTTCGGACTGTGGGGCCGGAGTACCAGGGACTTCAGGAGCGAGCCAAGCTATGGATTCCCGCAACTTACGGCGACTGGTGGCAGGCACACCTTTTGTACTTCCAAACCCTGATCGACGAGACTGCGAATTGGCCTGCAGCACTGCGCCCGCAAGCCTGCTCGGCGCTGCTCGAAGCGGTCGACCATCAAATCCGCATTCCTCCATGCACTGAGCTTGCGTTCCAGATGCTGGAGAAGCTAGCCTCTGACAGCGCCATGGCCCCAAGCCAGCTGAACAAGTTCTTTTGGCACTGGCTTGAATATCGAGAGGATGCGCAGCCTCGTGAGGTGGCGGTTCGAATCAGGCGTCTTGCCCGACGGTATGCACGTCGCGACCTGGCCAGCCGGTTCCAGCGATACGTCCTTGATGTTGATTGGCTTGAATGGGAGGAAGAGTATCGCGATCGGCGCGATAAGCCTCCTTCACATGCGAAAGTGTTGGTCACAGCGCTCGCGCGACGAATTGCTGCGAACCCGCACCGCCTCAGTGAGATTTCTCACCTTCTGGCTCCAAAGAGTCATACGCCGGCGCTTTGGAATTTCGGGGAGCAATTGGCTGCAAGCGACAAGGAGCGGGCCCTGCTTCCTTTGCTCACCGGCATCGCACGGAGTTCCGCCCACGGCACTTGTCTGCACGGCTATTTGACTGGCGTGAAAGCGCAGTCTATGGGGCAATACGAGTTGTGGGTGATGGACATGTTGCGCAGCAGCGATACGGCTAGCCTGGGCGCGGAGATGACTCTCCGATCTGCGTACACCGAAACCGCATTCAACCGCTGTCTCGAAGCACTTGAGGCGAAATGGATAGAGCCCGCGCTGTTTGGAGCATTGCAGTTCGGCAGGGCGTTGGATTCAGTACCGACAGGGCAGGCAGAGCTCCTGTTTCGTTTGATTCGAGAGCGCGAGACACCGGAAGCGCTGGAACTGCTGATTGGGCTATTAGATTCCATTTCGTCTGATCGACCACTGCCCTGCGGCCCCGACTTTGCCTTCGCGGTCGCGCTTCAGGCGATTCCTGGTTCACGACATCCAAGACAGTCCTTCGGGTTCAATTGGAAGCGCGTTTGCTCAAGGCTGGTGAAGTCCAATGCTGAGCTCGCAGCTCCCTTGCTCGACGCAATCCTCACGGCCATGGGCGAGGACTACTCTCTGAGCTATGACCATGATATCGAGGCATTGAGCAAGGAGTTGGTTGGTATTGATCCCGAACACGCCTGGCAGGTCATTGCAAAGCAATTCGAAGCCACTTTGCCGAAATGGAGAAGCGATGTGTACGACTGGCTCAAGGGTGGCATCCACTCGTTTAGCGAGGGAGTGCAGCGTGGCCCTGTCGCGGACTTGCCGGTGAGCAGCATATTGAGTTGGATCGAGCGTGATCCCTTCGAGCGAGCTGCCCTGATTGCCCATGCGGCGCTTCCTACGCTCGATGACGAAAGCGGCGGGAGCCTGACGCGACAATTGTTGGCTCTGTACGGGCATATCGATGGCGTACGTTCAGGGATCAGCGCCTCGTTCCATTCCGGTTCATGGACCGGCCCCACGAGCCAGCATTTGAAGCGTCAGCGAGACATCCTGCGACGATGGCTTGCCGCAGGATTCGAGTTCCAGGTCGCCCAATGGGTAGAACATGAGATCGAACTGATCGATCGTGCGATCCAAAGAGAGGAAATCAGCGAAGAGCGCGATCAATTCGAGTGATGCATGCGGGCCATCGTCGCAAGCACTGTTCAACAGCCAACGTTACGTTTCGCAGGCAGCAGTCACTCGGCCCTCATATATCTCACAGACTGCACCCAGCCTGTAGCAGTACACCACCCCCTGGGCAAACGCACGCACCTATCCGGCCGATTCATCGCCACCCAGCGCAATTGAAAAGTAGTTATGCCCGGACCAGCCGGGCATTTGTCGCTTGCATTTCCAGAACCTGCCAGGGCCATCCGGCCGTGCGCCGCGGCAATGGGCTGCACTCAACCCACGGAATTCAGCAGCATCCTCAGCCGCTCGCACAGCGGGGTCAGGTGTTGCTCCACCACACCCCAAACCAGCTTGTCGTTCACCGTCGCGTAGGCGTGCACCAGCACATTGCGCAGGGCCACGGCTTGGGGCAGGTCCGGGATCGAGGCTGCAGTGGCGGGGTCGCCCTTGCGCAGCTGGCCCAGGGCCTCGCCGACGATCTCCAACTGCCGCTCCACGGCGGAGCGCAGCATTTCGTCCTGCAGATAGTCGACAAAGGTCTTGCCTTGCACGAAGCGGCCCGCACGCTCGGCGGCCTGCAGGGCGTCCCAGAGGTATTTGGCCGAGTCAGGCGCCATACAGCGGCACTTGCTCGGTCTCGATGCGGCGGCGCAGGAAGGGGTTGCGCAGTGCGTCGGGGGTCAGCAGGTCGACCGGTCGGTTGAACAGCTGCTCCAGCCCTTGCTTGAGTGCAAAAAAGGCCTGGGAGTAGGCGGCCGGCTGCAGGGCGTCGTCGAAGTCGACCAGGAAGTCGAGGTCGCTGTCGGCGGGGCGGAAGTCAGCTCTTGTGGCCGAACCGAACACATGCAGGCTGCGGGCATGGTGACGCTGGCACAGCGCGGCAAGCTGTGCCTGCCGATCGGTGATGAATGCCTGCGCGGTGCCCATGGCCGGTATTCAACCCGCTGCGAGGGCGGGCCGTCAACTCAAACGTCGATATTCGCCGCCCTCAGCGCATTCGTCTCGATGAAGTCGCGGCGCGGCTCCACTTCGTCGCCCATCAGCATGGTGAACACGCGGTCGGCTTCGATGGCGTCGTCGATCTGCACGCGCAGCAGGCGGCGCACGTTCGGGTCCATGGTGGTTTCCCAGAGCTGCTCGGGGTTCATCTCGCCCAGACCCTTGTAGCGCTGGCGGCCCACCGAGTTTTCGGCTTGCTGCATCAGCCAGTCCATGGCGCCGCGGAAGTCGCTGACCTTGGATTCCTTGGCCTTCTCGCCTTCGCCCTTGCGGACCAGGGCGTTCTCGCCGATCAGGCCCTTGAAGGTGCTGCCGGCGCGCGCCAGCACTTCGTAGTCGGCGCCATGCACGAAGTCGGCATTGATGATGCTGGAGCGGGTGTTGCCGTGGTGCTTGCGGCTGATGCGCAGGAACAGCTTGTCGGTGCGGGCGTCGTACTCGCTGGTGACTTGTGCCTCGTGCAGCGCGCCTTGCATGGCGGCCGCGGCGGCCTCGGCGGCTTCCTTGCTGTCGAGGTTGATGGCCAGGCCGCTGGCCAGCACGCGCAGGGCTTCGAAGTCCATCCAGTTGGACAGGCGGGTGATGACGTTCTCGGCCAGCACGTAGTTGCGCGCCAGCGCTTCCAGGGCCTCGCCGCTCAGCACGGCATCGCCGATGCCGGTGTGCAGATGCGCGTCCTGCAGCGCCACCTTGAGCAGGAAGCCGTCCAGCTCGTGCGCGTCCTTCAGGTATTGCTCGTGCTTGCCGACCTTGACCTTGTAGAGCGGCGGCTGGGCGATGTAGATGTGGCCGCGCTCCACCAACTCGGGCATCTGGCGGTAGAAGAAGGTCAGCAGCAGGGTGCGGATGTGGGCGCCGTCCACGTCCGCGTCGGTCATGATGATGATGCGGTGGTAGCGCAGCTTGTCGGGGTTGAAATCGTCGCCGCCGGCGCCGCGGCCGATGCCGGTGCCCAGGGCCGTGATGAGCGTGAGGATTTCATTCGAGGTGAGCAGCTTTTCGTAGCGCGCCTTCTCGACGTTCAGGATCTTGCCGCGCAGCGGCAGGATGGCCTGGAACTTCCGGTCGCGGCCCTGCTTGGCGGAGCCACCGGCGGAGTCGCCCTCCACGATGTAGATCTCGCACAGGGCGGGATCTTTTTCCTGGCAGTCGGCCAGCTTGCCGGGCAGGCCCAGGCCGTCCAGCACGCCCTTGCGGCGCGTCATCTCGCGGGCCTTGCGCGCGGCCTCGCGGGCGCGCGCGGCGTCGAGGATCTTGCCGCAGACGATCTTGGCGTCGGTGGGGTTCTCGAGCAGCCAGTCGTTCAGCTTGTTGGCGACGATTTCTTCCACCGGGCCGCGCACCTCGCTGGAGACCAGCTTGTCCTTGGTCTGGCTGGAGAACTTGGGCTCGGGCACCTTGACCGAAACGACGCAGGCCAGGCCTTCGCGCATGTCGTCGCCGGCCACTTCGACCTTGGCCTTCTTGGCCAGGTCGTTGTCGGTGATGTACTTGTTGAGCACGCGCGTCATCGCGGCGCGCAGGCCGGTGAGGTGGGTGCCGCCGTCGCGCTGCGGGATGTTGTTGGTGAAGCAGAGCACGTTCTCGTTGAAGCCGTCGTTCCACTGCATGGAGACTTCGACGCCGATATTGGTGCCCTGGTCCGACATCTTGTCGCCCTGGGCGTGGAAGATGTTGGGGTGCAGGGTGCTCTTGCCCTTGTTGATGAACTCGACGAAGCCGCGCACGCCGCCCGCATAGGCGAAGTTGTCTTCCTTGTTGTTGCGCTCGTCGACCAGGCGGATCTTCACGCCGTTGTTGAGGAACGAGAGCTCGCGCAGGCGCTTGGCCAGGATGTCGTAGTGGAAGTCGTTGTTCTGCTGGAAGATCTCGGTGTCCGGCAGGAAGTGCACCTCGGTGCCGCGCTTGTCGGTGTCGCCGATCACGCGCATCGGGCTGGTCTCGAAGCCGTCCACCACCTCGATCAGGCGGTCTTGCGGAATGCCTTGCTTGAACTCGATCTGGTGCACCTTGCCGTCGCGGCGCACCGTCAGGCGCAGCCACTTGGAGAGGCCGTTCACGCAGCTCACGCCCACGCCGTGCAGGCCGCCCGAGACCTTGTAGGAGTTCTGGTTGAACTTGCCGCCGGCATGCAGTTCGGTCAGCGCGATTTCGGCGGCCGAGCGCTTGGGCTCGTGCTTGTCGTCCATCTTCACGCCGGTGGGGATGCCGCGGCCGTTGTCGATCACGCTGATCGAGTTGTCGGTGTGGATGGTGACGATGATGTCGTCGCAATGGCCGGCCAGCGATTCGTCGATGGAGTTGTCCACCACTTCGAACACCAGGTGGTGCAGGCCGGTGCCGTCGGAGGTGTCGCCGATGTACATGCCGGGGCGCTTGCGCACCGCTTCCAGGCCTTCGAGGATCTGGATCGAGTCCGCGCCGTAGACCGCGCCCGAGGATGCTTCCGCCGTGACGGCAGCCTGCTGCTTCTCGGTCAGGCCATCGGGGTTTTGTTCGTTGCTGGGCACATCACTCATCGGGGACTCTCTCTCACTCGCGGGCCCATGCATGCGGCCCTTTAAAAGCACTGAAGCGGGCCGGGGCCCGCTGTTCATGAATCGGTTCGAACCGGCGTCAAATCCTCATTGGCATGACGACGTACTTGAAGCCGGTCTGCTCGGGGATGGTGATCAGCGCGCTGGAGGCGCTGTCGTTCAGATCGATGCTGACCATGTCCTGGCTCATGTTCTGCAGCGCATCCATCAGGTAGGTGACGTTGAAGCCGGTCTCGATGAGGTCGCCGTTGTAGTCGATCTCGATCTCTTCCTTGGCCTCTTCCTGCTCGGCATTGCTGGAGGCAATCGAGAGCAGGCCGGGCTCGAAGCTCAGGCGCACGGCCTTGAACTTCTCGCTGGTCAGGATGGCGGCGCGCTGCAGGCTGGAGAGCAGGGTCTGGCGGCCCAGCGTGACGTTGAACTTGTGGTTCTTGGGGATCACGCGGTTGTAGTCGGGGAACTTGCCCTCCACCAGCTTGGTGACGAACTCCATGCCGCTGAACGAGAACTTGGCCTGGTTGCCGGCGAAGCGCATCTCGATCGGCTGGTCGTCGCTGCCATCCTTGCCGCCGTCCTTCAAGAGGCGCATCAGCTCCAGCACGGTCTTGCGCGGCAGGATCACTTCCTGCTTGGGGATGTCGGTTTCCAGCGTGGCCTGGGCCAGCGCCAGGCGGTGGCCGTCGGTGGCCACCAGGGTCAGGTTCTTGCCCTCGGCCACGAACAGGATGCCGTTCAGGTAGTAGCGGATGTCGTGCACCGCCATCGAGAAGTGCACCTGGTTGATCAGGTGCTTGAGGGTCTTCTGCGGCACGGCGAAGGCGGGGCCGAAGTCGGCCGCTTCCTGCACCAGCGGGAAATCGTCGGCCGGCAGGGTCTGCAGGGTGAAGCGGCTCTTGCCGCCCTGCAGCGTCATCTTGCTGCCGTTGGCGGTGAGGCTCACCGTCTGGTCGGCCGGCATCGAGCGCAGGATGTCGATCAGCTTGCGCGCACCCACCGTGGTGGAGAAGTTGCCGGCGTCGCCGTCGAACTCGACCGTGGTGCGCACCTGGATTTCCAGATCGCTGGTGGTGAGCTCGACCTGCGAGCCCTGCTTGCGTATCAGCACGTTCGCCAGGATGGGCAGGGTGTGGCGGCGTTCCACGATGCCGGACACGGCCTGCAGGGCGCCCAGTACCTTGTCCTGGGTGGCTTTCAACACAATCATGTTTTCTACCTCTCTCCGCTTGTTCTGAGGGGGTTGCCGCGCCCCGCCGGGCCCATACCAAATCCGGACGCGCGCGCGTGAGCAACGCGCATTGTCGCCCAGGAATGAGGTCTTACCCGGGGGTGTAAACCAGGGGTCGGATCAACCTTTGAGCGTCTGCTCCAGCACGTGCAGCTGCTGGTTCAGCTCGGTGTTCTTCTGGCGCTCGCCACCGATCTTGCGCACCGCGTGCAGCACGGTGGTGTGGTCGCGCCCGCCGAACAGCTCGCCGATCTCGGGCAGGCTCTTCTGCGTCAGCTCCTTGGCCAGGTACATGGCAATCTGGCGCGGCCGTGCGATGCTGGCCGGGCGCTTCTTGCTGTACATGTCGGCGACCTTGATCTTGTAGAAGTCGGCCACCGTCTTCTGGATGTTCTCCACCGAGATCTGGCGGTTCTGGATCGAGAGCAGGTCCTTCAAGGCCTCGCGCGCCAGCTGGATGTTGATTTCCTTGTGCGAGAAGCGGCTGTAGGCCAGTACCTTGCGCAGCGCGCCTTCCAGCTCGCGCACATTGGCGCGCACGTTCTTGGCGATGAAGAAGGCCACGTCCTCGGGCATGGGCGCTTGCTCGGCCTCGGCCTTCTTGATCAGGATGGCGACGCGCATTTCCAGCTCGGGCGGCTCGATCGCCACCGTCAGGCCGGCGTCGAAGCGGCTGGTGAGGCGCTCGTCGATGTCCACCAAGCCCTTCGGGTAGGTGTCCGAGGTCATGATGATGTGGGCGCGCTTGGCCAGCAGGGCCTCGAAGGCGTTGAAGAACTCCTCCTGCGTGCGGTCCTTGCCGGCGAAGAACTGCACGTCGTCGATCAGCAGCAGGTCCAGCGAGTGGTACTTGGCCTTGAGCTCGTCGAAGGTCTTGCGCTGGTAGTTCTTCACCACATCGGAGATGAACTGCTCGGCGTGCAGGTAGAGCACGCGGGCGTCGGGCTTGTCCTTCAAGAGGGCATTGCCCACGGCATGGATCAAGTGCGTCTTGCCCAGGCCCACGCCGCCATAGATGAACAGCGGGTTGTACATCTGGCCGGGGGCGCCGGCCACATGCAGGGCGGCGGTGCGGGCCATCTGGTTGGCGCGGCCGGGCACCAGGGTGTCGAAGGTGAGCGCCGGGTTGATGCGGTGGCGCGTGCTGCTGGGCGCCGGGCCCTGTGCGTTGGCGCCGCCCGGGATGATGATGGCGGGCCCTTGCGGTGATTGCATGCCCACCACGCTGGCCTGCTCGACGCTGGCCGTATGGGAAGGGCTGTTGACCGGCACCGGCCGCAGGCCGTTGTGCAGCACCTGGCCCACCGACACCGCCTGGTTGGCGGGCGGCGCCATGCGGGCCAGCGCCTCGCGCGGCGCCAGTGCCAGTTCCAGGCGCGTGGGGCGGCCCGCCAGCTCGCTGAGGATGGATTCGATGCGGCCCGCGTACTGGTTGCGGATCCAGTCGAGCTTGAAACGGTTGGGCACGCGCAGGGAAACGACCAGCCCTTGCGCGCCCGAATCGGCCACCTCGGCCGGGGGCAGGGGGCGGATCCAGGTATTGAATTGTTGCTCGGGCAACTCGGCGGCCAGGCGTTCACAGCCTTGCTGCCACAGTGCCGTCAGGCCATCTGCGCTCATTGTGGAAAACTTGTTCTTGAGCGGCCGGATTGTACGTATTCGAGGCCGCCGAAGTAGAGGTTATCCACAGAAATTTCCGCGGGGTCAAGCCCCGGTAATCCCCAGGGCCCGCTGCGGCGAAGTTGACCAGCCGGGCATTCTTTGGTGTAATCGCGGGCTTTCCCGGACGCCGGACGTATTTGCATGGGCGCGTGACTTTTGAGTAGCAGAAGTCAAACCCCTTGCGGTAGGTCCACCGCGCCGATCGCCCAAGCGTGCAAGAGCTTGCCTGGGTGGGCGGCGCACGCGACAAGCGGCGCACCGGCGCGGCGCACATCAAGGATGTGCCTCATCAGCAAGCATGCCAACACGCATGTTGCGGGCGGGGCCACTGGGATGCAAACCGCATCCGATTGATTTGCCCACGGCTATATAGCGTCAACCGACGCGCCCACTGAGGTTCCCATCATGAAACGCACTTACCAAGCCTCCAAGACCCGCCGCGCCCGTACCCACGGCTTCCTCGTCCGCATGAAGACCCGCGGCGGCCGCGCTGTCATCAACGCTCGCCGCGCCAAGGGCCGCAAGCGCCTGGCCGTCTAAGGTTCAAGCAGCCGCATCGTGATCGGCCGCATCCTGCGATCGGCCGACTTTGAGCGCGTGCTCGGTTCCTCGAGCCGCGCGCGCAGCAGCCATTTCGCTGTGCATCACCTTGCGGCCGTGCCCAGCCTGCCTGGCAAGCGCTTATCCACAGCTGCAAGCCAGTTATCAACAGGCGATGCACCGATGATCCACATGCTTGTGGATGACGCGCCCCCCACGGCCCCGCCGGCCCCCGTTCAGGGCCGCTGGCTGGGCATGGTGGTGCCCAAGCGCCATGCGCGACGCTCCGTCACGCGCACCCTGCTGAAACGCCAGATCCGCGTCGCCTTTGCCGAGGGCGAGGCGGCGCAGCTCTTGCCGCCCGGCTTGTGGGTGGTGCGCCTGCGCATGCCCTTCGACCGCAAGCAGTATCCCAGCGCCTCATCCGACGCGCTGCGCGCCGCTGCGCGCGCCGAATTGCAGGGCCTGGTGGCCAAGCTGGTGCGTGCGCCGCGGCCCGCCAAGCCTGAGCCGGCCCAGCCCTGAGCCCGAACATCATGCGGAAGACGCCGACATTCGCGCAGCGCTTCATGATGGGACTGGTGCGCGGCTATCAGCTGCTGTTCAGCCACTGGATACAGGCCGGCTGCCGCTACCAGCCCAGCTGTTCCGCCTATGCCATGCAGGCCCTGGCCCGGCATGGCGCCTGTGCCGGCAGCTATCTGGCGGCCGCCCGCATCCTGCGCTGCAACCCGTTCTGTCTGGGCGGGCACGATCCGGTGCCTGACAATGCGCCCGGTCTGTTCACCCGGCTGGGCTGCGTGCAGCCCGCCCGCCCCTCTCCTTCCTCCAATCCTGAAGCTTCCCCATGACTGATATACGCCGCACCGTGCTGTGGGTGGTATTCACCATGTCACTCGTCCTGCTCTGGGACGGCTGGCAAAAGTACAACGGGCATCCTTCAATGTTCAGCCCCGCAGCGCCCAAGCCGGTGGCTGCCGCCGGTTCGGCCGCCGTGCCGGCGCCGGCCGGTGGTGCCCTGCCCGCTGCTGCTGCTACCGGCACCGCCGCCCCCCAGGCCGGCGCCGCCACGCAGGGCGAGCAGATCACCATCAGCACCGATGTGGTCAAGGTGACGCTGGACACGCTGGGTGCCGACGTCACGCGCGTGGAGCTGCTCAAGTACCTGAGCTTCCCCGAGCACCGCTGGTACGAGCCGCTGGCCGAGCTGGTGGGCATGCGCCCGAAGCAGACCGTCGAGGGCACGCCCATCGTGCTGCTGGACGCCGCCCATGGCTACCGCGCCCAGTCGGGCCTGGTGGGCAGCAAGGGCGAGCAACTGCCCACGCACAACACGCTGATGCGCCTGGTGTCCGGCGAGCGCGCGCTGAAGGATGGCGCCAACGAGCTGGTGCTGCGCTTCGAATCGCCCGAGGTGGGCGGCGTGAAGCTGGCCAAGACCTACACCTTCAAGCGCGGCGACTACGTCGTCGGCGTCAAGCATGAGGTCGTCAACGTCGGCGCCGCCGCGCTGACGCCGCAGCTCTATGTGCAGCTGCAGCGCGACGGCCAGCCCGCACCGGGCGGCTCGGGCTTCTACTCCACCTTCACCGGCCCGGCCGTCTATACCGAGAAGAGCAAGTTCCACAAGGTCGAGTTCAAGGATCTCGACAAGGACAAGTTCGAGATCGAGAAGACCGCCAACGACGGCTGGGTGGGCATGGTCCAGCATTACTTCGCGAGTGCCTGGCTGCGCAATGCCGAAGGCGCGCGCGAGTTCTATGCCCGCAAGCTCGGCAACGGCCTCTACTCGGTGGGCATGGTGTTCACCCTGCCGAGCCTGGCGCCCGAGGCCAAGGCCAGCACCGAAGAGCAGCTCTTCGTCGGCCCGCAGGAAGAGAAGAAGCTCGCCGCCCTGGCCCCCGGCCTGGAGCTGGTGAAGGACTATGGCTGGTTCACCGTGCTGTCCAAGCCGCTGTTCTGGCTGCTGGACCAGTTGCACAAGGTGCTGGGCAACTGGGGCTGGTCCATCATCGCCCTGGTGGTGCTGCTGAAGATCGGCTTCTACTGGCTCAACGCCAGCGCCTACCGCAGCATGGCCAAGATGAAGGCCGTGAATCCCAAGATCACGGAAATGCGCGAGCGCCTGAAGGACAAGCCGCAGGAGATGCAGCAGGAGATGATGCGCATCTACCGCGAGGAGAAGGTCAACCCGATCGGCAGCTGCCTGCCCATCTTCCTGCAGATGCCCTTCTTCATCGCGCTTTACTGGGTGCTGCTGTCCAGCGTGGAAATGCGCGGCGCGCCCTGGCTGGGCTGGATCGGCGACCTGGCCGTGCCGGATCCCTTCTTCATCCTGCCGGTGCTGATGACGCTCTCCAGCCTGTTCCAGGTCTGGCTGAACCCGACGCCGCCGGACCCCACCCAGGCCAAGATGATGTGGATCATGCCGCTGGCCTTCAGCTTCATGTTCTTCGCCTTCCCGGCCGGCCTGGTGCTGTACTGGCTGGTGAACAACATCCTGTCGATCGCCCAGCAATGGGCCATCAACAAGCAGCTGGGTGTGACGAATTAAGCATCACCCACCTGTTTGAAGGCACGAGCCCCCGCATCCGGGGGCTTTTTTTTGACCCGGCTCAAGCCTTTAATGCAACTCATGCGGGGCAGAGACTTTCAGACGGGATCTCCACAACCGGGCTGAGAATCCAGGCACAGACCCAGCGCTCACGAGAGTTGCTGAGCCGGCCTCCCCCGCGCCATACACCCAGAGCGGGACAGCCTCGGCGAGAATCGCGCCCATGCTGTCCCGCCACCAAGACCCCATCGCCGCCATCGCCACCGCCCCCGGACGGGGTGCCGTCGGCATCGTGCGCGTCTCGTCGGCGCAAGACCTGACCCCGCTGGTGAACGCCATTTGCGGCCGCGCGCTGAAAGCCCGCGAAGCCAGCTACCTGCCCTTCAGGGCCGCCAACGGCGACGCCATCGACCAGGGCCTGGCCCTGCTGTTCCCGGCCCCGCATTCCTATACCGGCGAGCATGTGCTGGAGCTGCAGGCCCATGGCGGGCCGGTGGTGCTGCAGCTGCTGCTGGCGCGCTGCCTGGAGGTGGGCACCAACATGCGCCTGCGCCTGGCCGAACCCGGCGAATTCACCCAGCGCGCCTTTCTGAACGGCAAGCTCGACCTGGCCCAGGCCGAGGCGGTGAGCGATCTGATCGACGCCAGCACCGAGGCCGCCGCGCGCAGCGCCAGCCGCGCGCTGGCCGGCGCCCTCTCCAGCGAAGTGGGCGAACTGCGCGACGCCCTGATCAAGCTGCGCATGCTGGTGGAGGCGACGCTGGACTTCCCCGAAGAAGAAATCGATTTCCTGCAGCAGGCCGATGCCCTGGGCCAGCTGGAGCGCCTGCACGCGCGCCTGGCCGCGGTGCTGGACCGTACCCAGCAGGGCGCGCTGCTGCGCGAGGGCATCAAGGTGGTGCTGGCCGGCCAGCCCAATGTGGGCAAGAGCTCGCTGCTGAACGCCCTGGCCGGCGCCGAACTCGCCATCGTCACCCCGATCCCGGGCACCACGCGCGACAAGGTCAGCCAGACCATCCAGATCGAAGGCGTGCCCCTGCACGTCAGCGACACCGCCGGCCTGCGCGAGACCGAGGACGAGGTCGAGCGCATCGGCGTGGCGCGCAGCTGGGATGCGATCGCCGACGCCGACGTCGTGCTGTTCCTGCACGACCTCAGCCGCATCGGCCAGCCCGACTACGAGGCCGAGGACAAGCTCATCACCGAACGCCTGACGGGCGTGGCCCCGAGCCGCATCCTGCAGGTCTTCAACAAGGCCGACGTCCTGCACGGGCAAGACCTGGCCCCCGATGCATTGACCCTCTCCGCCAAGACCGGCGCCGGCCTGGCCGAGCTGCGCCAGCGCCTGCTGCAGCAGGTGGGCTGGCATGCCACGCCCGAGGGCCTGTTCATCGCGCGCGAACGCCATGTCCAGGCGCTCAAGCGCACGCGCGAGCATCTGCAACTGGCCCGCGAGGTGGCCACCCAGCAGCCGCCGGCGCTGGATCTGCTGGCCGAGGAGCTGCGCCTCTCGCACGACGCGCTGGGTGAGATCACCGGCGCCTTCACGGCCGACGATTTGCTGGGCGAGATCTTCAGCCGGTTTTGCATCGGAAAGTAGGCGCGCGCCGCAGCACCTCCGCCAGCGTGCGGAATGCCGGCGCGATGCGGGCCTCGGGCACGCAGGCGTAGCCCAGCAAGAGGCCGCGGCGTGCGCTGGCCGGGTTGCTGTAGTAGCTGCTGAGCGCGCGCACCGCGATGCCGGCCTTCGCGGCGCTGGCCTCGATGGCGCGGTCGTCCGTGCCCTCGGGCAGTTGCAGCACCAGGTGCAGGCCGGCGTTGTCGCCCAGCACCGGCAGGGCGTCGCCAAAATTGGACTGCACCGCCGCCAGCAGGCATTCGCGCCGCTTGCCGTAGAGCGTGCGCATGCGCCGCACATGGTTGCCCAGATGGCCGTCGCGGATGAAGTCGGCCAGCGTGGCCTGCTGCTGCAGCTGGCCCTCGCGGTAGAGCTCGGCCGAGGCCTTGGCAAAGGGCGCGGCCAGGGCCTTGGGCACCACCAGATAGCCCAGGCGCAGGCCCGGGAACAGGGTCTTGCTGAAGCTGCCCACGTAGAGCACGCGGTCGCCGCCGTCCAGACCCTGCAGGCTGGCGATGGGGCGCGTGCCGAAGCGGAATTCGCTGTCGTAATCGTCCTCCACGATCCAGCTGCCATGCTGGCGGCAATGCTCCAGCAGCTGCTGGCGGCGCGCCAGGCTCATCACCATGCCCAGCGGGTATTGGTGCGAGGGCGTGGCCAGCACCAGGCGCGGCGCCGCACCCTTGAACCGGCCCGGCCAGCTCAGGCCCTCGGCGTCCACGGGCTGTGCCAGCGCCCGCAGGCTCAGCGATTGCAGCGTGCTGCGCAGGCCCCAGTAGCAGGGCTCTTCCAGCCAGACCGTGTCGCCCGGGTCGGTGAGCAGGCGCGCCACCAGGTCCACCGCCTGGTGGCTGCCGCTGGTGATGATGATCTGCGCGGCCGTGCATTGCACCGAGCGCGCCACGCGCAGGTGCTCGGCCAGGGCCTCGCGCAGCTCGGGCAGGCCGCCGCCGGGCGCGTAACTGAGGCGTTCGGGCTTGGCCTCGTGCCAGCGCCGGTTGTGCAGGCGCAGCCAGGTGCGCACCGGGAATTCGGTGACGTCGGGCACGCCGGGCATGAAGGCACCCCATTGGCGCGCCGACACCCCGGCCTGGGCCAGCAGGGCGCTGCCGCGCCTGGAGAGCGTGGGCGCGGCCGGCGCCACGGCCTTGTGCGCGCCGGCGCGGCCCAGGCCCAGCGGCGGCTCGCGCTCCACCTCGGCCACATAGGTGCCGCTGCCGGCGCGGGTGAGCAGGCAGCCCTGGGCCAGCAGGTTGTCGTAGGCGTCGATGACGGTGTTGCGCGCCACGCCCAGCTGCTGGGCCAGCCAGCGGGTGGAGGGCAGCTTGCTGCCCGCGGCCAGCTGGCCCTGCAGCACCGCCCGCAGCAGCAGGTCGTGCAGCTGGCGGTTCATGGCGCCCTCGCCATGCAGATGCTGCAGCAGCCAGTCGGCCAGATTGGTGTCCTTCATATGCCCCGGGCCTCGGAAAGTGGCTCTATTAGAAATCACAAACTGGTACTTATCGATTGAACCACTATGGCGCACATTGCGGCATCGTCACAGGAGCCCCCCATGTCCCATCCCGACCAAGATGCCAAGAGCCTGAACAGTGACTGGCAGGCGCGCCGCCTGGCCGCCACGCCGCGTGGCGTGGCCGTGCTGCAGAACTTCTATGCCGAGCGCGCGCTGAATGCGAGCTGTGGGATGTGGAGGGGCGCCGCTTCATCGATTTCGCCAGCGGCATCGCGGTGCTCAACACCGGCCACCGCCATCCGCGCGTGCAGGCCGCCATTGCGGCGCAGCTGCAGGCCTTCCACCACACCGCCTACCAGGTCGTGCCCTATGCCGGCTATGTGACCCTGGCCGAGCGCATCAACGCCGCCATGCCGGGCGACTGGGCCAAGAAGACCGCCTTCTTCACCACCGGCGCCGAAGCGGTGGAGAACGCCATCAAGATCGCGCGCGCCGCCACCGGCCGCAGCGGCGTGATCGCCTTCGACGGCGCCTTCCATGGCCGCACCATGATGGGCATGGCGCTGACCGGCAAGGTCCAGCCCTACAAGGCGGGCTTCGGCCCCTTCCCGGCCGAGACCTACCATGCGCCCTTCCCCAGCGCCCTGCATGGCGTGAGCGTGGAGGAGGCGCTGGCCGGCGTGCAGCGCCTGTTCAAGGCCGACATCGACCCGCAGCGCGTGGCGGCCTTCATCTACGAGCCGGTGCAGGGCGAGGGCGGCTTCAACCCGGCGCCCGAGGCCTTTGTCGCCGGCCTGCGCCGCATCGCCGACGCGCATGGCATCCTGCTGATCGCCGACGAGATCCAGACCGGCTTCGCCCGCACCGGCAAGCTCTTTGCCTCGCAGCACCACGGCGTGCCCGTCGACCTCATCACCTTTGCCAAGAGCCTGGCCGGCGGCCTGCCGCTGTCGGGCGTGTGCGGGCGCGCCGAGCTGATGGATGCGGCCGCCCCGGGCGGCCTGGGTGGCACCTATGCCGGCAACCCGCTGGCGGTGGCGGCCGCGCATGCGGTGCTGGACGTGATCGCCGACGAGGGCCTGTGCGAGCGCGCCGAGCAGCTGGGCGCACGCCTGCGCGCCTGCCTGGAAGGCCTGCGCGGCCGGGTGCCGCAGCTGGCCGAGGTGCGCGGCATCGGCAGCATGCTGGCGGCCGAGTTCTGCGATCCCGCCAGCGGCGCCCCCGACGCCGAGTTCACCAAGCGCGTGCAGGCCCTGGCCCTGCAGCGCGGCCTGATGCTGCTGAGCTGCGGCAGCTACGGCAATGTGATCCGCTTCCTGCACCCGCTCACCACCCCCGACGCCGTCTTCGACGAGGCGCTCGCCCTGCTGACCGACGCCTTGCTGAAGGCCTGAACAACCATGAACGCACCCCTGACGCTGCAGCGCGATCGCGCTCTGTTGGATGGCCGCTGGGTGGCCGCCGACGACGGCCGCACCCTTGATGTCGAGAACCCCGCCAGCGGCGAGCTGCTGGGCCAGGTGCCGCTGATGGGCGCGGCCGAAACCGCGCGCGCGATTGCCGCCGCCGAGCGCGCCTGGGGCCCCTGGCGCCGCCGCCCGGCCAAGGAGCGCGCCGCCCTGCTGCGCCACTGGCACGAGCTGGTGCTGGCGCACACCGAGGCGCTCGCCGAGCTGATGACCCGGGAGCAGGGCAAGCCCCTGGCCGAGGCGCGTGGCGAGGTGGCCTATGCCGCGGCCTTCATCGAATGGTTTGCCGAGGAGGGCAAGCGCCTCTACGGCGAGACCATCCCCAGCCCGCTGGCCGACCGGCGCCTGCTTGTGCTGCGCGAGCCGATCGGCGTGTGCGCCGCCATCACGCCCTGGAACTTCCCGCTCGCCATGATCACGCGCAAGGTGGCGCCGGCGCTGGCGGCGGGCAACCCCATCATCGTCAAGCCCGCCGAGGCCACGCCCTTCTCGGCGCTGGCCCTGGCCGCGCTGGCCGAGCAGGCCGGTCTGCCGGCGGGCCTGCTGCAGGTGCTGACCGGCGACCCCAAGGCGATCGGCGGCGAGCTGACCCGCAACCCCACGGTGCGCAAGCTCAGCTTCACCGGCTCCACCGCGGTGGAGCCGGTGCTCTATGCGCAATCGGCCCCCACCATCAAGAAGCTCTCGCTGGAGCTGGGCGGCAACGCGCCCTTCATCGTCTTCGAGGACGCCGACCTGGACGCCGCGGTGGAGGGCGCCATGCTCTCCAAGTTCCGCAACGCCGGCCAGACCTGCGTCTGCGCCAACCGCATCTATGTGCACGAGCGCGTCTACGCCGCCTTTGCCGACAAGCTGGCCGCCGCGGTGAGCCGCCTGGTGGTGGGCAACGGCCTCGAGGCCGGCGTGCAGCAGGGGCCGCTGATCAATGCCGCCGCGCTGGCCAAGGTGGAGGCGCATATCGCCGATGCGGTCGGCCTGGGGGCGCGCGTGCTGGTGGGGGGCGCGCGCCATGCGCTGGGCGGCAATTTCTTCCAGCCCACCGTGCTGGCCGACGTACGCGCCGACATGGCGGTGGCGCGCGAGGAGACCTTCGGGCCGCTGGCGCCGCTGTTCCGCTTCAGCAGCGATGAGGACGTGATCCGCCAGGCCAATGCCACCGAGTACGGCCTGGCCAGCTACTTCTACAGCCGCGACATCGGCCGCGTCTGGCGCGTCGCCGAGGCGCTGGAGTACGGCATGGTGGGCATCAACACCGGCCTGATCTCCAACGAGGTGGCGCCGTTTGGCGGCGTCAAGCAAAGCGGGCTGGGCCGCGAGGGAGCGCGCCAGGGCATCGAGGACTATGTGGTGACCAAGTACCTGGCCATGGCCGGGCTGTGAGCCAACCCGCGCCAGGCCTCAGGTGCTGCCCGGCGCGGGCGCGCACAAGGGCAGCAGCACCGTCACGCAAGTGCCCTGGCCCGGCTCGGAGGCCACGCTCACCGAGCCGCCCAGGGTCTTGCTGCTGAGGGTCTGCACGATCGCCATGCCCAGGCCGGTGCCGCCCTTGCCGATCTTGGTGCTGAAGAAGGGCAGGAAGAGCTTGTCCAGCGCCTCCGGACTCATGCCGCGGCCGTTGTCGCGGAATTCGATGCGCACCTGGTCGCCCTCCTGGCGGGCCTGGATGTGCAGCTCGCCGGCCTGGCCCTCCTCGAAGGCATGCAGGTAGGCGTTGTTGATGAGGTTGATCGCCACCTGGCCCAGCGGCCCCGGATAGCTGTCCATCGCTATGCCCGCCGGGATGTCGAGCAGCAGGCGCTGCGGGCGCCGTTTCAGCGTCGGCGCCAGGGTGCCGACGATCTCCTGGATCACCTCGTGCAGCTCGAAGCGGCGGCGTTGCTCGCTGGCCTGGTCGGCCGCCACCTGGCGGAAGTTGCGCAGCAGCTCCACCGCGCGCTCCAGATTGCGCTGCGCCAGCTGGCTGCCGCCGCGCATCTGCTCGACGAAGCGCTGCAGCTCGCTGCGGCGCAGCCCGCCGGCGGCGATGCGGCGCTCGAAATCCGTCGCCTGGGCCGACAGCGCGCTGCTGGCGATCAGGCCGTTGCTCATCGGCGTGCTGAGCTCGTGCGAGACGCTCGCCACCATGGTGCTGAGGGTGGCGCGCGCCTCGGTGCGCGACAGCTCCTCCTGCACCTCGCAGAGCTTTTCCATCGTGGCCTCGAGCCGGGCGCTACGCTCGCGCACGCGCTGCTCGAGCGTGTTGTTGAGCTCCAGGATGCGCGCCTCGGCCTGCTTGCGCGCATTGATCTCCACCATCATGCCGACGATCTGCAGCGGCTTGCCGGCGCGGTCGCGCCGCACCACCTTGCCGCGCGTGGCCACCCAGGTCCAGCCCTCGGTGCGATGGCGGTGCCGGTACTCGACCTCGTAATGGTCGGTCTGACCCTGCAGATGCGCGCGCAGCACCGCCTCGACGGCGGCCACATCGTCCGGGTGGCAGTCCTGCTTCCAGTGGTAGTCCGGCCCGGGCTGCCAATCGGCGCCGTTGTGGCCGGCAATCGCCAGCCAGCGCTCGCTCACCGTGGCCTTCCTGGTCTCGAAGGAATAGTCCCAGGTGCCCACGCCGGTAGCGGCGATGAT
>Ga0208125_100257_pt1 | contig 41356 bp, 35 predicted proteins | sample LakWasM128_HOW14_2_FD_183938 | JGI IMG/M metagenome (GOLD analysis project Ga0208125, IMG submission 183938) | Freshwater sediment methanotrophic microbial communities from Lake Washington under simulated oxygen tension - Sediment Metagenome... | ecosystem: Environmental > Aquatic > Freshwater >...
GCGCTCACTTTAGCTTTTACAGCTAGCCTCTGCCGAGGTGGTGAAATTGGTAGACACGCCAGCTTCAGGTGCTGGTGGGGGCAACCCCGTGGAGGTTCAAGTCCTCTCCTCGGCACCATTCGATTATATTCCTTTCTTATTGATTTTGCCCGTTTTTTAGGAAAACGAAGAAAGTAAATTTCTATACGGCATAAAATATACCAAGCAGAAGAGGCCTACCCTTCTGCCAGATACCTCGCTAGACCTATATATAACGCCAAGGTAAATGCATTAAAATTTATCGAAAATAGCACCTTGGCCGGAAAATAACCATCTCAAACAACCAGAACACGCGACCTTTTTAGAAAGACTTAGCCTTGAAAGCAGATTCAAAACCTAACGCTGGACAGAAGCTTACTTAAGAAGGCAACCATTCAACAAGCGCTCTATGCGGATAAAGCATACCTCCCCTGTGGAGCATGCGAGCAAAGGAAAGACTATCTTCAATTTTTGAGCAACTAATCTGAACAATGGTCAGCACTGTATCATTCACCATTAAAACACTGACATATCAATAGCATAGATCATAAAAACCGACAACCCGCATCTTCAAAAACTGCACACGTTAATCTTCCTGATGCATATGCCCCCGTATCTATACCGATACGATTATGACTTATCTCCGGCTCATCGGTAACAGAGTGCCCATGCACAATCACTCTACCGTGAAACACGTCGCTATTTAAAAATTCTTCACGAATCCACAACATGTCTTCGGGGCGCTGACGCTTCAACTTAACCTTAGGTTTAACGCCGGCATGTACGAAAAAATATCCACCTATTTCGTAATTAAGGACTAGATTCTCAAAAAAACCTAGATGCGCGGCGGACAATTTTTCTCTGAATTCAATCCTTAATCGCTCTAAATCTTTTGAAGTAGGTATGCCCTGAACCTTCACATCGTAGCTAACCAAGGTCGATAAGCCGCCAAACCTGAACCAGTCATGGGCAACCGAGGGATCTTTATTCCTTAAAAACTGCAACAACACTTGCTCATGATTGCCCAATAAAAACACTTTTTCAAAATCAGAGAAACTGTTCCCCAACAAACAATCAACAACCTGTTTAGAATGCACACCACGATCAACGTAATCACCCAGATAAACCAGTATCTTGATGCCATTAAAATTCAACGCATCACTCGCTATTTTCTGATGCACCTCCTCCAACAAATCTAAGCGCCCATGAATATCGCCAATGCAATAAAGCCTGTGATTTTTTGGTAAGCCAATGAGCAAAGACTCACTTTGCTTAGAATTAAGGATTTTTTTGAATAAAGATTTCAAGATCAAGAGAGAATTTTTTCCAGTCATCGGGAGAGTAGGTAAACGCTTCTTCGACAAACGGTTTACTCTGAGGGTGCAATGCGACAAATTCGACTAGCTTTGCAGAATGAAAAACCCATGCAACAGGTATTTGCTTTTGCCACAGCCCCTGCATTTCTTCATTAAATTCATTATAGTAATCAAAACTAAATGCTAGACGCGACATTAACAGCTCAGGCTCAACTCGACCAGCATAAAAAGATAATCGTAATGCGTTAATAATCTCTTCTGACGGCAGCTTAAGCATTTTATCAACTGCTGCCAATCGAAACCACGCATAAGGATCAACTGGAGATAATTTCAATCCTTGGATAATCGCTGCATGTGCTTGCTTAAGCAACCGCTGTCTTTTTTCGGGCGACTGTGACGTTGATGTATTTAACAGTGATAAATACAGCAATGCCTGTGATTGCCAATATTCGGCATTGTCATACCAAGCTAAAGCTTGGCTTAAGTGAGAGATACTTTTTTCATAAATTTCCGGAGAAAGATTTTTCTCAGATTGTTTAAGCGCGGATTCCGGATAAAGCGCATATAAACTTGCTATAAACCGAGGAACAGCCAACATTAATAACCCGCAACAAACAACTACGCCAAAACCGGCAACAATTCGCTCACCGCCCAATGTGCTGGCTTTTTGCATTGACATCTTTAACTCGTGTAATACTGATTATAACGGCCATAATGATAATAATAACCGGAATCCCCATATCCATAGCGACCATATTGCTGCAAATTAACTTTTTGCAAGACGATTCCAGCAATATTAGAATGACCATCCTTACTTAACAAATGCAACGCACTATGTACCACTTTTTTCGGTGTTGAGTCCCAATTTAATACAAAAATAGTTTTATCAACCAATCCACTTAAAATTCTAGTATCAGGGACCGCCATAATGGGCGCAGAGTCCAAAACGACCAAATCAAACTGCTCGCGTAAATCATCAATGATCGACTTCATTCTTAGAGAAGCAAATAAATCAACCGGATTAACATAGGCCGATTTGCCTCGGGTTAATATCTTCATACCCGTCTCCGGATCATTAACCAGCACTTCATTTAGCGATAAATCGTGATTCATCAATAAATCCGTTAAGCCTAGCGTACTCTCTTTAAGGTTAAATGTTTTACCAATAGTCGGACGGCGCAAATCCGTGTCAACCAAGACCACGCGTTGCCCTGCGTTGGCTGAGTGCCGGGCTATTAAGGAGGAGAGGGTACTCTTACCCTCGCTTGGCACAGAGGATGTCACCAATAGCGACTTAACCTGGGCGTCCGGGTTAAGCAAGCTGAGTGAAATACGCAACGTATTTACCGCCTCAGCTAAAGCTGAGTGAGGTTTATCCAGTAAATATTGATGCGGAGCGACATTCATATCCATTACTTTAGGCACAATACCCAGCGTGGACATATTAAATAATGCCTGAATTTGTTCGGGCGAACGAACCCCCGGATTGAGCATTTCAAGGACAAATACCAAGAATACCGCAAAGAATATCGACCCTATCACACTAATCGCAAGCAGCATATTTTTCTTTGGGAATGAAGCCATCAACGGAATTTCCGCAAACGATATTACCCGCGCATCTGCCTGAGCAATCCCTTGAGTCGAAGCCGTTTCTTTAAAACGCCCTAAAAAGGTTTCGAATAGCGCCTTATTGGCGGTCGCCTCACGTTCCAGAGCGTGCAATTGCACTTCTGCCTGATTGCTGCCGCTGGTTTTGGACTCCATTTGCCTTAAACTGCCTGACAACGACCCCTCCCGCGCACGCGCAACTTCCATACTGTTGCGCAAACCCGCAGCAATTTTTTTAACTTCCGAACGCACTTTTGCCTGAATATCTTCCAATTCAGCCTGCATTTGAATCATACGCGGATGCCGCGGACCAAATTCCACCAGCATTTCCGAATACTTGCGCTGCACTTCCGATTCTTGTTGACGCAAACTTGATATTAAAGGCGAATTTAACACCTCAGCAACACTGTCAATATCACGTCCACTTCGGGCAATAGCCTCTACTTGTTGATATTTAGCTTCAGCTTCCGCTCTTTGTGCTCGAGTAATAATTAGCTGACTATTAACTTCTGACATTTGTTGCTGTGAAAGTCCCACTTCTTTGCTCACTTCCAGCAATTCATGGGTTTTGCGGTATTGTTCTACAGCGCGCTCTGAAGTCTCTACCTTTTGTTTTAATTCGCCAAGCTGGTCATTTAACCAATCAGTAGCTTTTTTAGTAGCATCAAATTTGGCTTGCAATTGCCCCACAATATACTTGTCTGCAATTTCATTGACGATTTTAGCTGCTAATTTAGGATCTTCAGATTCAAACGCCACATTAATTACCTGTGAACGTTTAACTTGCGAGACTGTCAGCTTGCGAAGAAAAGTATCGGTTAACCGTGTTAAATGAGCCTCTTCCTTTTCTTCAGCAGAATGACTATCAATTTCAACCAGCCCTATTGTTTCTTGCCAAGCTTCAGGCAAAATATTTTTAATGCTAAACTGCGCCAAAAAACCAGGCTTTCTAAGATCCGGGTTAAATTCTTCGTATTGCTCTAAATGTAAAATATCAATAATTTTACGCGCCAGCTCACGCGATTTAAGCACCTCCATTTCGCCAATAACCGCCGCATCCCCATTCAAGTTACCGGTCATAACCTCTTCAATGTCTACAACCTTGGCAGCATTAATACCAATCAATAATTGTGTAGTCGCGGTATAACGAGGCACCAACTGGAAAATAATTAATACCGCCAAAATACTGAGCGAAAACGTCACACTCATCAACAAACGTTTTCTCAGCCAAAGGGTGTGCAGAATATCGCTCAGCGAAATTTCTGAATTGTCATTTTGCAGTGACTCGCTGGGCATCAAGGATTGTTCTTTTGAATCGTACACGGATTTCTCGATAGTGTTTAAAAATGGGGATATTCTATACTTTGAAAGCATAAGCCGGAATATTCGCACTAATAGTCGAATTACGACTATCGCCTAATATTCAATACTACTTACAAAATTGAGGCATGGTACGTTATATATGTAGTTAACTTTTTAATCACCTACATTCATTTCCGATCAAAAATTACAGAACGCATACCAAATTAAGATCATTAATAATCTCTATTCTCTTTGGAAAAATGGAGCAGGAGAATTTTAAAAAATTGCTTAATATATTTTTCGAACACACTATACCTTAACTAAAAAAACCGTTCTTTCACGTGAATCACATCCCCGGGCAACACTCGCTCATCCATCTTGAGCGTAAGTTCTCGTTTCTGCGGATCGTTCATACGAATCACCACGACATGGTCTTCTTTGGCGCGATAGGTGTAACCACCCGCTATAGCAACAGCATTAAGATAGGTCATACCATCGACATAAGGATAAGACTTCGGTTGCTTAACCTCGCCCAAAATATAAAAGGGCCGATAATTCAGCACTTGCACGCTAACACGGGGATTAAGTAAATAATCCGGCATTAATTTGTCGGCAATCCCTTGCTCCACCTGTTTTGCGGTTAGATCTTTGGCATTAACATCGCCAATCAACGGCAACGAAACCTGGCCAACACCATTAATAGTGTAATCACCTGACAAATCTTTCTGGTTGAATACCGTAATCTTCAACAAATCGCCAGAACCCAACCGATACTCCTGACTGGCCACTGCATCTTTCTGCTGATTTTGCGCATGCTGCTCACTATCTTCTGCGGCAAACAAAGCCGCAGAAAAGAATACACCACAAAAAAACAGTTGCGAAAAAAATTTAATACGAAACTGACTCATTTTTTCTCACTGAAAACATCAATAATTGTAAAACGGTGATGGACTATCACATGAATATATGACGGATAGATCAGAACTGACCTCTTAAGTTAAGCATAACTTGATGCACTTCATAGTTACTAAACACATAGTTAACATCTCGACTTTGATAATTATACGCCAAATCGGTAGATAGGTTTCTATTCAATAAATATTTAGCGGCGACATTACCCCCATAAACCTTATCATTACGATTTTCCAAATTTGGAGCAATAAAGCCTTGATAGTCATTATTAGTAAAACTACCACCTGCACTAAGAACAACATTGCGCATTAATTCGTGCTCGGCACCTAAACTTATACTGCTCGCCAAAGTACCTGCAACACCTTCTTGCGTAGTTTCCAAAATATCATGACTAAATTTTCCGTTAACAGTGGTTAACGCTGTGGGCCGCCATTTCAAATTAACAAAACCGTTAATTCCAGAAATATCCGGCAACCTGCTGTCTACATAACTACGCTGCAAATAGCCGACAGACATGTCGCCAGTAACCAGATCAGTCAAATCAAATGCCAAACCACCCAAGGCATTGTACCCAGTCGAATTACGGTTATAGGCTATACCGGCACCACTAGATCTTGTCAAAGTATCATAATCGGCTTCTTTATAAACGAATTTTACAAAAGCCTCATATTCCGGCTGAATTTCATAACCCAAACGAATCGAAGGAGCATATTCCCAATGATTCCGAGTAGACATAAGCAAGGGCGTATTCAACGAAGTAAGCACATCTTGATAATCATAGCGAATAGTGTCTAACCCGCCTTTAACAGACACCCGATTCAATTTATGCGTATAGAACGCGTCAATGGCCTTAGTATCATAGAAAGTCGGGGTTTTACCATTAATCTGATCAGGCGACCCCCGATCTTCATGCACACTGTTATAAGCAAAGCCTGTATCTAAATAACTGTCGCGAACGACATCCAGCCTGCCATCCAGGCGGGTAAATAAATCCTCATAGTTATTTTGATTGCCTTGAGTAGCGTATTGCGTCAAATCGGAGTCAAACTTCAAATTAAGCGAGTGTCGATTCCAGTTCGAGCGCACATTCACCCCGGGCTTAAAATGAGCAACATAACTATCGATCTCCGCGTTCGGAGCCGAAGCTTTATCGCGTTTATAGATGTTGGAGTCGTACTGGTTAGTCATATCCATTTTAGGCAAAACAGTAAAAGCACCGGTGCGTATGCCTTGTTGCGCATACTCAGCGCTCTGGCGCTCTTTAACCACTTCGGCATCGTCTTTAGCGTCGTAGGCCCATGCACTGCCACCACTGGCAACACTTAACATCGACACGATCAACAGGTTATTTTTCTTATTCATATGTTATATTTCCCAAATATAGACAGAAGGAGAGTCTTTTCAGCTATTACTAGCTGGCGCTAGCTGCTGCTTGTTGTGTTGATGTTTTGATATCAGTTATCAAAGAGCTGTCATTACTAATTTGCTGCACCTTCACAATAATCGCAGAGGCTAACAAACTCAATAAAGTTGCATTGCTGGTGCCTGATGACTGTACAGCACTAACAGCGGCGGCAACTTTACAAGTAGTATTTGTGCCGCATGCCGCAATTTTATTTTCTAAATTGGTTGTTATGACATTTTGCGTAACAGAAATGTTATTGACAGTCGATTCTGATTTAGTCGTAGACGGCTGAGTAACAGAAGGAGCTGCCGACTCCAACACTTGCGTGACAACCGCTTCAGTAATGGCTGCTACCGCGTCAGGCGCAGACCTGACTGCTGCATTAGTAATAGCACCCGCTTTAGAAGGCACTGCTGCAACAACTTCTTTGGCAATAGCGGACGCAGATTTGGGCGCTTCCTTCACAACGGCCGTAACAATCGCTGCCGCATTTGCAGGCGATCCTTTAGAGGCTGCCGCTGCAATGGCAGCCGCAAAATCAGGTTGCGACTTGGTCACTGCCAACGCAATGCTTGCCGCCAAGGCAGGATTTGCCTTCGCCGCCGCTTGAACAATTGCGGCGATTTGCTCCTTGGTCTTACCTTTAGCAGCCTTTACCACATCACTTTCTACGGACGCACCTACAGAAAATGACACTCCCAAAAATATAATCAGGAGCATCATCCTGAATTTTTGAATTGATGTATTCATCGCTCTACCTTCCACTCTAATTGTTAAGTTATCTGTGATCATTAAAAAACACCCTAAATGCACCCATTTAAGTAAACTTACTAATTTACTTTTTATTGTCTAAATGAATTATAGTTATTTTTTTTTCATTGTCTAGACCCATCATCTAACGCCGAGGAAATAGGGATTGAAAACACCATGGTTTTGACCTTCAATTTTCAGTGCCGACTGACAACAACAACTCATTTAAGCTGCTTGAAATCTGACATCACTCTCTGCCTCTCAGCCAAACTAAGTAACTAAGTAACCCAGATAACCTGAACAACTACAAAAATTGGACTCTAAATTATTTCGCCACAAATATTCTCCGACCGCTCAAATTTGCGGAAAATGAAGCTGGTATAATACCCAAATTTAAACACAAAACCTGACATGTTAAAGATCGATTTTACCGAAAAAGCCATTGACGAAGTGTATCAACAATTCATGGAGCATCCATCAGGACTAACCAAGAAAAAGCTGCATGTCGTATACCTTAAAGCATTGGGCTTATCACATAAGGAAATCGAACGCATTGCCCGCACCAGTGCGACAGTGTGACGCGCTACCTAAAAGAGCATGACAAGGGCGGCTTAGCCGCCCTCAGTGTCTCGCGCACTCACAGTCCGGTCAGTTCATTGCAGCCATATCACGACCCAATAAAATCGCACTTTCTAAAACACCCTCCGCATACTGTCGCCGAGGCCTCCCATGAAATCGAGGTGCTGACCGGAATCAAATTAGGCCCCAGTGCTTGCCGCGATTTCATGCGCAAGCGCTTGGGTATGAAGTTCCGAAAAATGGCGGTTATCCCCGCAAAAGCCGACCCGAAAAAGCAGGCCGAGTTCTTAAACGATGAACTTGAACCCTTGCTGGAAGAAGAAAAGCAAGGCCAGCGCAAGGCCTTCTTCGTCGATGCGGCGCACTTTGTAATGGGCGCTTTTTTGGGAATACTTTGGTGTTTTGAGCGCCTGTTCCTCAAGTCATCCAACGGACGCAGGCGTTACAATGTCCTGGGAGCTTTCAGCGTAAAAGGCACCGACTTGGTCACCATAACCAATGATGCCTACATTAACTCTGACACGATTGTGGATCTGCTCATCAAGCTCAAGCAAGAATACCCCGACATCCCATTAACACTCATTATGGACAACGCACGTTACCAAAGGTGCAACAAGGTGACCGAACAAGCCGATATGCTGGGTATCAACATCCTTTTTCTGCCTCCTTACTCGCCTAATTTGAACTTGATTGAACGCTTATGGAAGTTCACCAAAAAGAAATGCCTATACAATCGGTATCACACGACATTTTGCCATTTCAAGGAAACCATTGACGACTACCTTGATAAGGTGAAGTCGGCTTTCAAGGAGCAAGTAAAAACACTTTTAAACCCAAAATTCCAGCTATTTGGAAAATCCGCAGGCGTGACCGCGTGAGGTATAAATACCACCTAAAAAGCAACTAAGCTACCCCCCTTTACAAACTCGGCTTTCTAACGCTACTGGACAAACTTCGTATTTAAATTACAACTCATTAATAAAGTTTATTTGCCATGAGAGCCTGCCACCCGCTATGATGATTACCATAAGGCTTGCCGGCAGGTACTTAATGGAACTTCAAACCCCCTTTAACAGAGAAAGCCAACGGGACAAAAACTAAAGTTGGCTAACTTATTTCCTGACACTACTTAGAGTCTGCGTTAGCAGTCAAGATATTTAGCAGCTCCATCCACGCTAACACCTATGTTCAAATTCTTTTTATATGCAACACTCTTAGCACCTATTCCGTTTGGTGCCAATCGTTCGTGGGCTTGGAGTTTATATGCAATACTATTGGGATTAATTGGCCTGATCGTTTTTGTTACGGCATTATTAAATCGCACCGAAATGCACATCAGCATACAACCCGTCAAGTATCCATTGTACCTAGCCTGCGTACCAATTGTTTGGAGCTTGCTGCAACTCTCTAATTTAGCACCGGATAGTTGGGTACATCCTTTCTGGCAGCTAGCCAGCGAACAATTGCCCGGGCACATCAAGACACACATCAGCCTAACACCGCAAGAAACAATGACCGCATTAATGAAGCTCTTCAGTTATCTGTTAGTATTTTTCCTCAGCTTACAATTTAATCGTAACAGCGAACATGCCGCATTTACATTCAAAAGCATTGCTTATGCCGGATTAATTTACGCTATTTATGGCCTGGTTATTTACTTAGGCCAGTACAATACTCTCTTATGGTTTGATGCATGGGTACCCATGGATGCAGTGAACAGCACCTTTGTTAATCGTAATTCTTACGCCACTTATGCTGGTTTAACATTACTAACAAGCTTTCCATCACTGCTTGAAAAAATTCAGTCCAGTTTTCAATATGGTATTAATGGCCACTATGGCAGACAGTATTTTTTTGAACATATCCTTGTACGCGGCTGGCTTCCTATTTTGCTCATCATTATTATTACGACAGCATTATTTTTAAGCCAGTCTCGCGGTGGTTTTTTGAGTACAGCACTAGCTATATTAATGTTTTTTATCATCGCACTCTTGAGTCATAAAATTAGGAATAATTTCGCAATTATGGCGTTACTAGCAATCATTGCCGTAATTTCTTGGGGAGTACTGGATCAGAGTGGTGATAAATTAATTGAGCGCCTTGATTCTATATCATTCAAAAGTGAGGAGCGCTTCGCAGTTTATGACATTTTATCGAAAGCCAATAATGAAAACCGCTGGTTAGGAATGGGCTATGGTAGCTTCCACAATAGCTTCAGGTTATATCGAGATGAAACCATCTCTGGGTATTTCGACATGGCACACAACACTTATTTAGAAAATATCTTTGAATTAGGCTTACCGCAAGCATCGGCTTTGTTTATTGCCATTTTTTGGACAGCCTTAATATGCTTACACGGCGTCTGGATCAGACGAAAAAATTGGCTTTATCCAGCTATTGGCTTTTGCGCAAGTTTGTTGGTAAGCGCACACTCCCTAATCGACTTCAGTCTGCAAATACCGGCAGTATCATTTACTTACGCCTTAATAATGGGCGCCGCCGTTGGGCAAGCTAAGCCAACTCGAAAAGGATAAAATTATGTATCTTACACACAACCTCAGCTTCCCAGAAAAATACCTATAACCCACTTTAGCGTGAAGTTACATTACAATGACAAATACCACACACACCATCAATTAGATTTAAACATTAAGCTATGCAACATTTAATTAAATATATTGGCGTATTTAGCGTTTCTTTGCTAACTGTTTTGATTTTTACACCCGTCTTTATTAAATTTGCACCCACGCTTGGACTTATAGATCACCCCAATAAACGCTGCGTACATACCAAACCCACCCCATTAGCCGGAGGAGTAATTGTTTTTCTAGGCTTTCATGTCGCTTGTTTTGCTTTATACCATTATCTATGGCCTGAATTTGCAGGACAATTAAATTTAGAATGGTGGCATGCGTTTATACTTGCCTCTTCTTGCTTAATCGGCATTGGCTTAATTGATGATCGTTTTAATATATCCCCCATAATTAAATTAGCAGGCCAATCGTTCGCCGCATTATTGCTATATTTTTTATCCGGCTATCAAGTCAACCTACTCGGCTTGAATTTTTTCTGGGGAATGATATTTGTACTTCTTTGGAATCTTTCCATTATTAACGCCTTTAATTTAATCGATGGCTTAGATGGCTTATGCTCAGGACTAGCACTCATTTCCGGCATAGGTTTAGCCGTTGTTTTTATTTTTCGCGGCTCCCCAGGAGACGCTTTAATATGCCTAGCCCTAATCGGTAGTTGCTTAGGCTTTTTACATTATAATTTTTTTCCGGCAAAAATATTTCTAGGCGATACCGGCAGCATGTTTTTAGGTTTTTCGCTTGCCAGTATTAGCTTGCATGCTGGTGGCAAGGGTTCGTTTTTGGTATTAGTCGCCGCTCTCTTTTTTGTTGCTGGAGTTCCAGTTATTGATACCTTACTCGCAATATGGAGGCGCTCTATTCGTAAAATACTGGAAAAAAATAACACCGAAATATCAATAAACGTCATGGGAGCGGATCGCGAACACTTACATCATCGCTTACTTGACTCAGGATTAAAACAAAGCCATGTAACTTATATTCTTTATACCGTTAATATCGTTATCGTTGCTTTAGGTATCATGTATTTTGTTTACAGGGAACTAGCAACAGGCATGCTTTTAATCATGCTTATTATCGCATCATACTTGTTAGTTAGACATATCTTAAAAATTGAATTATGGGAAACTAGCAGGCTATTTGCCAAAAATTTTGAACACCCCATATTCACTGATTTTAGCTTAGCTCTTTATTTGCTATTCGATATAGCATGGATGGCTTGCATGGTATGGGTTTCCGGCACCATTGCCTTAAGCGGCGAGCAACCCTTTAGCTCATTCGCGGAATGGGTCAAAATACTACCTTTTTGGCTCTTCCCAATATTCGTTTTAATGTTTGCATCCAATACATACTTTAAAGTATGGCGTAATAGTTCATTTAAAGATTACTTGTTTTTAATCCTGGCTATTATTATTGGTTCTTTATTTAGCTTAGCTTTTATTTTAATGAGCACTCCCAATGGAAATAACTTTACCACCGTGAATCAAATTTTATTATTTGATTTTTTTACCCTGCTAGGCATTTCAGGCATTAGAACTCCTTATCATTTGTTTCGCGAATGGTCTATCTATAATCCTAATCCAAATAATAATGCCCCCCCGAGGCGCAATATTTTAGTGTATGGTGCAGGACAACATGGCGGTTTATATTTACGAAATCATTACCTGAATTACGCCGATCGACTTGGAGAGAGCTTTATTACAGGATTCGTCGATGATAATCCTGCCCTACAAGATAAATACACCTTCGGCTTACCAGTATTAGGCGGAATTGCCGATCTTGAAAAGATTGTATTAAAACTTAATATCAGTGAAATTATTTTAAGCACGTCAATCTCTAACGAGAATCTTAATTTGTTGCTACAACTAAGCAACAAGCATAATATTACTTTACTTAAGTGGAAGGCTTACACTTTACGACTTAATTAGCCAAGATATCCACTATATCATCGATATCTTGTTCAGATAAGCCAAGTCGAGGCATGGTTGAACCTTCCGCGAATCCCGATGGATTTTCAATGAATTTCTTTAGGTTAGCCTTATCCCAAGTCCCATCAATTTTGCTTAAAGATGGGGAGTAATGAGAAAAACTATCTGACGCAATCTTTCGATTAAAAATACCCACTAATGTTGGCGCAGCATTTGCTGGAGTGGTCTGTCCAAAATGGTGGCATTGCAAGCAAGCATTTAGCTTCGGTTCAAAATTGTATCCTGCAAATTTCGAATTAGTAGACAGCTTTTGCCCATCAACTTCTATTAGGATCAACTGACTATCATCAGTCAATAGAACCAACTTTCCTTGAAACGAATTAATATCCCTTATTCTACTACCAATCCATATTGGTTCCGAAAAAACAATTCTATTATTTTTAAGCTTCATACGATAGAGGGATTGCGCCTTGAGCGACCCAACCAGAAGGTCACCATCCCATCTTTCATTAAAACCTGAAACCAAATGAATTGACGATATACCTACGGAGGGCACAAAAGAAAAAAGCGGCTCTGCAAATTTAGCCTTCGCACTAGATCCTTTAGAAAAAAACTGTTTATTATATTGCGTCTCCAATGACCAATCGTAAGCGCCATAATCAGTGCCATACGTAGCAACTGGCCAACCATAATTCGCCCCATCCTCAATAATATTCATTTCATCCCCACCCTGAGGACCATGCTCCACATTTATTAATTTACCCTCCTGCGAAAGCGCTAACCCTTGCGTATTTCTGTGACCAATGCTCTTTACTTTGATTTTACGTGTCCGTAAATCACATTCATACACCTTTCCAAATGGTGAATTCACATCCTGAGCGGCATGCTCAGAGCTCCCATCAATCGCATAAATACTAAAATCACCAACCCCAAAATATAGCTTATCTCCTGAAATAAATAACTTTCCTCCCCCAGCTATACCCAACGTAGACTCATCCATCTCACTCGCCTCAAATAATGTTTGCCAATCTCCAACAGGCTCAATTGTTTTTGGATCAATGCCAATAGAAGCAATTGTAAACAGCATGGTATGATTTTTCGTATACTTTTCGAAGCTCACATAAATTCTTTTGTCGACCTTATCGTAAGCAATAGAATGTGTCCTCAAGCTATCAACAGACAATTTATTCTTAGACCGAATAATAAACTCTCTTATATTATTTGGAAAATCACCGAAGTTAAGCTTTATTAATCCATTTTCTGTATATCGGTAAAGCCCCCCTAACCGATCCAGAATAACGATTGCTCCTTCAATATTCGTAACATTTCCACCGCCTGCGGGAAAATTTTCTCTATTTGCAAGAGGAACTCTGGCAAGTTTTAATGGCAACTCCGAGGTTTCAATAGTTTGAATACTGATATTGCCATGACCAGACTGGGGAGCTGACTGAGCTAACAGCTGCTCCTCCACATAACCATCCTGCCCCAGTTTAACCATAGCTAAGTTTTTTTGTATTGATACTAATGCATAGTAAGGAAATAACTTATACTTTCCAACTACAATGCCAATTACAAATACAACAAGGATGGCAATACCAAGTAAAATATTCAATGAATACCTACTCAAAGATAATATTCCCATAACTGTATCTCCTATATTCTTAGTTAATTTCATGTAATTATTTTTAACCTTAGATTCAACTCATAAGTACTCGTTCAAAATTATTCTGGTATTTTTTTCAGCATTAATGCTCGTAGCCCATTAAAAATAGTGTCTTATGAATAGCGCACACCTAGATATTTATGATTGCGTACTTAAGTGCAATCTACACTACTCGGAAAAGATAAAGATTAGCCGCTATAGTTTGACGCTTTTTTAATCCGACCAAAGACGAGAAAGCGCATAAGAAACTATAAACAGCTAAGCTAGGCACAAAGATACCAGATTGCAATATTAAATAAAGCAGGAAACAACCAGAAAGAGAGCCTGAATTACCAGAGGTATCAAGATCAACGATGTGCCGGGAGCTGAACGCAATCAAGGCAAAAAAGATCCTGATTAGCAAGATGCTTCAGCCGAAGACAAAATATTCGATATACCGACAGCTAGTTCCAAAAAATGCCAACTGTAGAGACGCGATAAATCGCGTCTCTACAGTTGGCTGAAGCGTCTTGCTAATCAGGAAAAAGATTATTTCCCAAAGCAGGCCCAGATAAAAGCAGATAATCGGCGGGTACAGGCGACAAAAGCGCTAAAAATGACCGCAGAAGTCATCATTGAGATTGAAGAAAAATCCGTTTGGACTGGAGTCCAGAGCAAATCTCGGGAGTGTTAAAAACCTCAGTCAGTCACGAAAGCCAGCGCCTCGACCCGACGAACAAGGTAATTGTCGCCCCGAACATCGTCACCTTGCTAAATCATCGGCTTCTTCCCGTAGAACCCAGACGACCTGAAGCATGGCCAATATTGCAGGGAATCCATCCGATAGCTTCGGTTGCTTGTGCTGTTGTAAAAGGTGTAATGTGAAAAAACCTACACTTGCAAGCCCCTCCCGTCTTTTTCAACAAGCTCTAGATATTGACTTTTTAGAGCCAAGTACAATTGATCAGCAGTAAAAAACTCGTCCACTCTCGCCTTTGCGCGCGCCCCAATTTCTTTCCGCATTTTCGACTCCTTGACGAAGATAAGCATAAGCCGCACCAATTCGTCCAAATCACCTTGAGGAAAAAGCATTCCAGTCTGTTTATCAACGATTGAATCTGTTAAACCTGAAATACACGAACCAATAGTAGGAACACTCATCGCAGCAGCCTCAATGACAATAGAACCAAAACCCTCACGGTAACTTGGCTGACATAATACATCGGTTATAGCTAAATAAACTTCATGATCGCCCACCGAGCCCACGTCAATAACATTAAAAAACAACTCTGGGCTCGTTTTACGTAACCGATCTATCTCCCCATCTTCATCCGGCCCAACAAATAACAGCTTAATATTACTATCCTTGGATAAAGCAAGCACAATAGAAAATGCCTTCAACATGTCAATGGCACCTTTATCCCGTGTTTTTCTGGCTATGAAGGAGAACACAAAGTTCTCTTTGGTAATCCCTAGCTCAGCACGGAGCTGGTTTGCCCTACCCATAAGAATCGTTATATCAAATCTTGCAACGTCTACCCCCGATAAAGATCCTTTGGATAAAACCGGTAGTGGGCGACCAAATCTGGAAATTTTATTTTCTAGCAGAAAAGCTGACTGAGAAAAACTATCCGTAAGACAAATTGTGTTCAAAAAATTAATCAACCTATCTAACATACAATAAAAATAGCGCTCCAAGCCTGCTTTCGTAGCCCATGTTTGTCCAGTGAAAGTATGTATACGAACAGGTACTCGACAAATAAATCCAGCTAACGCAGCTAATAAGCCAGCCTTAGGAAATATTGAATGCATAATATTTGGCTTGTATGAATAACAAAATCGACACAACGCAACCAATGCAAGAAAGTCAGAAATCAAATCTACTTTTCGCTTAATATCGATATCAATAAACCTGACATTTGGATAAACATCCTTGTACTCTGAAACATTCTGTCCAACCACACACACATCAAAATCTACAGAGGCTCTTTTTAATGTACTATTTAAATGCCAAGGGATATTAATAGATCCAGTCACAATTCTGACCACTTTTAATTTCATAGATTACTACCCTTTACAGATTCAATTTTCACAGCTTAATTTATCATAACAACAAAAAGCCGCCTCAGAAACTTAATAATAGAGAACAAAATTGATATTATCAACATCAGGAAGCCGATATATTTTGTTCGATACAATATAAAAAAGTTACTTAACTCACATCCTTCCATTTTCCATAACTGCGCACTCAAGCCACTAACCCCGTAAAACGGCTTATGCACAAAAGCTAATGGACTTTCTATACGCATTATTAGTAAACCTGAAAAAGCTATTTGTTGCCATAATAAAATATCTTCCGCAAAACGCTTACTTTCTTGAAAGCGCAGTGAGATATTGCGTTTCATTATAACAGTTGGAGTACTAAATGCATTCTTGAAAAGCAAGCTATTGGCGCTAATCTTAGTTACTTCCAACTCCTTTGATACTGATTGTGGCACACTATCACCTATAAAGCAGATGCATTGATGTCCACATAAGGCTATATCAGGCTTACTCTTCAAATAGGTATATTGAATTTCAATTTTATTAGGATGCCATGAATCATCCGCATCCAAGAAAGCGATATAAGTGCTAGAAGAGTTTTCTATCCCTACATTTCTAGCATGTGCGGCACCAAAATTTAATTTTAAATCAAATAGCCTTATATTCAGAGTAGATTGAAATAATTTTGCAATATTTTCAAGCTCAAAATAATCACTTCCATCATTAACTATAATAATCTCATTAACACCAACAGTCTGCATTTCAATTGAACGCAATGCACGAAAAATTGTCTTATCAGCATTATAATATGGAATAACTACACTAATATCTGCAATCACTCCGCCTCCCAATAAAAATGATACGGCAAAAATGGTGACCCCGAATCTTTCATTTCATCATTGAAATTATTTAACTTACCAATAAACCCAAATAATCCAATAATAAAAAGAAACAGTATAACATTTCTTTTATATCTATATTCCTTAAGTTGAATTGTAGAAATCGAGCAAAAGCAGACAAACAACACCAACAACTGCATCCGCAAACCAGCATAACTAACACTAGTAAGCCACCAAGCCAAAACCTCAAAAACAAACAAATAGACGTACTTCGACGCCACAGCTGCTTTTGAATATAATAAAACCACACAACTAAGCAATACAAGCATTAGCGGCACAGTACCAGATGCTTTAGTTGGTGCAAATGCATCTTTATACATTAAATACTTCTCCCCAAATCTATCCATATAAATAAAATAGGTAATTGCTAAAAATATCACTGAATATAATAAAGCATTAAGCCTAAATAACTTAATTTGTAAAAGAATGAACACAACAATTGAAGATACCTGGATGTTTATAGCGACAAGTATTAATATTAAGGGGGTGAATTTACTATTGGAATCGTAGCTATCAGACGCATGCTTAGCCAACAAGAATGCTAAGCCATACCGAAGACCATTCATTGTCATATCATAAAAAAACATAGGAAATATAAGAATAGAGTAAATTAAAATACTATGCTTTGTTTTTGAAAACAAATAAAACGAATAGCTCGCTATAATTAACGATATAAAATTAATACTAAAGCGTGCATCGTTAAATAAAGCCGACATAACTTTCATAATATAATAAAATCCAATTTCAATATTATAATCATCATATGTATCATTATATCTAGAAAGCATATGCTCCACAATATCTACATATACCCCAGTATCCGACCCCACATTACCACGAAGGGTCGCAACAGCAACAGCCGGAATAAAAGCGATAAAGAATAGCAATCTTTTAAAATTAAGACTCAATCTCTCGTCAGGAATGATAAGCAATATTAGCAAATTCAAAAGTAATATAATATATGGCAATATGTATATATGCATATTAAAAATCAGGTTCAATATTATAAAAGATAAGCGAGTTATTACACACAATACGCAGCGAACACCCTCTCTGGATTAGTGATATTTTATAAAAAATACCAGCACACCCTCCTAATTCCAAAGAGTGAGTGAATAATTACTGCGTAGATACATAAGAAACTAAATTAAGGAAATATTTAGCTCTTTTCCGACTTCGCGGGACCCGATCAATATATAGCTCTTTGAAATAGCGCCATATAAAAATAAATTTCTTGATTTTAAAAGAAAAATAATAATTTTTATGCCAGTCATTATAGCACATGATATCTACATATAGTGAGCACCCCACGAAGTCGGGAAGAACCCAAAAAAGCAACTCATGCCTTAAAAAAATAAGCCCATCAGCAACCAACACAAATTTAGTTCAAATACATAAGCACTCGTTCAAAATTATTCTGGTATTTTTCAGCATTAATGCTAGCGGCTCATTAAAAACAGCGCCTTATGAATAGCGCACACCTAGATATTTATGATTGAGCACTTATATTCTTAACTGGATACAACTCATGAATTGGTAATTTCGATCATTTTTTTAATTACTTTCTTTGGAAGAATTTTCTTCAACCAACCTCTTAACATAGTATAAAGATATAATAATATATAATACACTTGAAACTTCAGACTAAATCCATACTTAAAGACTGCATTTTTGGACGCTATAATAGTTTCTATTGGGTTCAATTCGGAAAACCCACCTGTTCTTACACTTGAAATAACAATATCTTTGCACTTAAATTTAAATCCATTTTTATAAGACCCATAAAAGAATTCCAGATCAGCCGCTATTTTATTACTGGAATTGAAATTTTTTATTCTATGACAATCAGTCCTGACAAAAGAGGATTGATGGCAAAATATCATACCGCCCCATAGACGATCCAATCTTCCGGTTTTTTTTATCATAGTAAAGTCTGGATATCTAACTTGTACGCTACCATAAATAATGTCCTCTTTATATCTATTACTGACAAAAACAGCCATCAATGTATCACATGAAAAAAAATTATCACCAGCGTTCATGAAATTAATCCAGTCACCAGTTGATATGTTTATCCCTTTATTCATTGCATCATAAATACCTTCATCTTTTTCAGTTATCCAATAATCGATAACATGCTCATATTTATGAATAATATCCAGCGTTCCATCTGTAGAACCTCCATCAATGATAATATACTCAACATTTGGGTATGTTTGATTAATAACACTTTGAATCGTTTCTTCAAGAAACGGCTTACCATTAAATATAACTGTCACAACCGTAACCAAGGGTAAGTACGTGCCGGCAATCTCCACTGCAAGATCAACTGGGCCACTTAAGGCGCCAAAAACGCCCTGACTATACCATTGATCTCCACGCTTCTCATAAGCTTGCTTGAAACAACCTTTCTTTCTTAATCCACCATCACATGAGAACCTTTGCGAGCGAACGAAATCATTCGAAGTCACAGGGAGCGATAATGAAGACTCAACATTCACTAATCGTGTGGTACTGAAATTGGGGTCAAGACAAACATTACTTCCACTCATTTTTTCTTCATCGCTACATTATAATAATCGATCATTTCAAATTCACTCAATCCACTAAGACTTACAGTAACAGTTACTTTGTAACTGTTAAGCGTATACTAAAAACAATTGACGAAAACTAATGACACCGATTAAACGATAATCACTAATTAGAATGCACAGAATATTTTAAAAAGCTCCGTGTAAATTCGTCCACAGAAATATATTCCAAACAACCGGGCTTTCAGCTTTGCATTCATCGCAAACCTGACCGATTAAAGTATATATACTAAGCTTTAGCTTCTTAGTCCACGCTTAACAATTCAAGTACCATATGCAACTTCTCATTAGCCACAGGAAAGCTTATTTTTCAATGACTTATAACTGTAAAAACTCACAAAAAATCGCATTTTTACCCCCCCCCCGTAAACAGCAAATTAATGACTTACGACGCAATGGTGTTAAAAGTAACGTTTATCGTCAGCTTTTACAGATTTTTGATTCATATAAGCCTTTGATTTATAAACGACCTGCAACTAATGAGAAGTTACCACCATGTTGCTTAACACATTGATTTAAAAATATTATAAATCCCGCCAAACCTGTTCACGGAGCACCATAAAACATTATTTTATTGTCATTTATCGATTATTTATGCCTATCATGCGTTAAATATTGGGCTAGAAAATGGATGACGAATTTCACGTACACATACCACCATTAGCAAAACTTCCCTTCATTTTTCAATCGCCAATAATTTTCCATATCCCGAAAGCCTATTACTTGCGCTGGATTGCCCCCGACTATTGCACCAGCTGGAACGTCACGTGTAACAACCGAGCCCATTCCGACGATTGCTCCCTCACCTATTTTCACTCCTGGTACAACCGAAACATTCGCTCCCACCCAAACACAATCGCCAATTTCGACAGGTTTGGCTATATCGATTTCATCGTATGGGATTGATTTATCACTGGCATAGTTATGATTGGTGGAAAAAATGGTAAGCCCTCGTCCAACATGAAAATATTTACCTATTTTCACTCCGCCGCTGCATTCAATGAATGTATCTGACTTCAGATGGCTGGTTGGATGTATTTCAAACTTGGCAATATCGCCAGCAATCATCAAATCGTACCCGCCTTGTGAGACGAAGTTAATTGCCACGCCTTGCCGTTTATACCGCAGCAGCCGCACCTGTGTACGTACCTTCAACACAAAGTCGACTATTCTGTCGAATTGTAGGAGAGACAACATCCAATAGATTATTTTTTTCATCTTCATTTGATCAGATCACAAGTCGCAACATTGTGATGCGATTTTTTTACTAAGTAAGGCCATAGTACCAAACTCAACGCCAAGTATCCTGTACCCACGCCAACGGCAGCGCCGATAACCCCGAAGTGCATCACACCAAAGATTACAGTCACTACGGTTGTGACTCCCCCGTAAATTATACCTTTTAACCTCACAATCGTCATACCGTAATAATCCGTAACCAAGCCAAGAACCGAATACACCCCCCTGCCTAACGAAAATAGAATGACAACGAATACTATCTGACGCGCAGCCGCATATTTCTCTGGCAACATCAAATCAGCAGCCATTCCATACAGCAGCGCAAAGAGACATCCAAAACAAGCCGATGCCCCCAGAAACCTTCTCATATACCGCTTTATGATTGGGAGCATTTCCCCTGGATTTTCAGCAAGTGCTTGGTAAATTTTAGGAACCATGGCATTCAGCATAGCCGTATTAAAGGTAATCATGATACCGCCAATCGTACACGCAGCCGCATAATAGCCGACCGATGCCATATCGGCATATTTCGCAACGATAATCTTGTCGGACTCATTCAGCGCCCAAGCCGGCACTACCGAGAGCAGTAACGGAAATCCAAATTGCACAATATCCTTGAACACTCTTTTATCAACGAAAAAAGTCCAAAGTAATTTCATGCGCCCCCGGTATCGAACCAATAGGAACATGATATTGGCAATTAATAGCGCCGCAATACGCCAATCAGCAACACCTGAAATGGCGTTAAGAAACAGCACAGTAAGCAAGAGTGACGTTAACGAAGTCGAAAAGGCGGCTATTCCGAACTGAACTGATTTTTCTTCCATCACATATTCAATACTCGCCATGCCAATCAGGAATTGAATGAGACCGTATATTGGAACCAGCAAGAACAAACCGTCATGCAACACACCTAGTGGGAATAACACAAAAAATACAAGTTGGATCACCACAAACATCAGGTACGCAAATGTTACAAAACTGCGTCTAAAGCGTTCATACTCGACTATCCCAAATTTGGCCTTATTGATTGCGATCAGACTGTCCGCAGAAAATGACATCATAGGCGCAACAACAAACAGCATACTCATAAAGAGCGCAATGCGACCATACTCCTCCGGTGAAATTAGCCGCATCATAACCAATGACGCAGCAAAACCAAGCGCACTGGTTGCGACGGCAAAAGAAAAATATGAAATAAAAGTTTTGTAAAGAAAAAAGACTCTCATGAACTAACGTTGTGCCACGAGATCTGCCAGTGTTATCGCATGCGGGCTAATTGATCTTCGCAACAACCCCGACTTATACTCTGAATTAACTTCAGAGAAATCAGAAACAAAGTTATAACCAAGCTCATTCAATACCGATGTTAATTCCTGAAATATTGGCTGCTCATTTAACTCTGGAATCAAATGGTATAAATACAGTGACTCAATGCCTCGTTCAGGTAAGCTCAGCAGCGCTGCACAAAAATAAGACGCAACCAGAAATGGATGATATTGCTCGATCATCATTTCTATAGCTGTATTTTCTTCAATAACTATCACCGCTGGAAAGCGAAAAAGCACTTCCTGCCGAATACGCTGTCGCCACTCATCTGTTTCTCTTGGATGAAACTTGAAAAAAACCTCATCAAACCTACTGCAAAGCTCCCCGATTATTTTGTCCAGGCCTTCGATGTATTTTTCTGCCGTTTGGTAGAGCCCGTATATCGCTTCATTTAAAAAAATGATTCTATCCGGCACCAAAGACAATTGAGATTGCGAAGGGAACTGTAGCAATATTGGCGAAATAGCCCTCTTCAGAGTAACTTGCCTATAGATACACACACCGTCAATACTCGTGTCTGGCATCCAAGGAAAAATAACCCCATTCAATTTGTGAAGACGAATCCTAGATAAGCCAGGAAGCAAGCGATATATCGATTGCTTTACATACCACTTTAAAGTCAATGGCTCACTACATACCATCCTAAAGGGCAAATAAGTCCCGACTGAGCCATCTTGAATTAGATAAACACGTGCCCCAGCTTGCTTAAAGCGAGTAGCCACATATTGATTCAAAATTTCGAACTCAGTATAAAAAAAGAGGATGTCTTCCTTAGATGGAATAATATCTTGATCAATACGCTTAATTAATTGAAGATAATTTTTTACTTGAGCGATTAAGCCCACTTGCAGGGCAGGAAGATATCGAAAAACGGATCGAAACCCGAGATGCTCACGCTCATCAAGGGTATGAGGAATCTCAATCAGCTTTACATCCGATTTATTAAGACCCACCAAATGAATCTCAACATCATAAAATTGATAATTGTTATTAACGATAAAATAAACCACTATTGTTCACCATAATTCCAGATACTCGCAAACATACATCATGATTGACGAAATCCTCTGAATATTTCATTCTTTATAAAAATTGGATCCGGGACTGATTCCACAGCCCAACATGCTCAGGATGACTTCATGAACCATCTTGATCGTCGGGTAATTGACTCGGTAGATTACCTCGGAAATCTTTAGCAATCTTAAATATTGGTAATATCCCGCCCGATAACACTAACACCCACGCCGTCAAATTCTTCCGTATCCACGGATTTGTCAGGTGACTTTCCGTCCAGCAATAAACATCATGGCTGTATGCCGTTACTTCATGCCCGGCATTGTGTCATGTCGCAGCAATCTAGGTAACCCTGAAAAAACCATGAAATCAAAGAGTAGTTATTATAAACAGCCAGCAAAATACGCCCCCCCGCTTCTTCAATCTATTTAAAGGCTAAACCCATCATCAACAACAATATTTTGCCCATTCACATAAGCCGACATATCACTCAATAGATATACAAGCGTCCCAGCAATATCAGATTTATCGAGCATTCCCTTATTAATACATTGCCTTCCATACGCATCTAAAAATTCGGTTGGCTGTTGGTCGAGAATCCCGCCGGGACTAAGCGTATTTACACGGATATTCATTCCCTTGAAATACTTCGCCATGTACTTGGTCAGATGGATGATGGCCGATTTGATAGCGGCATATTCAACGGGTACGGTCATTGTCGTATTGTCATAAACCTCGAATCTAGGAGCCATCATTCCATAAATGGAGGAAATATTGACGATGTTCCCATAACCTTGCTTTTGAAAGTAACATGCCAATTGCTGACCAGCCAAAAAGTATCCTCCGAGATTAAGATTGAGGTTTTCACAAAAATCCGGATATTCAACATCGAAAAAATGGCGGCCATAATTATTGTTGCGGGGATAGGCATTATTTACTAATGCATCAATTCGGCCGTAACGGCCATGCACTTCGTTTACCATTGCGGCGATAGATTCTTTAGAGGTGATATCAAGCCGAATAAAATCGACCCTTGATGAAGCCAATTGCTGGCGAAATTCTGTTTCTACTTGAAAACCCATGTCTTCATTCAGATCTGCAATGATCGCGACGCCATGCTGCTTGACAACGGCCTTTACAAACTCCTGCCCTATTAATCCGGCACCGCCGGTAATCACGATAACTTTATTTTTTAACATACCCTATCACAAGATAGATTTATAGAGCGAAGGTTTACGATCCTGCGTAGTGGAAAATGTTTGCTTAAATTCATTGATAAATTCTGAATCAACATAGAAAACATCCAGTTCATCAGCTGTCGTTTCTGGACTTAATAATTCACCATTTGGATTGATAATTTGTGAGCTTTTTACGTACTCCAGCCCCTTGCCATCTGTACCGGTTCGATTCACTCCAACAATAAATAGTTGATTTTCAATCGCTCTTGCATTGAGGAGCGCGTTCCAATGCTTAATTCTTCTCGCAGGCCAATTGGCAATATTAATGATCAGCTCACATTGCTTGCCAAGCGCACTATAAATTTCAGGAAACCTCAAGTCATAGCATATGGTCAACCCTATTGACATCGCTCCTAGTTTTGCCACACAGATTTCATTGCCGCCGTTGAAAACACTATCTTCTCCGGCAAAACTAAATGGATGGATTTTACTGTAACTTCCCTGAATAACCCCATCGGAATCAACCAAGACAGCATTATTAGTTGATTTGTCGCCATCACGAAAAACCACGCCAAAGACAATCGCAATTTGAAGTTCTTGAGCTAGCTCCTTGAACAACTTGACTGTTGCGGATGACGCACGGTCTTCCGCAGTATCCCCTGTATTCATAGAAAAAGCGGTGAGTGTCATCTCAGGAAATATGACTAATTCCGCATCTTTCGCTTTTGCTCTCTGTACATAAGAACGACAAGCTCGGAAATTATCACTTTTGTTTTCCCAAGCCTGATTAAGGGATACCAAGGCAACGCGCATCAGTTGTGCTTTCTAAATACGGGTTTTATGGCGGGGCCATTTAGATATTTCTCGACCCCCTCTTCCAACGCTTGGCGATAGATTTTGAAAGTGGCATCAATCGCTCGTTCAGTTTCGGCAAGCTCATCCTCACCGTGTCTATAAGATAATGCAATCCATGGCATAAGCACACCGTTACGAATCATTTCCTGCGAAAACAAAGTACGCAGTCCTAGCGAATTAGCGCCTAATCTATCCAATGTCAGATAATAAGGCGAGCATACTATCCCGCCTACTTTAAAGCTGTCTCCGACGCCATGCGCCTCTGCCTGACGCCGCATCATAGCCGTCAGTTTGTTACCGTAGTCCCATAGATGCTCAACTACGTTATGCTGGTGCATGAATCGCATCGTAGCAACGAAAGCGCCTAATCCGCACATCTCGGCGCCATGCGTGGTGGACAATAAAAATACCCGCTCCCTTCCTTCAAATTCGATCGAGCCAAGCTCCATAATTTCCCGCTTCCCGGCAATGCAGGCAACCGCAAAACCATTGGCCATAGCCTTTCCGAAGGTGCATAAATCAGGCGTTACGCCATACATATGTTGCGCTCCTTTCATGTGCCAGCGGAATCCAGTGATCATTTCATCCAAGACAAAGACAATACCGTGTTTCCGACATAACGCTTGCACTTGCAGCAAGAAACCTTCTTTTGGCTCTTCGGTGGCGGCAGGCTCCAAAACCACACAGGCAAACTGGCCCGGATGCTCTGCTATCAACGCTTCCAACGAAGCAATATCGTTATAGCGAAACATTTTAGTTTTTTCGATAGTTTCTTGCGGTATGCCACGCGTAAGGGGCGTAGAAGCGATAAACCAGTCGTCATATGAAAAGAATGGGTGTTCTGCGCAACGCGCCACCAACTCTCTTCCTGTATACGCACGCGCAAGTTTGACGGCGGCAGAAACAGCCGTAGAACCATTCTTGGTGAACTTCACCATATCCACGGAATCGATCATTTCAACCAGCAATTCCGCGGCCTCCAATTCAATCATCGATGGTCGCGTCAGGTTGTTACCATTTTTGATCTGCTCAATAGCGGCCGCATCAATTTCATCTTCGGCGTAACCAATATTTACAGCACGTAAAGCCATACCGTAATCGAGATATTTTTTACCTTCAGAATCGTATATGTACGCACCTTTACCCCGAGTCAAAATTCGCGGAGCGTTAGTGGGATATTGGTCGTAACCGCGCGAATAGGTGTGCGCTCCGCCAGGAATAGCTTTTAATAGTCGCTCTTGGTAATTCATGCGCAGACTCCAGTCATTTGTTCGAGGGCATATAACGTTTGGAGAACAACATAGTCATCATCCAGCGAGTTGGGATACAGTTTTTGATCTTTTGCACTAACAGCCGCAACAAAATCTCTCATTTCGGCAATGTAGGGCTCTTCAGGATTAATGTACTGGCTTTCAACCGTTCCCTTATCGAATTTGAATTCTTTCCATTCTTCCATTGATGCATTGATATAGCGAACACTATTGGAGTCCGCGCTAAATACAATTTCTCCGTCACTCCCAAGGATACGCATTTCACGTGTAGCTTTAGGTCGCGAAACCACTTCCACTGTCATATTCGCAAGAATATTGCCGTCATAACGAAGTAAGCAATGATAGATGTCATCAATGTCCGCCGACATATCCGTTAATTTGGCTTTGACACATGCCGCTGCTTTAGCCTCGCCAAAAATATCATTCAGCCACGTAAGCTCAAATGGAACGATTTCACGAGCACCGCCAGTTTCCCGCTTAGACACATAAAATTCTTCAATTTTCTCCCACGGATGCCAGTCGGGTAAATACTGACCGGTCTGATAGTTAACATTCAGAACTTTTCCGATAGCGTTAGTTTGAATAAGCTCTTTGATTTTTTTTGGACCGGGGTAATAACGCATCGTGCAGGATGGCGCCATAACAATGGCGGTTCCACTGATATTCTCGCCTAACCGCTTTATTTTGTCTGCATCTACTACAGATGCCTCGATGAAACAACTTATGCCACGTTCGTAAGCGTAATAGGCATAATGCATGTGAAGATCGGGGGGAGTCGAAATAATAAATACCTGGGGATCAAATTCCTGAATTGCAGCTTCCAAATTTTCAAAAACTGTAACACCGTATTTCTCTTGAGACTCTTGCCGTCTATCCGCACTCGTGTCGAATCCGGCAACCTCTTCTATTCCCAAGACTTGAAGGTTACGAAGCCTTCTTTTACCCATTGAACCAAGCCCAATAACCAAGTACTTCATTTTAGCTCCCATTCATATTTCAGAATATTTTCTATTGCCAAAAAATCATAAATATCATCAATCTCGTAGCATTGATATCGCTTAATCAATTGATGCGTCGTTCGACGCGGATAAAAGGATTTTTCCTCAAGCAGAGTCTTCATTTTAACCATGTAAGCAACGCCGTAGGGAAAATATGCGATTTCATTGTCTTGTCTGCGTGTTGCCATAACCAACTCTTTACAATAAGACTCAATGTCGTTGCCTACTAGTTTTTTCATGATCGAAGGATGCTCATGCACCTCACCTACACTGACAATGGCATCGTAGCTCTCTTCCAATGCACTAATTTTTTCAATCATCCCGTCAATATCGCCTTTCTCACGCAACGGTGACGTAGGCTCCAGCAACACTATGTAATCAAACCGCTTATGCAATTCATTTTCATAGAAATCGATTGCGTGCTTGATAGCATCAAAAGATGTAGCTGCATCGCTAGCCAACTCGCTCGGTCTAATAAAAGGAACTGCCGCACCGAAATCTCGCGCAACGCATGCGATCTCCTCACTATCAGTCGTTACCATTACTTCATCAATGTACTTACTGCCAAGCCCCGCTTCAATACTCCATGCGATAAGCGGCTTGCCACAAAGCTCCCTGATGTTTTTTCTTGGAAGCCCTTTGCTTCCTCCGCGGGCAGGGATAATAGCAAGAAATGTTTTATCTTTATACATATCGAATTATCACTCAACACTCTTTAGAATGTTTCATATAGATTTCTACCATATGAATATTTGCCATAGTGTCAATATCCACTGATTCATTTAAATTCATTTTGTAAGCGTATATGTTGTCGGAAATAAAAAATGTCCCCTCCTCTATTAATCTGGCAACATTACAAATATAAATTGCACCATTCAATCGATAGTACTTGGGCAAATCTTGGCTGCAAACACCATCGATTTCATTCAAGCTGAACTCCGATAAACTATCGTCCGCCGATAACATGCCCATCCATAACGGTGAATGCTCGGCTTCGCAAACTGATATAATCGCGTCTGCATTTTTGGTTGTTAAGCTCTCGACTGCCTCCAAAATATTCTTTGAGGATCTAAGTGGCGAAGTTGGTTGAAGCATGACAACAAAATCAAACTCTCGACCTAATTCATCTCGATAATATTCAAGGGTATGTTTGACGACATCAAAGCTACTTGCCTTATCGGTTGCCAAGAATGCCGGACGAATGAACGGAACTGTTGCACCATTCTTTCGGGCTATTCCCGCAATTTCATCGTCATCTGTTGTTACCATTACCTCATCAAAAAATTGACACGCAAGGGCGGCTTCGATTGTCCATGTTATGAGTGGCTTGCCGCCAAGTTCGATAACATTTTTTCTATTCAGGCGCTTGCTCCCTCCCCGCGCTGGAATAACTGCCAAAAAAGTTTTACCTTTATACATTAAAAAAACACCTTACTGTATTCATTATTCGCCCTCTCATAATCACCCATTCTCCCTATATCCAACCAATACTCCCTGACGGGAAACGATACTGAGTTGCCGCCACCTTCAATTAGCTTTTCGAAAAGAGTCGGCATATCAAAAAGTTCCCCGTCAGGGATGCTTGCCAAAGCTTGTGGCGAAAGCATGTAAATTCCTGCGCTGACGAAAAATTTATGAACCGGCTTTTCTTCGATGGAGACAATTCTACCGTCGTGAACATTCACAACGCCGTAAGGCACCTGGAAATCGTATTCTCGTACCGCCATCGTAGCGACTGCATCATGCGAAAAATGATAGTCATGCATATGTTCAAAATTTATATTGGTCAACAAGTCCCCGTTCATTACGAAGAAAGGCTCAGTCAAATTGTCGCGCACAAGACTTAACGCACCTGCCGTACCCATCCGCTTAGTCTCATGAACATATTCGATCTTCACTCCGAATTCCGTCCCATCACCGAAATACTCTTCAATAACATGCGACTTATAGCTAACGCTTAGAATAATATCGGTATAACCGTACTTAGAAAAGTTCTCGATGATAGTTTCCAGAATAGGCTTGTTCCCGACGTGAAGCATGGGCTTGGGTACGGTGTCCGTAAGCGGACTCAGACGCGCGCCTAAGCCACCGGCCATTAGGACAACCTTGTTCGTGCGATGTGCAGGTTGGAGCAACTCATCAACTTCAACAATGCTAACTATTCTGCCTTCAGCATCAACAACCGGAATTTGGTACAACTTGTGAGCGACAGCAAGCTGAAGTATCTTTTCCTTTGAGTCATTGATTCCGCACGTGGTTGGTGTGCGGTAGTAAATAGTTTCGACTAAATCATCAAGCCCCATCCCATTGAGTATAGATCGACGTATATCACCGTCAGTTAGTGTACCCAGCAGTTTTTTATTTTCATCTACCACCAGCGCAATCTTCATCGCGCCGCTATCAATTATTTCAAGCGCGCGACGAATCGTCGCATTGGGTGAAAGAAGAATCTTTTGGTAATTATTCATGCTGCCGGCGAACGAGGTAAGTCATTAAATATTTTTTTTAGAAGCTGCGTCAATGGATGCGAACGTAGTACCGCCACAATCTTTTTTGATGAACCGCCTTCACCGTATGGATTTCTAATATCACAAAGACTCTTCTGAAACCCTGAAGAATAAAGTTGCTGTATGGCATTGATAATCGCATTTCTATCGGGCGCACAATCTATCACACTATCCGCCTTAATCCGACCTTTTTGGCGGTCTCCAATATTGATAGTGCCAATTTTAAACGATGGAGCCTCAATCAAACCACTTGAGCTATTTCCAACCACAGCATCGACATACTGAAGCGCAGAGAGATATCGGAGTTGCCCAAGTGAAGTAAAAGCAATTGCCCTGCTTGAGTTAGCGGCGACATAACGGTCGATCATGAAATTGATAGTTCTGCCATCTGTATCAGCGTTGGCTTTCGTGAAGATGATACGGGTGTCGCTGAGATTGTCCAATGCAATCAGAAGCTGCTGAAACTGTTCTTCCGCTGTACTCCTTTCCAAGGTTACAGGGTGAAAAGTAACGAGAAGATTTTTCATTCCGAATTTAAAGCCAATGCTTTTCTCAAGCTCATCCTTTGATAACAACTGAAGGTTATTAATGTTATCAAGCCCAGGCGCTCCAAAATTGAACACCTTATTGCGATCTTCACCAAGCTGAATAACACGCTGCCGGTACTCTTCAGTAGCGACAAAATGCAGATGACTCATTTTGGTAATCGAATGCCTAATCGCCTCATCAAATGCGCCCTCAGTCGTTTCGCCGCCATGTATGTGTGCAATGGGAAGCCGTGCAATCATTGCCGCTGTGGATGCACTAAAGATTTCGAATCTGTCACCCAACACGATGACAACATCAGGACTCAACTGTTCATAGGCTTCAGCGAAAGAAATTTGCGCCAAGCCCATCGACTTGGAAATACCAATGGATGTATCTGACGATAGGAGCATTTCAATTTTTTTATTGATTGAAAATTCCTTTTCAATTTCTCTGTAGGTAAGTCCGAATTCTGGAGAAAGATGCATTCCTGTCACGATGACTTGAAGCTCCAGACTTGCATCAGACTGAATTTCTTTCATCAGCCAATAAAGGAGTCCATATTCGGCTCGTGTACCGGTAACGACACAGATTTTCCTCATTTGTTTTTCTTCTTTATTGTATGTTTGAACTTCAAAACTGCGATATTCTGCTCGATGACGTTTCCGAGTCCCTTGTTTGCAAATCGTCATCGAATATTTTAGCAACTAACTCGTTATTTTTTTGCATGAGTGATTTTTGTTCGACTTTACCTTGATCTACCGGCAGCTCTTTGATGCTTCGGAACAGTCCTGAATTTTTGACAAGGTCTCGACTATGGAGATGATCACTTGAGCTACTTGCAGGCTTTTAAGTATTGTGGCAAGTATATACAAGCCTCTTTTCTATAAACTCACTCAGGCGCTTTACTTTGTCACCTTTCAATGAAGTCGAAAATCTCAATTTCATTGAATCCCACTTGTTTTTATCAAGCTCCATGATGCATCCATCAGGAAACTTATCAGGGTTATTTTCTACCGCCTCATGAACTCTTTTCGTCTCAACCCTGTAAATCACTGCCATATCACTATCAAACAAAACCATTTACCCTTATATCGATAATGAACCCTTTTAAATTCTCCATATTCCCTATGCTCGTCATATCACATCATCCTCGTTGTAATCCCTTTGCGCAACTTGACCTATAACTTCATCCCAACGCATAGGGCTAATCCCATTTCCAGGACGTTTGATAGTGATATTGTCTTCGCTAAAAGGCTCACCGAGCTTAATTTGGCATGCAGCGACGATACTTTTTCTGGCGATGGCGATGTTATTTACTTCGCTCTTGCTTGGCTTCTTGATGCCATTACCCAGCGCTTGACACACATAACGGATACCCTGCACCATTGCTTTGAGTTCACTCGGCTCCAAACTGGCTTTATGATCCGGCCCGTCCATGGCGCGATCCAGTGTAAAGTGCTTTTCAATCACGCGAGCGCCCATTGCCACCGCCGCTATCGGCACCTCAATGCCTTGCGTATGATCAGAATATCCAACTTTGACGTTAAAGGCAGCACCGATTGTCTGCATGGCACGAAGGTTAACTTCATCTATAGGACACGGGTACTCGGTTGTAGCGTGCAGCACAGTGATCTTTTCTTTAGAGACTCCCGCCTGTATTAAGACATCCAATGCATCTTCAATCTCACCTAGATCAGCCATCCCTGTCGAAAGAATTACCTCTTTACCGAAACTCCCCACATGCCGCAGATAGGGAAGACTAGTGATTTCACCGCTGGGAATCTTGAAGATCGGCATTCCGAGACTATTCAACAGCTCAATGCTGTCATGATCGAACGGGGTCGAGAGAAACATGATTTGCTTTTCATTGCAGTAACTGATGAGTTCGCGATGTGCATTTTCATCAAGCTCAAGTTTCTTGATCATTTCATACTGAGATTCCTCAGCAGAAGTGGTTTGTTTTTGATATGCGGCTTTTTGCGCACTTTTACTCACTAGCTTATGAGCTTTGAAAGTCTGAAACTTAACGGCATCCACACCTGCATCAACCGCAACATCTACAAGTTTTTTAGCCAGTTCAAGTGAGCCATTATGATTGACCCCTGCTTCGGCAATAATAAAAATCTTAGTCATTTAAATAGCCCGTAAAAAGGGATCCGGCTTTGATGAAATCATTTTCCTTGGTCTCAACATATTCTTTTGTCACCGCATTGCTTCCCACAAAGGTCCCTTTCCTGACAAGGGTTCCTCCGTTAATAATGGCCCCTGTTGATATGTGGCAATTATCCTCAACAATTCCGTCATGTTCAATGAGCACTTTAGTATTGATAATACAATTGCCGCCAACAACAGCGCGAGAGTTGATCAACGCATCGTGCATAATGATCGAGCCTTCACCTATTAATGCATGCTTGGAAATATAGGCTCTGGGAGAAACGACCATTGGAAAAACAAACCCGTTCGCTTTGGCATAGTCAAACAGTCGAATGCGTGTCAATGGGCTTTTAATCTGCCCAATGGTTATGAGCGCGTAATCGTAACTTGAACGAAGCGCCGGGAGATCCTCATCGCTACCGAGAATGGAATATCCAAGCAGCATTCCGCCAGTAGTATTACCGTCCACTATGCCGGCAATTTCGAATTTATCTTCTTGCTCGATGACATCAATGCAAGATGCGCAATGCCCACCGCCGCCTATCAGTATCAGTTTGGGCTTCACTAGAGTTGCGCACTACTCGGAATATTTACGACTCGCTCTTCAAGCCACTGAGAATTGGACAGATCGGAACATTGGCAATCGTGAAACATTGCGAGCTCATTCATCAACCGCCAAACGGGTCGCGACATCACGCCAGCCTCGTTGAGTTCTTTCAAAAAGACATCTCGAGCCCGCTTATCTTCCAAAATAAGGGCGTTGAGCCAATAGTTCGAACTTGCCTCAGCCAACTCATCAACGAAGATGAAATTTGTAGCCGAGAAAAACTCTTTGTAAACCGATGCTATTGACCTTTTGCTTTCCAAAAGACGCGGCAAACTCTCCATCTGCGCACAGCCCAAGGCAGCATTAATATTTGGCAAACGGTAGTTGTATCCAATTTCGTCGTGAATGAACTCATAGGGATGAGGTTGCTTTGCTGTCGTGGTGATATGCTTTGCACGCTTTGCTAATGCTTCATCATTAGTCACAATCATTCCACCACCACCCGTTGTGATAGTTTTGTTGCCATTGAAGCTGAATGCAGCGAGCTTACCAAATGTCCCTGTATGCTTACCTTGGTAATAACTACCCAAACTTTCTGCAGCATCTTCAATAAGAGGAACACTGAACTCTTCACAAACCTTAGCTATTTCATCAATTCGGCAAGGAAGCCCGAAAGTATGCATAGGAACGACAGCCGAAATTTTTCGTCCGGTTGATTTGTTGATACAGCCTGCCGATGTTTGAACTGTGTTGATTGATAGAAAGGATCGCAAACTGCCAGGACTCATTCCAAGCGTATCTCGATCCACATCGACAAATACCGGCATTGCTCCGCAATAACTGATTGCGTTGCAAGTGGCGACAAAAGACAAAGGCTGAGTGATCACTTCATCACCCTGATTTACTCCAACCAATCTCAGGGCAATATGCAATGCCGCTGTCCCATTAACCGTGGCAACGGCATATTTTGCGCCCGTGTAGTCGGCCATCATCTGCTCAAATCGATCGACGTATTTACCCACGCTGGACACGAAAGTCGAATCGATGCAATCAAGCACATACGCTTTCTCATTGCCGACGAATTTCGGCTCATGCAATGGAATAAACTCTGTCGTCAGATAGAGACTACGAATGAAATCAACAACGTTTTGATACATCATACCCCTACATTTTTCCGTCTAGATATTTGCCGGTTTCTTTGTGTCCAAAATCAGGGATCATTTTGAAGAACAACGCGACGATTTCTTCTTTGGCCCAACTCTTAGCATTCTTTCTAGCGTGAATATATTGAGTAAATTCATCAAGCGCCTGATTATCGAAAACGGGTTCATTTTTAATGACTCCTAAATTATGAAACCGCTCCATATCGAGTATTTCATGTTCCGTATAAAACTCTTCAAAATCCTTTTCTCCGGTCGTGTCGCTATCAGTGAATAAACACGGCCACTTTCCTTGAGTCGGCAGTATTTCTGCGAGCCTCCGAGCCTCATCTTCGGATGCGCATAGATAAGGCTCATACCCAATCTGCTTGAGATATTTAACAGCAATCTCGGCAAATGAAATCAAGTGAAGCTCTTCGCTAAGTCTCGGAAAGAAAATATCTCTGTTATCGCCAAAGATACAGGACATAAGACATAACTCACCCGCTTCTTTAGGCGTAACAAAATAACGTTTAATGTCCTGCGGAGCAACGATGGGCTGCCTTTTTTGAATCCGCTGATTGAAGCCATGTAAAAGCGATCCGTCCGAGAACGCAACATTGGCGAAGCGAGCCGTGGAGATATTGATTTCCAAACTTCTCCTCATCAAGAACATCTCCATGATTCGCTTTGACGCCCCCATCATATTGACGGGATTGGCCGCCTTATCGGTCGAGACGCAAAAATATTTTTTTGTCTTATTAGCTATAGCTTGAAGTAGCGTCTTTTCGGTATTAAAAATATTCACATCAATCATACGCATCAATGTAAACGGATCTTTTTCGCTCCTGACGTGTTTTAACGCAGAAAGGTTAAGCACATAGTCATATTGGCCATCAGCTTTGATTAGAGCGTCATATTCAACCGAATCGATGTCGAGCGCAAAGGTCTGAAAATCGCCGTCGATGTAGCCATAAGAGCTTCTGACATCACGCACCAGCTCCACCATGTTGTTTTCGCTGATATCAACTACGTGAAGTTTTTTCGGGTTTCTTTTGAATATCTCCTTAGTTACCGCTTGCCCAATCGACCCCGCCCCCCCAATCACAAGGAAAGTTGCTGACGCTACAATTTGCTTAAGCTCGCTCTCATGATTACTCATGTCCTGAACAAAAAGCTCTTTTTCTCTGCCAATAAGGGATAAGATAGATGTCATATGAAATATCTTGAGTTTTTTAGGTACGCAAAAGAAGATTTCAAGTTGAACCTCGCATTTATCCGCGAGCCTAATCCATCAATTGCTCTCATACCAAATTGTCTCCGAATGCTTTGTAAGTCAGATGAATTCCATCTTCCAGACTGGTACTTGCCTTCCACCCCAATTCGCCAATTTTGGAGACATCCAATACCTTGCGCATCGTGCCGTCGGGCTTGGATGTATCTTGTATGAATCTACCGTTATAGCCTACTACATCGGCACACATTTCCGCCAGTTTGCGAATGGTCAGCTCTTCACCTGTTCCCACATTAATTAATGGACACAGGGCCGGATTGGTCAAAGTGTCATAGCGCTCATCATCTAACGACGCTAAAAATACCAGGGCATTTGCCAGGTCGTCCACGTACAAAAATTCGCGATTGGGCGTACCACTACCCCACAGCACTACCTCATCAACCCCGGCAACTTTTGCTTCATGTATTTTACGTATCAAGGCGGGCAATACATGTGAATTGTTCAGATCATAATTATCGCCCGGACCATACAAATTAGTGGGCATAGCCGCCAACCATTTCGTGCCGTATTGGCGATTGTATGCCCAGCACATTTCAATACCGGCAATTTTAGCCAAGGCATAGGCACGATTGGTTGCTTCAAGCGGCCCGGTAAGCAAGTATTCTTCTTTAATCGGTTGCGGACAATCACGCGGGTAGATGCAAGAACTGCCTAAAAATACCAAGCGCTTCACGCCTGAGACATAAGCGGCACGACAGACATTAGACTCGACCAACAAATTGTTCATCAGGAATTGCACCGGATAGCTGTTGTTGGCATGTATGCCGCCGACTTTTGCAGCTGCTAGAAATACGATTTCAGGCCTTTCCTGCTCGAAAAATCGGTGAGTAGCTGTTGCATCTTCCAAATCCAATTCGGCATGGGTGCGCCCTATCAAGTTGGAGTAACCTTGTCGTTGCAACTCGCGCATAATAGCGCTACCCGCCAGCCCCCGGTGTCCGGCAATATATATTCTGGTATGCTTATTCATTGCTGATGGCTTACTCGTGATAATCGTAAGCGGCAAAGCCGTGCTTTTTGACCAGCTCGTCGCGTTCAGCCGCCTTAAGGTCTTCACGTACCATTTCGGAAACTAATGCATGAAAAGTTATCTTCGGCGTCCAGCCGAGTTTTTCTTTTGCTTTGCTCGGATCACCCAATAATGTTTCGACTTCGGTAGGGCGGAAGTAACGCGCATCAACCTGAACGATGCAGCGTCCTTGCTCATCGTAACCCTTTTCTTCTACTCCGCTGCCTTGCCATTTGATGAGGATGCCCAGCTCTTTTGCCGCAATCTCGACGAATTGCCGCACACTATATTGAACCCCGGTCGCAATAACGAAATCATCAGCCTGCTCCTGTTGCAGCATTAACCACTGCATCTCGACATAATCCTTGGCATGCCCCCAATCACGTAGCGCATCGAGATTACCTAGATAAAGACAATCTTGCAGATTGAGCTTGATCCGCGCTAAAGCACGGGTAATTTTTCGAGTAACAAAGGTTTCGCCACGTATTGGGCTTTCGTGGTTAAACAAAATGCCATTGCAGGCATACATGCCATAAGCCTCGCGATAATTGACGGTAATCCAATAACCGTAAAGTTTGGCAACAGCATAGGGTGATCGCGGATAAAACGGCGTGGTCTCTTTTTGCGGCGTTTCCTGCACCAGGCCGTAAAGCTCGGAAGTAGACGCTTGGTAAAAACGGGTCTTCTTTTCCAGGCCGAGAATACGGATAGCCTCAAGTATGCGCAAGGTGCCGATACCGTCGGCATTGGCCGTATACTCGGGAGTGTCAAAGCTCACCGCGACGTGACTCATCGCGGCAAGATTATAAATCTCATCCGGTTGAACTTGCTGGATGATGCGAATCAGGTTGGTTGCATCGGTTAAATCGCCAAAATGCAAAAAGAAGCGCGCATTCTTGACATGCGGATCCTGATAGAGATGATCGATACGATCAGTATTAAACAGCGACGAGCGCCGCTTAATGCCATGCACCACATAGCCTTTTTCAAGTAAAAATTCAGCCAGATAAGCGCCGTCCTGCCCAGTAATTCCAGTAATAAGCGCAACCTTAGTGCGATCGGCCTTATTTGCTTTATCTACCATAATGATCCTCAAATCGCATAATATCATCCTCACCTAAATAACTACCCGACTGCACTTCAATAATTTCCAGCGGGATCGTGCCTGGATTATGAAGACGGTGGACTTCGCCGAGCGGAATATACGTCGATTGGTTTTCCGTCAGCATAAATGTTTGATCGCCGCACGTCACTTCAGCCGTACCTTTCACCACAATCCAGTGCTCAGTCCGATGAAAGTGTTTTTGCAAACTCAAACTCGCCCCTGGCTTCACTTGAATACGCTTCACCTTAAAGCGCTCACTCTCATCGATACTGTCATACCAACCCCATGGGCGATGCACCTTGCGAGGCAAGCGATGCTCTGTTCGCTCTTGCGCTTCGAGCGCACTAACCAATTTTTTAACATGCTGGCTTTGATTGCGATCGGCCACTAACACGGCATCGGCCGTTTCCACCACAATCAAATTATTGACGCCTACCGTACTCACTAAACGACTGCCGGCATGGATCAAGGTGTTGCAGGTATCTGCCGTTAATGTGTCGCCTTGCGTCACATTGCCATTGCTGTCTTGCAGGCCCACTTGCCAAACTGCGTCCCACGCCCCCAAATCATTCCATCCCGCGTCGAGCGGCACCATCTTGATGGCAAATGGAGAATTGGGGCACTTTTCTGCGACAGCATAATCGATGGAATCACTGGCAATAAGCGCAAAATCGCCTGAATTGGGACGTACAAACTGCGCGTCCGTCGCCTTACCCGTCCATGATTGCTGAGTAGCTTCTACAATATCCGAACGGAAGTGTTTTAATGCTTTGAGCCAAGTGCTCGCTTTTAACACAAACATGCCGCTGTTCCAGAGGTAATCACCACTTTCCAGATATTTTTCCGCCATTTCCGGATTGGGTTTTTCGGCAAACTGGACGACAGCGTATTCACCATGCCGCCCCACTTCACCTTGACGCCTAATGTAACCGTAACCCGTCTCAGGCTTATCAGGGGTAATGCCTAAAATCACAATCGCCCCAGTATCCGCAACACAAATACTATTCTGCAACGCTTGCGTAAATGCCGCACTATCCATCACCGTTTGATCGGCAGGCGTCACCACCAAAATAGGATCGTCCCCATTGTCAGTCGCCTGCAATGCAGCCAACGTTAAAGCGGGGGCCGTATTCTTACCAACAGGTTCCAACAACAATGTGGCTGATACAGCCTTCATCTCTCGTAACTGATCCAATGCCAAAAAACGGTGTTCTTCGTTAGTCACCACTAAAGTTGCCCCCACCGCAATCTCAGCGGAGGCTAAACCATTGATGCGTTCCACCGCTTGCTGAAACAAACTCGTCGTACCCGATAACACTAAAAACTGCTTGGGAAAACCTGAACGCGATAGCGGCCAAAGCCTTGTGCCCGAACCGCCGCACAGAATGACCGGAATAATATTTAAGGTGTTTTTTTTATTCATTTGAATTAGCTCATGGACATGTTCCGTTCTAGACTTTTTTCTTCTACTTAAGCAATCCAGGGCGCTGTTAATTTGATGGCATGATTTTTAAATTCCATGCAGTACGGTTCAAAAATACCGCCGATTCTATCATCTTTTCCTGTCGCAATGTTGGTGATTTTATAGTCGACATGGACATCTATGGCGCCGGCATAAATTCAGCACACAGTGGGCATCCTGAACCAATCAATCGTTAGCTGAGCATTAAAATCTATTTTTTAACTGCTTCATGAATAATGCGCGACTTTTTATCAATTCCACACTTATAAAACCATTCATGACTACCAACCAATCGATTACGCATCCAAAACGCAAACAGCAGACACAAACCGGCCATTACCCGTTATTTCCCGGCAATCGATAAAACATAACGGCAACAAACCAGCCACTTAAGTCATTCCATCGGCAATCTCTTGCCACTTAACCGCGTCAATTTTATGACAACAACCAAATTTAAAGCAAAAAATATAAACCAATATACTGATTATTATTGATATTTCAATAAATGGCATACCCTTCGCTTTTGTTATTGCAACGTAATAGTTCCAATCTACGAGGAAACGTCCATGACCCCTAAATCAGCAAACTTAGCAATTATCAGCAATAACACCTTTGAAGCAACAAAGGCAGTTAACCTCGATAATTATGACATTAGTAGCGCCTTGCAAACGACGTTGGAATTCAATGAACTGATCGCGATCTTCAGCAGTAAAATCGCCCATAAGATTCCTCATAGCGCCTTTGTTTATACAAATGAAGAATTTGGCCTGGAAGTAAAAAGCGGAGTTTTTACACGACACTCTTGCAGCTACGCGCTTAAGGTCGAACAACAACAACTGGGCAAATTAAAACTGATGCGCAACCATCGATTCAGCGATTCGGATCTCCAGTTATTGGAAACGCTGCTTTGCTGTTTAATTTATCCGTTGAAAAATGCAACTTTATTCCATCAAGCTTTGAAAATGGCTCATACGGATCCGCTCACCCAAACCAATAACAGAGCGTCATTCAACGACGCCATTAAACGGGAAATGAGCCTTGCTATACGCAATGTCAAAAATTTATCGCTGATTTTCTTTGACATCGACCATTTCAAAACCATCAATGATACCTACGGCCACGATTGCGGCGACACCACACTGGCTTTTTGTGCAAAATGGATTAAAGAAAACCTAAGAGATAGCGATATTATTTTCCGCTATGGCGGCGAAGAATTCGTGATTTTATTAAGCGATACCGACGCCAACGGCGCAGAATTGCTTGCAGAACGAATTCGCGTCTCAATTGAAAATCATACAATAGCCTACGGCATGGAAACCATCAAGATCACAGCAAGCTTGGGCGTCAGCACCTTACGCAGCAATGATACTATCGAGTCGTTCATTCTGCGCGCGGATAAGGCCATGTATACCGCCAAAAATAAAGGCAGAAACCAAGTTGTCTTAGCTAAATAAATTAACGGCAGAGGCTCGGATTACACCAAGCCCTGCGCCTTGCGGGCAATCCGACTCGCGCCGTTATCGCTTTCCTGACTTATGCGATTTAACGTCAGGCTTGTTTAAGTGCGCAGGCTTTTCACTTGCCATCCCTGCAAATTCAAACAGCAAGTCCAGTTCTTTATCGGTCAACTCATAAAACGCACGAGCTTTCAGTCGCTCCGGCAATACCACCGGCCCATAGCGCACCCGCATTAAACGGCTGACGATAAGCTCCTGCGATTCCCACAATCGCCTTACCAACCTGTTACGACCTTCGGCAACGATAACGTTGTACCATTTATTGGCCCCCTCACCGCCGAAAAATATAATATTGTCAAACTTGGCTTTGCCGTCTTCAAGCTCCACGCCTTGCTTGAGTTTTGCCAGGGTCGCGTCTGAAACCTCGCCCAAAATACGCACCGCGTATTCACGCTCCACTTGCGTTGACGGATGCATTAATCGATTAGCCAATTCGCCATTATTGGTAACCAATAATAATCCTGACGTATTGATGTCCAGACGGCCAACCGCTATCCAGCGGCTGACAGCCAATTTCGGCAATTGCGTAAACACCACCGGACGACCTTCCGGATCACGACGGGTAACCACTTCGCCGACCGGCTTATGATAAAGCAGCACTCGGGTAGGCTGTTCGACAAACTTTT